>ERZ772918.310-NODE-310-length-36648-cov-4.9152_pt1 | contig 36648 bp, 34 predicted proteins | sample MGYA00512118_ERZ772918 | MGnify/ENA primary metagenome ERZ772918 (study PRJEB29015, sample SAMEA2737939) | human oral metagenome | biome: human oral; feature: human-associated habitat; material: dental | place: China | collected 2135 ... | reverse complement strand
CTTTGACGATTTTTCCAAGCTTGATAGCGGGTGTCAATCAAGAGTTGGGTTAAGCGCCCCATGGTTTCTCTTTCCTCGGGAGTGAGGGATTGAGCTTGGACAAAGAGTTGATGAATGTGTTCAATGACCTTGAAGGAAGAAAGATCGTTGATAGAGGAGATGCCTGCATCGAGAATGATTCCGAAAAAGAGGTCGAAGTAGAGTTGTAGTTCCTCGTCAGGAACTGTTTCAACCCATTCCTTAAAGGTTGTATCGACTTGTTGGCTGTCACTATTGGTCTCGTCTAGTTGGACAAAGTGTTTGTCTTCGATCTGCCAACTAAAGGTGTCATGCTGGGCAAGACCGCCTAAGGCAGTGCTTCGAACGACGATTTTTTTATCAGGAATTTCCAGCATCATCCCGATGATAGAACCTTGTGGGACAAATACTTTCGTTCTTTCCATCATGTTTTGATAGCCTGGTGTTTCGGTTAGTTCCTTGTGAAGTCCAGGGGCATCAAAAGTATAGATAGCGATAATGTTTTTCTGCAAGTTTGGATCAAGTTGACTGGCAGCATAGACAGCTAGATTGCCCCCTTTTGAATGCCCTGCTAGGATGATCTTTTGATTGGGATGTTGGGCAAAAAAGTCCTCTAAATACTGGAGGGCATGTTTTTGAGCTGGGATTTCCTTCATATAGGTCATATGGAAATCTTCTTTCCAGCCAATGATGCTGTCATCAGTTCCACGAAAGACAAGCAAATAGGTATCGAGACTGATACGATAAGTCATAGCTGCAAACTGTTTTTGCAATTCAGGATCGATATCGTTGATAAAGTCTGAGAGCTTGCAATTTTTAAAGCGTTTGTGTTGAGAGAGTTGATCCAACAACTGGAGACGGTTTTTATTGGTCAACATCGTCGTGTCTCTAGGAATTTGGGGTGCTAGATCTATGAGACGCTGGGGTTTTTGAGCGACTACATCATCAAAAGGAAGGTAGGTTAATTCGGTCAAGGCAAGAACATCTAACTCGTTCACGGGAAGGTCATAAAAGGAATCGTATGCTACATCATTGAGGTAGTCAAAAATCTTGGCCATAAAAGCTCCTTTCTCTATGTTTATCCTACCACATTTACATAGAATTAGCTAGTAGGCTTGTTTGAATAACCTAGTAGGATTTGATTGAAATACATAGAAGATAGATTGCTCCTATTTCAAACCTCTAAACGAACTTGCTTGAATGTTTTTACTATCAATCCCATTTTCCTTTAAAAAATTCTTCATCTCATTTACATCATCAGGCTGTCCAGTGATAAGATAGCTGGCTTGATTGCCGTATTCATCAATAGCACGTTTTAAAAATTCTTGACTTTGAGAAAGTTCATCGCTAGTTTTATAAGTAAAATTCGATGTTTTTTGAGCCAGTTCCTTCATCTCATTATCGAAAATAGTAACTCCTTTGTCAAAATGGTTGAGAATAATTGGAGCTTTACCAGCCCATTCTTTGATAAGGGGACGTAAAGCAGAAATGCCAACATCAGATGCAAAACAAACTAGTGGCTGATTCGTATCTTTAACGGTTAAAGAGGAATCCAACCAACTCATCTCAATCTCACTGCCAGCAGATAAATGTGTTAAGGTTTCCTTAAAGTGGCTACCACTATTATGCGTTAAAATGAGGATTTCATCTTCTTCAGGTGTGGAGGCAATGGTTAGCCATCGACTGGTCTGCTCACCCTTAGCTTCGTTTTTCCTAGAAGCGGACGACGTATCAGGGAGTGTAAACTTAGCATAAGCCCCAGCTTTCCAGGTTTGATGACTCGGCTTTGTGATATGAATTAAATACAGATCTCCGGTAGGATTTTCGATGGATTTTATCGATAATGTCTGACTTCGTCCAAGATAGGCAATGGCACCCCAAGTTATAAGGGCTAGTAATCCAAGTGTTGATAGAATGATAATAAACATTTTTTTACCTCTTTTCATTTTTTTATGACTCCTATTCTTAATTATTGAATGAACTATAATTAAATTCATTCATAAATTTTCAAAAAATAAAGAAAACCATTTTCTTTATTTTAGAACTCCTTTTATGAAGTTGGTTGCAAGCATTTCGACAGTTTTGCCTATATCTGGAAAATCTTTTTCCGTGATATGCATATCCATGTAGTAAAATAGGTTGTAAACTTGTAAAATCTCTTGAATCTTTTCTGGAGAATACCCTTCAGCCTGCATACGATTTGTAAAAGTTTTTACTAGAAACTGATGAAATGGATTTGTGACTTTGCCTTCTTCTGAGGAATAGTAGCTATGCAACTCATCGGCTATGGCAGGATTGTACCATTCTGCAAGGATTTTATTGGAAGAAACGAGTGCTCTGGACTGAGCAAAGAGTTGACTAATAAGATCAATCATATCAATTTCCCAATCCAGTTCTTCAATCATAGCTTGGCGAACACGGTTGTTTTCATCTATATAGATGTCTAGAAAAATGGCTTCTTTACTCTCGTAATAGTTATAAAAAGAGCCGACTGCTACACCAGCTTGCCTAGCGATTTCTGAAATTCCTGTCGCCTTGTAACCCTTTTTCGAAAAAACGTCATAAGCCGCTGTTTTTAAAGCTTGTTTTTTGTCCAATCTGACTTTACCTCCTTTAAGTATGAATGAATGATTTATTTTGTTCATTCATATTCTAACAAATCCTAGCTGGCTTGTCAATAAGAAGGATAAATGAATTAGTTTAAAGCAATTACATTTATAAACAGAAGAGTTACATAAGCTTACAAGGCATTTATTTTGATGAGATTGCTTATTTTAAATCTATTCTTTAAGTAAAAAACACGGACCAAATGAGCACAAAAAAGAAAATATAGGATAAGGCTGGAACTATAGTTAAAAATAAGGTATGATATCAATGGGATTATTCTCTATTTAGCTTTCGCTTCCTAACCTGGATTTGAAAAATAGATAGCCAAATAGTTGAGATACTAATCCATAGGTTTTTTTATTAAGGCATTTGATATTTTGAACAAGAGCAAAGGAGGAGCGCATGCACAAGATTTTACTAGTAGAAGATGACCAAGTTATTCGGCAACAAGTGGGAAAACTGCTCTCTGAGTGGGGCTTTGAGGTTATTTTGGTGGAGGACTTTATGGAAGTTTTGACCCTCTTTGTACAGTCAGACCCTCATTTGGTCCTCATGGATATTGGCTTACCTCTCTTTAATGGTTACCACTGGTGTCAGGAGATTCGTAAGATTTCTCAGGTACCTATCATGTTTCTATCTTCGAGAGATCAGGCGATGGATATCGTCATGGCGATCAATATGGGAGCAGATGATTTTGTGACCAAGCCGTTTGACCAGCAGGTGCTCCTTGCCAAGGTTCAGGGCTTGTTGCGCCGTTCTTACGAATTTGGGCGTGATGAAAGTCTGCTGGAGTATGCGGGTGTGATCCTCAATACCAAGTCTATGGACCTGCACTATCAGGGGGAAGTCTTGAGTTTGACCAAGAATGAATTTCAGATTTTGCGGATTTTGTTTGAACATGCGGGTAATATCGTGGCGCGAGATGACCTGATGCGAGAACTCTGGAATAGTGACTTTTTCATTGATGATAATACCTTGTCTGTCAATGTTGCTCGTTTGCGTAAAAAGTTGGAGGAGCAAGGTTTAGCAGGGTTTATCGAAACCAAGAAGGGAATAGGATACGGACTGAAACATGCTTGATTGGAAACTATTTTTTCTAGCCTATCTGCGTTCTCGCAGTCGTCTTTTTATCTATATTTTTTCATTGGCTTTTCTTGTTTTTCTCTTTCAGTTTTTATTCGCTAGTATAGGATTTTATTTCTTCTATTTTTTCCTCCTCAGTAGCTTTTTGACCCTTTTATTTTTGGTGTGGGATATTTTTGCAGAAGCTCAGGTTTACCGGCAGGAAGTACTCTATGCTGAGCGAGATCCCAAGTCTCCTCTGGAATGTGCGCTAGCAGAAAAGCTCGAAGAGCGTGAGTCTGAATTGTATCAAAAGAAGTCAGAAGCCCAAAGTAAACTGACGGATTTGCTGGACTACTACACCTTGTGGGTTCATCAAATCAAGACCCCCATTGCAGCTAGTCGACTTTTAGTGGCAGAAGTCTCTGATCGTGAGGTCAAGCAGCAGCTGGAACAGGAAATTTTCAAGATTGACTCTTATACCAATCTGGTTTTGCAGTACTTACGTTTAGAGAGTTTTCACGATGACTTGGTATTTGAAAAGGTTCAAGTGGATGACTTAGTTAAGGAAGTGGTTCGTAAGTATGCTCTTTTCTTTATCCAAAAGGGACTGACGGTCAATCTACATGACCTTGACAAAATCATCGTGACCGATAAGAAGTGGTTGTTGGTTGTCATTGAACAAATCCTCTCAAACAGTCTCAAGTACACCAAGCAAGGTGGGCTAGAGATTTATATGGAAGGCCAGGAGCTCTGTATCAAGGATACGGGAATCGGGATAAAAAATAGTGATGTACTCCGAGTCTTTGAACGTGGTTTTTCAGGCTACAATGGGCGTTTGACCCAGCAGTCATCTGGACTTGGCCTCTACCTATCCAAGAAAATTTCTGAAGAACTTGGTCATCAAATTCGTATCGAGTCTGAGGTCGGAAAAGGAACGACAGTGCGGATTCAGTTTGCTCAAGTGAACTTAGTCCTTGAGTGAGAAGAGTAGATAAGAGCCCAGGATAAGACAACTGGGCTTTTCTATCTTTAACTGTGTATCCTAGTAAATTATTTTATCTACTATAAACAACTCTCTGAGGGATATGAAGACCACAAACGAACAGGTAGGTCTAGATCAAAAGCAGATTAAGCAAACCATTAACAAGCAAATCTTGACAGTCTTCTTCCTTCCTGTAATTTTTGCATTTCTCCATTGGCCTTTGCTTATCATATGCTTAGTTTAGTTCTCGAGGTCATTGAAGTAGTCGATGATACCATGAGGTTGACGATAACTTTCTCTATCTGTTCAATTGATAGATTTCTTCAAATAAAGACTGTAAAATTTTTGATATAATGTTAAGGATGGACTGACGGATATTTAAAGGATAATTTTCAAAAGAATAACAGATGAGAAGAAAAATATGTAAGATTGGACAAAAGTCTCTCTACCATCATCCATGCAGAAACAAGATTATATGAAATAAAAGGAGTAACCAATGAACGGAAACTATTCAACACGTGAATACCGTGAGAAATTATATGATGATCTTCATGTTCGATTAAGAGATACAGTGATTTTGATGTGTGCGATTTTTATTGCCTCTATCGGCCTAAATATGAATTCAACAGCTGTCATTATTGGAGCCATGCTGATTTCCCCTCTTATGACACCGATTGTTGGACTCGGATTTGGTTTAGCTATTTTTGATACGCGTTTAATCAAGCAATCTCTAGAGGTTTTATTTACTCAAGTATTGGTCAGCTTGCTTGTCTCGGCTCTGTATTTCTGGATTTCTCCCTTATCTTATGAAAGTAGCGAATTGATTGCACGAACCTCTCCAACCATTTGGGATGTTCTCATTGCTATTGCTGGTGGGATAGCAGGCGTAATTGGTTCAAGGAAAAAAGAAGCAAACAATATCGTGCCAGGAGTAGCCATTGCAACAGCTCTGATGCCACCTATCTGTACTGCAGGTTATGGTTTAGCTAATGGAAATGTACGATTTTTATTTGGGGCTCTCTATCTTTTTTTGATCAACTGTGTCTTTATCATGCTAGCCAACATTGTTGGAACAAGAATTTTGATGAGAAAATCTCCCTTAAGTTCATTTAAAGAGCTAAACATTAAAATGAAAATTGGCTTGACTTCCTTGATTGTATTATTGGTTCTTCCAGCCAGTTATTCAGCAGTCACTCTGTCGATAGAACAAGCGCGAAAAGAAGGAATCAAACAGTTTATAGCAAAAGAGTTTGCCAATCACACGGTCATTAATCAAGTCTACAAGTCAAGGAACAATGAATTGGTCTTGACGGTTGTTGGAGATCCGATTTCAGACGAAGAATTAGAAACGCTCCATCAAAAACAAGCCTCTTACGGTATTCAATCTGTTCAATTGAAAGTCAATCAAGTCCATAATTCGACAAAATTAGATAGTGAGATGACCAAGGAATTTTATGAAACCATTAACAAGTATATCGATCAAAAACTCTCTGAAAAGGATTCACAAAAAGATCTCGTAAAAGAAAATGAAGCAGATAAGGATTGAGGATATTGATCTTATCTAACTCATGAAAGCAAATCTTGGGAGGATATCATTTGTGGTGGTTTGGTCAATCACTACTAGCTCGGGTTAAATAATACTCTTCGAAAATCAAATTCAAACCACGTCAGCGTCGCCTTACCGTACTCAAGTACAGCTTGCGGCTAGCTTCCTAGTTTGCTTTTTGATTTTCATTGAGTATAAAATATAAAAAGCAACAGCTATTTGAGTTGTTGCTTTTTCTGGCTCTGAAAAATGTTTCTCAGACTGTGATTGTTTTATTTCTCAACGCGTGATTTGTTGGCGATATCAGCTAGGATAGCTTGAACAAAGTCATCAACTGAGACAGTGTGTGTTTCTTTTTGGCCGTAGCGGCGAACGTTGACGGTTCCGTCTTCCATTTCCTTATCCCCAACGATCAATTGGTAAGGAATTTTGCTAGTTTGTGAAGCACGGATCTTGAACTGCATTTTTTCATTGCGTTCATCTACATCTGCACGGACACCACGGTCACGGAGTTTCTTGGCTACTTCCCAAGCGTAGTCCACGTGTTTTTCGTTAGATACTGGGATGAGGGTTACTTGGTGTGGTGCAAGCCATGTTGGGAAGGCACCCTTGTAGTTCTCAATCAAGATAGCTGTAAAGCGTTCCATAGTTGAGATAACTCCACGGTGGATCATAACTGGACGGTGCTCTTCGCCATCTGCTCCAACATATTTCAGATCGAAGCGTTCTGGAAGCAAGAAGTCAAGCTGGATAGTAGAAAGGGTTTCTTCTTTACCGAGGGCAGTTTTAACCTGGATATCCAATTTTGGTCCGTAGAAGGCTGCTTCACCTTCAGCTTCAAAGTAGTCCAGTTCCATATCATCCATAGCTGCTTTCAACATGCGTTGTGCATTTTCCCACATCTCATCGTTGTCAAAGTATTTGTGTTTATCTTCTGGGTCACGATAAGACAAGCGGAAACGGTAATCTGTCAAATTAAAGTCTTCATACACGTCGATAATCAATTGAAGAATTTTCTTGAATTCTTCCTCAATTTGTTCTGGAGCTACAAAAGTATGACCATCATTTAGAGACATTTCACGTACACGTTGAAGGCCTGTAAGGGCGCCAGATTTTTCATATCGGTGCATCATGCCAATCTCAGCGATACGGATTGGTAATTCACGGTATGAGTGTACATGGTGTTTATAAACTTCGATATGGTGAGGACAGTTCATTGGACGGAGGACAAACTCTTCACCGTCTCCCATGTCCATAGTTGGGAACATATCTTCACGGTAGTGATCCCAGTGACCAGAAGTTTTATAGAGTTCCACTGAGGCAATTGGTGGAGTGTAAACATGTTGGTAGCCTGCAGCGATTTCCTTGTCGACAATGTAGCGTTCCAATTCACGACGGATAGTCGCTCCGTTTGGCAACCAGAATGGTAAACCTTGTCCGACTTCTTGTGAAATCATGAAGAGGTCAAGCTCTTTACCGAGTTTACGGTGGTCACGTTCCTTAGCTTCTTCACGCATTTGAAGGTAGTTCTTCAAGTCTTTCTTGTCAAACCAAGCTGTACCGTAGATTCGTTGCATCATCGCGTTGTCGCTATTTCCACGCCAGTAGGCACCAGCTACGTTGAGCAGGTGGAAGATTTGGATACGACCTGTTGATGGGACGTGAGGACCACGGCAGAGGTCCACGTATTCGCCCTGACGGTAGATAGTCAAACCACCCTCATCTTCTGAGTGCTCTTCAATCAATTCCAACTTGTAAGGGTCGTTCTTGAAAATTTCACGTGCCTCGTCTTTCGTAACTTCTTCACGGATTGATGGGAAGTTTTCTTTAACGATCTTCTTCATTTCTTCTTCGATACGAGGCAGGTCTTCATTGGAGATTTGACCAGCTTGATTGTCCGTATCGTAGTAGAAACCGTCTTCGATAGCTGGGCCGACACCCAAATGAATGTCTGGGAAGAGGCGACGAGCTGCTTGGGCAAACAAGTGAGCAGCTGAGTGGCGCAAGATTGGCAGAGCATCTTCGTGATCAGGCGTCACGATTTCGATGCTTCCATCTTCAGTGATAGCACGAGTAGTGTCGATGAGTTTGCCGTTGAATTTACCAGCCAAGGCTTTTTTTGCTAGGGAATTGCTGATAGATTGGGCAATTTCAAAAGTTGTAACGCCAGATTCGAATTCACGAACAGCGCCATCTGGGAAAGTAATCTTAATCATGGTTTTCTCCTTAAATATTTATTCTTTTTTTGTTGGACAATTTTAAGAGCCGAGCAACTTCTTCCGCAGTCTGATTGACTGCCATCTGTTATGAGGCTAGGATAGCCTAACAACACCGCTTCCTTATGAACCATTTGAGCAAAAAGAATATCTCGTTGCATCCAGTTTTCAAAATCTTGCTCAGGGTTGGTTGTACCCTCTAAGATATAAGGAACCCATTCTCTCTGTGTATAATGCTTTTTTTGAAAATCGGCTGTTGGAGTCAAGCATAGATAGGAAGACGTTGGACATTCAAGCTCCTTTACCAAGTGAAGCAAAAGTCCAGCTCCCTCCACCAAGAGAGGTCTGTTTTGATTTTTTATCAAGTAAGATTTTACATAAGGAAAAATCTTACTTGATAAAAGCGCCATTCTTCATCTGCTATCTCTTCTGGATTTCTCATCCAGATTTGTTCTGGATTTCTATCCTGCCTAAGAAGGCAAATCGGCTGTGAGTCTGCACTTGCTTGACTCATCATCTCTTCTACCAAATCATCCAGTTTGATATGAAGTAGTTGATACTGTCTAGCAAGAAGTGAGGCAATTGTTGACTTTCCACTGCAAGGCGATCCGCCAATCATATAAAGCATCGTTCTTCCTCCTTCTGACAAAACAAAAAGCGACATCCTCGAAAGGACGTCGCAACGTGGTTCCACCTTCATTTATGTTCCTCAAAAAAGAGGGACACCTCAGATTGGCTTTAACGTAGCCACCGTTTTATGTTTGCATAAAAGTCAGTAGAGTAGTATCAGTTTAGGCTTTCTATGCGTTTCCAGCAACCACGCACTCTCTAGTAGAAAGGGACTAAGTGACTTGTCTCTATGCATTATTATAGCATGATTGCGAGAATTTTCAAGGTTTTTGTATAATTTTTTTGTTTTTCTCTCTTTGGAAGACATGCTTGATACCCATGCCAGCAGCCAAGCCAAGTAGGGCAAAGAGTTCATAGGCTAGGAAGTAAAGCAGGATGAACTCACCAAAGGTGATGATGGTAAAGCAAAAGACCAGACCAATACCGAGTAGCCACCAAAGTGAGAAATGAAATCGATAGCTATAAAGTAGTGATACGATAAAGGTTACTAGGGGAGAAAAGAGGAGAATGTTATAAATGTAAAGTCCCTTCAGCGTATAAGAATCAGATATCAACAGTAAAAGCAACTCATAGAGGGGCCAGTAAAAGAAGAAAATGACAAGGTAGTATGGAATATACTTAAGATATTTCCGCATGGCAATAGTCCTCCAATCTACAAAAATTGAGAGATGTTGAAGACCACATAATCCTAAATGAAGGGGAACTCTCTGCTTATATTATAGCACGTCTTGGAAGCCTTTACAAGTTAATCCAGTGAGTAGTGATAGTGCTCTTTTTGAGTGTTTTCTGCTATAATACTAACAAAAGAAGTAAGAGGAAATGAGGAGAAAGAATGACCAAAATAGCAGTTCTTTCAGACATACATGGGAATACGACAGCCCTGGAAGCTGTACTGACTGATGCTAAAAAGGCAAATGTAGATGAGTACTGGCTTTTGGGGGATATTCTTATGCCAGGAACAGGACGTAGAAGGATATTGAATCTTTTAGCTGCTTTGCCTATTACTATAAGAGTTCTTGGTAATTGGGAGAATAGTCTCTGGCGAGGTTTGCATCGTAAGCTAGATTTGACAAAAGCTAGTCATCGCTACCTCCTACGTCAATGCCAATATATATTAGAAGAAATCAGCCCTGAAGAAATCGAAGACCTCCACAATCAACCCATGCAAGTTCATCGTCAGTTTGGTGATCTGACGGTAGGAATCACTCACCATCTCCCTGATAAAAACTGGGGTAGGGAGTTGATTCATACGGGAAAACAAGAAGATTTTGATAGATTAGTGACGAATCCACACGCCTCCATCGCAGTATATGGTCATATCCACCAACAGTTGCTTCGTTATGGAAGTGATGGACAGTTGATTCTTAATCCAGGGTCCATTGGGCAACCCTTCTTTTTAGATGCGGGATTACGTAAGGACCTACGGGCTCAGTATATGATTTTAGAGTTTGATGAAGCAGGTTTGGCTGATGTTGATTTTCGTCGAGTGGATTATGATGTAGAAGCCGAATTGCAGTTGGCCAAAGATTTAAAGCTCCCCTATTTCCGGGTCTACTATGAAAGTTTGGTAAATGGGATTCACCACACTCATAATCAGGAACTTCTATATGAGATTGCCCAAGAACAGGGACATGATATTGAGTTGGATGCATGGTTAGATAGTAGTAATGATTGACATGACATCAAAAAGGGGTATAATGGGTATGATAAGAGAGATGATGAGAATCTCAGGTGAAAGGGGAATAAAATGCAAATTTCAAGTCGATTTACCATTGCGACCCATATGCTAATTATCATTGCTATCAAGGGCCGGGAAAGTAAGGTGACCAGTGATTTTCTCGCAGCTAGCGTTGGAGTTAATCCAGTCATTATCCGTAAGACTTTGTCGCAACTCAAAAAAGCAGGATTGATTTCAGTTGCGCGTGGGACGGGCGGTACCGAGATTATCAAAGACCTCCAAGATATTAGCCTTTTTGATGTGTATCAGGCTGTCGAATGTCTAGGAAAATCCGGTAAGCTCTTTAGTTTCCATGACAATCCCAATCCTAACTGTCCAGTAGGGGCTAATATTCATAAGGTCTTGGATCAGAAATTGCTGGATATCCAAGTAGCTATGGAAAATCAACTTCGTCAGATGAGTCTGGCTCAGGTTGTGGCAGATGCAGAAGCAAGAATTGTAAAATAATGAGAGGGCTAGGCTCCTCTTTTTCTATTGCCACAATTATGGTACAATGTAGTCATTAAAGGAGGAGACTATGTACTTTATCACAGGATTTTTTGTCCTACTTTTTCTGATTTCGTTTTTAAGGGACAATCGCAGTCTCTGGAATCCGGCTCTTTTGCTTTTATCTCTGCTCTTTTCTTACCTGTCTATTGCCAATCTTTTTTATGAGGCTGGGCAAGAAGAATTGCACATGATTTTCTTTGCAGTGATTTTTCTTTTGCTCCCTTTTTTAGTTTTTCTAAGTGGTTTTTTCCTTATTTATAATGGATTTGTGTTATTGAAAAAAGAAGGAAAATCCAAGGCAAATTATTTGTCTCTAGGATTAGGCTGCGTAATTCTATTCTTTTTTGTAATCATGGCAATTCGAGTGAGCGATACCAAGGGCTTGTTCTACACCAATCATCTAGTGAATATTATCTTTTTCTTTTTGATTTATTCGTATTTGATTTTTGGTTTTGCCTTTGCAGGATTTCTGCTTTATTCTATCCTGTATCTTTTTATTCCTAAGAAAAAATATTATGATTTTATTATCATTCACGGAGCAGGCTTGTTGAATGGAGAAAAAGTGACTCCCTTACTGAAGAGTCGTATTGATAAGGCAGTAGAAGCTTATCACCAGTCTCTCAATCCCAATGTTAAAATCATCGCAAGTGGTGGTCGAGGTGGGGATGAAAAGATTTCCGAAGCTCAGGCAATTTGTAATTATTTGCTGGAAGAGACGGATGTTCCGAGAGAAGCAATTCTCCTAGAGGAAGATTCAACGACAACCTATGAGAATCTTCTCTTCTCAAAAGAAATGGGAGAGAAGCTGGTGGCTAGTCCACGTTTTCTTTTTGTAACCAATGATTATCATGTTTTTCGTACTAGTACCTATGCTCGCCGTATTGGGATGAAGGGAGATGGCCTTGGTTGCCGTACAGCCGCCTACTATATCCCATCGGCCTTTATCAGAGAATATATTGCTCTATGTGTGAAGATGAGATGGCTTTTTCTCGCCTTCTATATTTTATTAATTTTAGCTCTGATTTTCTCCTATAGAGGTGTTCTATGGTAATATGTAAAATTCATATTGTAATTCTTGTTAGAATCTCTAAAAAATCTTGTAGTAACCCTAAGGGAAAAATTGTTACTAGTAATGAAAGAGCAGGGTAAGTGATTGTGAGTGCGGTTTTTGGAACGGCTTCATGATTGCTCGTCAATCAATTGAACAATTTCTAACCTAGTTACAGATTTTCAGAGAGAGCCAAAAATAGGCAACTGAATATGAGTAGACTAGAATTTTACAGTCAACGACAAATAAAAATGTGAACAACAACAGAGGTTCACATTTTCTTTTTGGTCTATGGCAAAATGGCTTTTAGTTCCTTCAGGATAGTTTGCAAGGTTACGATCGCTTGTTCTTCTTGTTGTGGTTGATAGAGTAGTTGGAAATACTTGCGAATAGTTTCTTCAAATTGTTTAGGGAGGAGAGTACAATTGGTCTTTGCGTACTCCAACATTCGTTTTTCCCCAGGATGGGTTTGCTCATTGAGCGCAAATAACAAGTCAAAATAGGAAGCAAAAAATTCACTTGTACGATGATTCATACTGAGAAAATCTTGGCGTTTGATAGCTTTTTCTATTTGGTGAGAGAAGGCAGGCATGGCTTGTTCTAGCAAAAGGAGTTGCCTTTCAATGATATGCTTTTTGAGTTCCTGTGGATAGGGAATCTGGTAGGCTCTTTGGAGCGAAGCATAGTTTCCATTCGGATCGTATAGAATCTTGCTGTGGAGTAGATTATGCCACATGCAAGTTGTATAAGCATTTTGAGCTTTGTGTTGAAAAACGGTTGAGTTCAATTCTTGTTCAAACGACTCCAGCGAACGATAAATCAACTCGATTTGGATACCGTTGTTTAGTACACAGTCGTCCTCTAATTCCCAAAACTGGTTTCCAATTTCCATATAGGAGCAATAGTTGCTAAGAATGATTTGACGAGTCTTCTCGTCAATAGGTGAGTTAAGATAGACATAGACATCATAGTCAGAATTTTGATCGTAGTCTTGTCCTGCACGTGAACCACCAAGAGCGATAGTTTCTACTTGTTCCAGTTGAGAGAATTCTTTGTAAAGGTCTTGAATCATTGTTTTTCTCCTTGCTTTATGGTTTTAAAGTCATTTTACCAAAAAGTAAAACGTTTGCATAGTATTGAGATACTCTTTTTCATTTATAGAAAAAAATGTGAACCCTTGTTTTGAGTTCACATTTCTTTTTTATTCTGCGGCTTGTTGCCAACGTTTTGCTAGCTTGTGAGACAGGCTAGAAATGGCAAAGTTAAAGATAAAGTAGATCAAGGCAATCAGGATATAAAGACTGAAGACCTGCTCTGGTTCGAAATAACGTCCCATGAGAATTTGACTGGCGCCAAAGAGTTCTTGTAGGGCGATAACAGAGTAGAGAAGGCTGGTATCCTTAATCACGGTCACAAACTGAGAAATGATAGCTGGCAGCATTTTACGGATTGCTTGTGGGAGAATGATGTGGTAGAGGATTTGGGCTGAGGTGAAGCCTTGCGACATCCCTGCTTCATACTGCCCTTTGTCCACAGCATTGAGACCGCCTCGGATAATCTCAGCTAGGGCTGCTGAGGTGAAAAGGGTAAAGGCCGTAATACCTGCGGGTGTGGACTTCATCTTGAACACCAAAAAGATGGTGAAAATCCAGAGAAGGTTGGGAACGTTACGTACAAACTCGATATAAATGCTGGAGATGATCCGTAAGACAGGATTTTTCCCATTTCTCATGACGGCTAGTACTGTTCCGATAAGGGTTGATAGGACGATAGCAATCAGAGAAATGTAGAGGGTTAAGCCAAATCCTTTAAAGATAAAGATTAGGTTATCTGGGGTCAAAACTTCTAAAATAGATTCCATAGTAACCTCCTAAAGTGAATAGGCTTTTTTATTGGCTTGCTCCATCTTGCGACCAAATTGGGCAACAGGGAAGCATAGGGCAAAGTAGAGAAGAGCAGCACCTAAAAAGGCTGGGATATAGTTTCCGTTGAGAGCCGACCAAGACTTAGTTACAAACATCAAGTCTACTCCAGAGATGATAGCCACGGTAGAGGTGTTCTTGATGAGGTTAACGATTTGGTTGGTCAATGGAGGGAGAATGATACGGAAGGCCTGAGGCAAGATAATCAAGCGCATGGCACTGATATAGGAAAAACCTTGTGATAAGGCGGCTTCCATCTGACCACTAGGAATAGACTGAATCCCTGATCGAATAACCTCAGCGATATAAGCGCCGTGATAGAGTCCGACGCAGAGAACAGCTGTCCAATAAATCGGAATCATGATTGTGTGTTCACTGATAAGAGGCAAACCATAAAAAACAATAACAAACTGTACCAAGAGGGGAGTATTTTGGTAAAATTCGACAAAGATACGAGCCAAAATTCTTAAAATTTGATGTTTGCTAGTTGATAGGACTCCAAAGATGATGCCCAAAACCATGGCTAGAATAAAGGACCCAATAGCTAAGGCAAGGGTGAAGAGGAAACCATTGAAAAATTGTCCAAAATCCTGAAAATAGGCTGTCCAAGATGATAAATCTGTCATGGGGTGTCCTCCTTAATCTGCGGTATGGCTAGATGGTTTGAGCTTGTATCGGTCATAGAGTTTCTGCAAACTACCATCCTTGCTCCATTTAGTGACCAAGTTATCAAGATAATCGTTGAGCTCGGTGTTTGATTTCTTGGTGACGATACCGTAGTCAGATGGCTTGAAACTATCATTTAGTAGTTCTGTCCGTTTGCTGATGTAGCCAGACAGGATAGAGCGGTCCACGGAAAAGGCATCAATACGGTGAGCGTGAAGGGAAGTAATCAATTCTGGATAGGAACCAAGTTCGACGAATTTAAAGGTTAGACCTTTCTTTTTGCCCAGTTCAGTAATTAAGCGTTGGGTGATGGAGCCTTGGGCAACCCCAATTGTTTTGCCGTTTAGGTCCTCAATGCTTTTGATGTTGGCGGATTTGTTGACCAAAAAACCAGAAGCATCCGTGTAGTAGGGACTGGTGAAATTGTATAATTTTTTACGTTCATCTGTGATGGTGAAGGTTGCGATATCCATGTCAACCTGTTCATTGTCTAGGAGTGGTCCACGTGTTTGAGCGGTAACAGGAACGTAGCGAATCTTGACCTTGAGTTCGTCTGCAATCATCTTGGCAAGGTCCGTTTCGATACCAGAATAAGTCCCTGTCTTGGGGTCCTTGTAGCCAAAATTGGGAACGTCTTGTTTGACACCGACAACTAGTTCGCCTCTTTTTTGAATGTCTGCCACACTGGTATCGGCTTGGACTGGTTTGGCAGCAGTAAGGCTGAAAAGGCTAATCAATAATGCGTATAAAAAGAATTTCTTTTTCATAGGCGCCTCCTTATTTGACTTTGTCACTTTCGTGGTTGATAATTTTGCTGAGGAATTGTTGGGCACGAGGTTCGCTTGGATTGTCAAAAAAGTCATCGACATCTGTCGTGTCTACTAAAACCTCTCCGTCGGCCATAAAGATAATGCGGTCCGCAACCTCTCGAGCAAAGCCCATTTCGTGGGTAACGATGATCATATTCATCCCGTCATGCGCCAGTTTTTGCATAACTGCTAGAACATCTCCGATGGTTTCAGGGTCAAGAGCAGATGTTGGTTCATCAAAGAGGAGGAGTTCCGGATGCATGGCAAGACCACGAGCGATGGCGATCCGCTGTTTTTGTCCACCAGATAGCATGGCTGGATAGGAATCTTTCTTGTCCCACATGTTTACAAATTCCAGATATTTTTGGGCTATTTTTTCAGCTTCTTTTTTATCAATTCCTAGAACTTTTATAGGTGCAAGTGTCACGTTTTCTAACACTGTTTTGTGTGGATAAAGGTTAAAATGTTGAAAAACCATGCCGACTTCCTTACGAAGAGGAACCAGATCTTTCTGGCTAGCACCTGCGACTTGGTGTCCATTGACTAGGAGACTTCCTTTGTCAACAGCCTCTAAACCATTGATCGTACGGATGAGAGTGGACTTCCCAGAACCGGAAGGTCCAAGCAGGACAACAACTTGTCCTTTTTCAAAACGGAGATTGATGTCGCGGAGTGCGTGGTAGTCTCCGTAATATTTTTCGACGTTTTTAAATTCTACTAAAGCCATGAGAGATCTCCTTTGTGTTAGATTTTATAACATGATTCTACACCAAAAGAATGTTCTTGTCAAATCATATCTGAAAAAAATTCACTAAAATGTTATAAAAAAGCAATCTGGATAGAGAAAAAGCCTAAATCATGTTATAATGAAACGATAGAATTCTTAGAAAGAGTGGATGTTTTTTTGATAACTCCTACTTATGAATGGCAGTTTGCCCCGCAGGTTGAAGATGCGGATTTTACAAAGATAGCCAAGAAGGCTGGACTGGGTCCTGAGGTGGCTCGGTTATTATTTGAAAGAGGGATTCAGGATGAAGAAAGTCTAAAGAAGTTTTTAGAACCTTCTTTAGAGGACTTGCATGACCCCTATCTGCTCCATGATATGGATAAGGCAGTGGAACGGATTCGTCAGGCCATTGAAGAAGGGGAAAATATTCTCATTTATGGAGACTACGATGCGGATGGCATGACTTCGGCTTCTATTGTTAAGGAAAGTTTAGAACAGCTTGGCGCGGAGTGCCGTGTTTACCTGCCAAATCGTTTTACCGATGGCTATGGTCCCAATGCCAGTGTCTATAAATACTTTATCGAGCAAGAGGGAATTTCCCTGATTGTGACAGTGGATAATGGAGTTGCAGGGCACGAAGCCATTGAATTGGCCCAGTCTTTGGGAGTGGATGTCATTGTGACTGACCACCATTCCATGCCTGAAACTCTTCCTGATGCCTATGCGATTGTCCATCCTGAGCATCCAGACGCGGACTATCCTTTCAAATATCTAGCTGGTTGCGGAGTGGCTTTCAAGCTGGCTTGCGCCCTTTTAGAAGAAGTGCAAGTGGAATTGCTTGATTTGGTCGCTATCGGTACCATTGCCGATATGGTGAGCTTGACTGATGAAAACCGTATCCTGGTTCAATATGGTCTGGAAATGCTGGGACATACTCAGCGCATCGGTCTACAAGAAATGCTAGACATGGCTGGGATTGCTGCTAACGAAGTGACAGAAGAAACGGTTGGATTTCAGATTGCCCCTCGTTTAAATGCCTTGGGGCGTTTGGATGATCCTAATCCTGCCATTGATTTGCTGACTGGGTTTGACGATGAGGAAGCACATGAGATTGCCCTCATGATTCACCAGAAAAACGAAGAGCGCAAGGAAATCGTCCAATCTATCTATGAAGAAGCTAAGACCATGGTGGATCCTGAGAAGAAGGTCCAGGTTTTGGCCAAGGAAGGCTGGAATCCTGGCGTTCTGGGTATCGTTGCTGGTCGTTTGCTGGAAGAACTAGGGCAGACGGTTATTGTTCTTAATATAGAAGATGGTCGTGCCAAGGGCAGTGCTCGTAGTGTGGAAGCGGTTGATATTTTTGAAGCTCTGGATCCCCATCGAGATCTCTTTATCGCCTTTGGTGGCCATGCTGGTGCAGCAGGAATGACGCTGGAAGTGGAGAAACTCTCAGATTTATCTCAGGTTTTGGAAGACTATGTTCGTGAAAAAGGTGCAGATGCTAGTGGTAAGAACAAGTTAAATCTAGATGAAGAGTTGGATTTGGAGACTCTTAGCTTGGAAACGGTCAAAAGTTTTGAACGCTTGGCACCTTTTGGAATGGACAATCAGAAACCTGTCTTTTATATCAAGGATTTTCATGTCGAAGGTGCCAGAACCATGGGAGCAGGCAATGCCCACCTCAAACTAAAAATTTCCAAGGGTGAGGCGAGTTTTGAAGTGGTGGCCTTCGGACAAGGTAGATGGGCAACAGAGTTTGCTCAAACAAAAAACCTAGAATTGGCAGTCACCTTGTCTGTCAACCAATGGAATGGCCAAACTGCCCTCCAGTTGATGATGGTAGATGCGCGTGTGGAGGGTGTTCAACTCTTTAACATTCGTGGGAAGAATGCAGTCTTGCCAGAAGGGGTTCCAGTCTTGGATTTTGCTGGAGAATTGCCAGATCTAGCGACCAGTGAAGCTGTGGTTGTGAAAACCATTCCCGAGGATATTGGCCTGCTGAAGACCATTTTTCAAGAGCAGCACTTCTCTGCTGTCTATTTCAAAAACGACATCAACAAGGCCTATTATCTGACAGGTTATGGAACTAGAGAACAGTTTGCTAAATTGTACAAGACCATTTACCAATTCCCTGAGTTTGATATTCGTTATAAGCTTAAAGATTTGGCGACTTATCTCAATATCCAACAAATCTTGCTGGTCAAGATGATCCAAGTATTTGAAGAGCTAGGTTTTGTGACGATCAAAGATGGTGTCATGACTGTCAATAAAGAAGCTCCGAAAAGGGAAATCGCTGACAGTCAGATTTACCAAAATCTCAAGCAAATTGTCAAAGACCAAGAAATGATGGCTCTGGGGACAGTGCAAGAAATGTATGATTTTTTGATGGAAAAATAGTAGAAGTTAGGAAAGAGTTGGGTAACCAGCTCTTTTTTGAAAACAAATCTTCATTTTGAAAATCATCAAAAAAATGGTATAATGGTAGGAAAAGATTCGGCTGAAAGTTTTAGAACTTTTAGAATAAGAGGGTAAACCTACCCTATAATCAAGATAAATTAAGTTTCGGAGGGAAAATGAGTAATATCAGTTTAACAACACTAGGTGGTGTACGAGAAAATGGGAAAAATATGTACATCGCTGAAATCGATGAATCTATTTTTGTTTTGGATGCAGGGCTTAAATACCCTGAAAATGAACAACTAGGGGTTGATGTCGTCATTCCCAATATGGACTACCTTTTTGAAAATAGCGACCGTATCGCAGGGGTCTTCTTGACTCACGGGCATGCGGATGCTATTGGTGCCCTGCCTTATCTCTTGGCAGAGGCTAAGGTGCCTGTGTTTGGTTCTGAGTTGACCATTGAGTTGGCGAAACTCTTTGTCAAAGGAAATGATACGGTTAAGAAATTCAATGACTTCCATGTGATTGATGAGGATACGGAGATTGATTTTGGAGGGACTGTGGTGTCCTTCTTCCGTACGACCCACTCTATCCCAGAAAGTCTGGGAGTTGTGTTAAAAACACCAAAAGGGAACATTGTTTACACAGGCGACTTCAAATTTGACCAGACGGCTAGTGAATCCTATGCGACGGATTTTGCGCGTTTAGCTGAAATAGGCCGTGACGGTGTCTTGGCACTTCTCAGTGATTCTGCAAATGCTGACAGCAATATCCAGGTGGCGAGTGAGAGTGAAGTTGGGGATGAAATTACCCAAACCATCGCTGATTGGGACGGTCGTATCATCGTTGCAGCAGTTGCCAGCAACCTTTCTCGTATCCAGCAGGTTTTTGATGCAGCTGCGGAGACTGGCCGCCGAGTCGTTTTGACTGGATTTGATGTTGAAAATATCGTTCGTACAGCGATTCGTCTCAAAAAATTATCCCTAGCTAATGAAAGCCTTTTGATTAAACCAAAAGAAATGTCTCGTTTTGAAGACCATGAGTTGATTATCCTAGAGACAGGTCGTATGGGTGAACCCATCAATGGACTTCGCAAGATGTCTGTTGGGCGCCACCGTTATGTAGAAATCAAGGATGGGGACTTGGTTTATATTGTAACAACTCCATCCACCGCCAAAGAAGCGGTTGTGGCTCGCGTTGAAAATATGGTTTACCAAGCTGGTGGTGTGGTAAAACTCATTACCCAGAGTTTGCGAGTATCAGGACACGGAAATGCGCGTGATTTGCAGTTGATGATCAATCTTTTGCAACCAAAATATCTCTTCCCTGTCCAAGGGGAGTACCGTGAGTTGGATGCGCATGCCAAGGCTGCCATGGCAGTTGGAATGTTGCCAGAGCGCATTTTCATCCCTAAAAAGGGAACGACCATGTCCTATGAACATGGAGACTTCGTCCCAGCTGGAGCAGTTTCTGCAGGCGATGTCATGATTGATGGAAATGCCATTGGTGATGTTGGGAATGTCGTTCTTCGCGACCGTAAGGTCTTGTCAGAGGATGGAATCTTTATCGTGGCCATCACTGTTAACCGTCGTGAGAAGAAGATTGTGGCTAAGGCTCGTGTTCACACGCGTGGATTTATCTACCTTAAGAAGAGTCGCGACATTCTCCGTGAAAGTTCCGAATTGATTAACCAAACGGTAGAAGAGTATCTTCAAGGGGATGACTTTGACTGGGCTGATCTCAAAGGCAAGGTTCGTGACAATTTGACCAAGTATCTCTTTGACCAAACCAAACGTCGTCCAGCAATCTTGCCAGTCGTGATGGAAGCTAAATAATAAGCAGAATACCTACGGAAAAAGTCGAAATTCGGCTTTTTCTTATAGAATAGTAAAAGGAGACAACCATGGCAGTTATGAATATTGAGTATTACTCTGAAGTTTTGGATATGGAGTGGGGTGTTACCGTACTCTATCCAGATGCTAGTCGAGTGACTGAACCAGATTGCACAGATATTCCTGTTCTTTATCTTTTGCATGGAATGTCAGGAAATCAGAATAGCTGGCTCAAGCGAACCAATGTCGAGCGCTTGTTGCGGGGAACCAATCTCATTGTTATCATGCCCAATACTAGTAATGGCTGGTACACAGATACCCAGTATGGTTTTGACTATTTTACTGCTCTAGCAGAAGAGTTGCCTCAGGTTATGAAACGTTTCTTCCCCAATATGACCAGCAAGCGAGAAAAGACCTTTATTGCAGGTCTCTCAATGGGAGGCTATGGTTCCTTCAAGCTGGCTCTCGCAACCAATCGTTTTTCTCGTGCGGCTAGTTTTTCTGGTGCACTCAGTTTTCAGGGATTTTCTCCTGAAAGTCAGGATTTAGGCTCTCTTGCATACTGGCGAGGAGTTTTTGGAGAAATCAAAGACTGGACAGCTAGCCCTCATTCGCTTGAAAGTATTGCTAGGAAATCGGATAAAAAAACCAAACTTTGGGCTTGGTGTGGCGAGCAAGACTATCTCTACTCTGCCAATAATTTCGCTGTGAAAAACCTCAAAAAGCTTGGTTTTGAAGTGACCTATAGTCATAGTGCTGGCACTCATGAGTGGTACTACTGGGAAAAACAATTGGAGCATTTTTTAGCTACTCTACCAATTAACTTTGTCTTGGAAGAACGTTTATCTTAGTTTTAGGTTTCTTTCAGCTTTCTTCAGTAAAATAGGGAATCTATCTTGATTAAGGAGAATGTGATTTCAAGATAGGTTCTTATTTTTATGAAAGGTGGAGCGTCATGTTCTGGATTATTCGATTATTGTTCCGTTTTCTTTTGGGAATTTGGCGTTTCTTCTGGCGTCTGGTTTGGACTGTGGTTATTCTACTTCTCATTGCTTTTGGAGTGCTATGGTATCTGACAGGTGATTTTCATTCTGCGGTCAATCAAGTTGAAAAAATGAGTAAGATTGGTCAAGGTGGCTGGAAACAATGGCAGGAAACGGGAACGCTGGAAGTCTTGTCTCAGACAGACAGTCACCAACATGCAGAAGGCAAGTGGGCTCAGGCCTCAGCTCGCATCTATATTGAGCCTCAAATGGATGAAACCTTCCAAGGTGCCTATGCAGAAGCTATAAAAAACTGGAATCAAACGGGAGCCTTTACCTTTGAGGTGGTTGCGGATCCTAGCCAGGCAGATATTGTGGCAAGTGAGATGAATGATGGATCGACCGCTGTAGCTGGTCAAGCCGAGAGTCAAACCAATTTGTTAACCAAACAATTTATATCTGTAACGGTTCGCCTGAATCACTATTATCTATCCAATCCAAACTATGGTTATTCTTATGAACGGATTGTGCACACGGCGGAGCACGAGCTGGGGCATGCCATCGGATTGGATCATACCAACGAGACTTCTGTCATGCAGCCGGCAGGTTCCTACTATGGAATTCAGCCTCGAGATGTGATTGAAGTCAGAGAATTGTATGTAAATAATTATGGACGAGTGATTTAATTTGCTTTTTCAAAAGCTAAAACAACAATTTTTATACTACAAATTTAGTTGAGAAAGATTATCTTAATGACATACTTCCTATTATTTCTTTTAACTATTTATAGGAAAAGTTACTGATATTAACTCCATATACTAGGTGATGTGTGAAGATTATTTTTTCTTTATTTTAAAAAAAAAAAATAGTAAAATAGGACTAAGATTAATAGAAAATGGAAGGTACATGTCATGTATTATTATCGAGTTGGTATTTCTGCTGAAGAACATGATCGTTTTGTTAGACGAAGTTCTTTAGTGAATCTCTTGCAAAGTAGTGCTTGGGCAAGTGTAAAAAGTGAATGGGAAAATGAAAGAGTTGGGTTTTATAGTGATAATCAAATAGTGGCGGTAGCTAGTTTACTTTATAGATCTTTACCCTTTGGTTTTACAATGTGCTACATTGCCAGAGGTCCAATTTTGGATTATACTGACCAATCTTTGATGGATTTTGTATTTTCTTCGCTTAAAAAGATTGCGCAGAAAAAACGAGCTCTTTTTATTAAGATAGACCCTGCGCTTTGTTTGAATAAAACTTATATTGATGGTCAATTTTATGATTACTCAGAGGAAACTCTAAAAACGCTAAATTATCTACAAAAACTAGGATTCATTTGGTCTGGTAAGACTAGTGGAATGATTGATACTATTCAGCCTCGTATACAGGCGAAAGTGTACAAAGAAAATTTTGATGAGAAATATCTACCGAAATCAGCAAGACAAGCTATTAGGACTGCACAAAATAAAGGAATAACTATTCAGTTTGGTGGGATTGAATTATTAGAATCATTTTCTTTTCTAATGAAGAAGACGGAGGCAAGAAAAAGTATTCATTTGCGTAATGAAGCCTACTATCGAAATTTACTATTGTCTTTTCCAGACCATGCTTATATAACATTATCTACACTTGATTTGCCAAATCGGTTGAATATTTTAGAAGAACAAAGAAATCAGAATCAAAAAATTCTAGAATCTTTATCAGCTACTGTTAAGTCTTCGAAATATCAAAGTAGGTTGCAAGAAAGCGAAAGGTTGAATGAAGAAATTCTATTTTTGGAGAAATATATTTCTTCAGGTGTTCAAGTTGCTCCTTTATCAGCCACTTTGACCTTGGAATTTGGGCAGACATCTGTAAATTTATATGCAGGAATGGATGTAGAATTTAGACGCTATAATGCTCCAATTTTAACATGGTATCGAACACTACAGCATGCATTCGAAAGAGGTTCTATCTGGCAAAATCTAGGAGGCATTGAGCATACAAGAGATGGCGGGCTTTATCGCTTTAAGGCTAATTTTAATCCAACTATTGAAGAATATTTAGGCGAGTTTACGCTACCTATTCATCCTTTGTATCCTTTAATAAATCTCCTATTTAATCTTCGAAAAAAATATCATAGAAAGTAAATGTATGACACTAACTGTACTTACTAAAGAAGACTTTCGCATTTATTCAGAATCAATTACCTCCCGCTCGTTTTTACAATCAATCCAGATGGGAGAATTATTAGAGAAGCGAGGAGCAACAGTGACCTACCTTGCTCTAAAGCATACAGAGACCATTCAGGTTGCCGCGTTGGTTTATAGTTTGCCAATGACAGGTGGACTGCACATGGAAATCAATTCTGGTCCAATTTATAGCGATGCAACTTACCTAAAGGAATTTTACAAAGATCTCCAAGTGTATGCTAAACAACATGGGGCTCTGGAGTTGATTGTCAAACCTTACGATACTTTTCAAAGTTTTGATACTAATGGGAATCCAGTGACGGAGGAGCAACAAGAAATTATTCAGTGTTTGACGAATCTAGGATATTGTCATGATGGTTTACAGATTGGTTACCCAGGTGGGGAACCTGATTGGTTATATGTCAAGGATTTAGAAGGAATCACAGAGGAGAATTTAATTAGATCTTTTAGTAAAAAGGGAAAACCCTTGGTTAAGAAAGCTAGAAGCTTTGGCATTCAATTGAGACGATTAAAACGTGATGAATTATCTATTTTTAAAGATATTACTGCTACGACATCAAAAAGAAGAGAATATAGTGATAAAAGTTTAGAATATTACGAACATTTTTATGATGCATTTGGAGACCGAGCTGAATTTATGGTTGCAACTTTAAATTTTCAAGATTATCTTTCTCAACTGGAGAAAACTCAAGAAAACTTATCCAAAAAAATAGCAGATTTTGACGCAGCGTTAAGAAAATCACCTGATTCAGCTCAGAAGAAAAAAGAGCATAAAGAATTGCTACATCAATTTGAAACTTTTGAGGTTCGTAAATCGGAAGCACATAAATTGATAGCAAAGTATGGGGAACAAAAGGTTGTATTGGCTGGTAGTCTTTTTATCTATATGCCTCAAGAGAGCACCTATCTTTTTAGTGGCTCTTACACAGAATTTAATAAGTTCTATGCACCAGCGTTGCTTCAAGAGTATGTTATGTTAGAGAGTATAAAGCGTGGAATTCCTGTTTATAATTTTTTAGGGATTCAAGGAATATTTGATGGAAGTGATGGTGTGCTTCGCTTTAAGCAAAACTTTAATGGCTATATTGTAAGGAAGGCGGGAACTTTCCGTTATTATCCTTCTCCTCTCAAGTATAGAATTATTTCTCTAATAAAAAGGATATTGGGTCGATAATTACGTTACCTATGTACTACCCCAAAAAGTTATTTTTTGTATAACTTTTGTAGTATAGTTTAGTGCTTCTTTTTTCTATGTTCTATTTGAGTCAAAAATATTTTGATGTGCATAAGAGGGGAAAACCAGGAAGTAATATGGAAATTTCACTTATATAAATTAGGGTATCAGATAAATCTATAGCTATACCAACGAGACTTCTGTTATGCAACCTGCAGGCTCTTACTATGGGATTCAGCCTCGGGATGTGAAAGCTGTTCAAGAACTCTATACTAGTAGCGACTAGATGAAGTCGGTGCAATCCGAAAAGAAATCAAAGCTCCTCCATCAAGTGATTGGTGGGGCTTTTTGTTCGTCCTGTTACGGCCTTTTTGCTATAATGGAACTATGAATAACTTGATCAAATCAAAACTGGAGCTCTTGCCGACCAGCCCCGGTTGCTACATTCATAAAGATAAAAACGGCACCATTATCTATGTAGGAAAGGCTAAAAATCTGCGCAATCGCGTGCGCTCTTACTTCCGTGGCAGTCACGATACCAAGACAGAGGCTCTGGTATCTGAAATTGTGGATTTCGAATTTATCGTTACCGAGTCCAATATTGAGGCCCTCCTTCTGGAAATCAACCTCATCAAGGAAAATAAGCCCAAGTACAATATCATGCTCAAGGATGATAAGTCTTATCCATTTATCAAAATTACCAATGAGCGCTATCCTCGTTTGATTATCACCCGTCAGGTCAAGAAGGATGGAGGTCTTTATTTTGGACCTTATCCCGATGTGAGCGCAGCCAATGAAATCAAACGACTACTGGATCGGATTTTCCCTTTTCGGAAATGTACCAATCCGCCGTCTAAGGTTTGTTTCTATTACCATATCGGCCAGTGTATGGCCCACACCATCTGTAAAAAAGATGAGGCCTATTTCAAGTCCATGGCTCAGGAGGTTTCTGACTTCTTAAAAGGGCAGGATGACAAAATCATCGACGAACTCAAGGGTAAAATGGCAGTAGCAGCACAAAGTATGGAGTTTGAACGGGCAGCGGAATACCGTGACCTGATTCAGGCGATTGGCACTCTGCGGACTAAGCAACGGGTCATGGCTAAAGACCTCCAAAACCGTGATGTCTTTGGCTACTATGTGGACAAGGGCTGGATGTGTGTGCAGGTTTTCTTTGTCCGTCAGGGTAAGTTAATTGAGCGTGACGTCAATCTATTCCCTTATTACAACGATCCTGATGAAGATTTTCTGACCTACGTAGGACAATTTTATCAAGAAAAATCTCACCTGGTTCCTAATGAAGTATTGATTCCGCAGGATATTGACCAAGAAGCCGTCAAGGCCTTGGTGGATACTAAGATTGTCAAACCACAGCGTGGAGAGAAAAAACAGCTGGTCAATCTAGCTATAAAAAATGCCCGTGTTAGTCTGGAGCAGAAGTTCAATCTTCTAGAAAAATCTGTCGAAAAGACACAAGGAGCTATTGAAAATCTGGGGCGTTTGCTCCAAATACCGACACCGGTTCGCATTGAGTCCTTTGACAACTCCAATATTATGGGGACCAGCCCTGTTTCGGCCATGGTGGTCTTTGTCAATGGTAAACCGAGTAAGAAGGATTACCGTAAGTACAAGATAAAAACGGTTGTGGGTCCAGATGACTACGCCAGTATGCGAGAGGTCATTCGCAGACGCTATGGACGAGTTCAACGAGACGGTTTGACTCCCCCAGATTTGATTGTGATTGATGGAGGACAAGGTCAAGTCAATATCGCTAAGCAGGTCATCCAAGAGGAACTGGGCTTGGATATTCCAATTGCAGGTCTGCAAAAGAATGACAAGCACCAAACCCATGAACTGCTCTTTGGAGATCCACTGGAAGTGGTAGAGTTATCTCGCAATTCTCAGGAATTTTTCCTCCTCCAACGCATTCAAGATGAGGTACACCGCTTTGCTATCACTTTCCACCGTCAACTGCGCTCCAAAAATTCCTTTTCATCCCAATTGGATGGGATTGACGGTCTAGGACCTAAACGCAAGCAAAATCTCATGAAGCATTTCAAGTCTCTGACTAAAATCAAGGAAGCTAGTGTGGATGAGATTGTTGAAGTTGGAGTACCAAGAGCTGTCGCAGAAGCTGTTCAGAGAAAGTTGAACCCGCAGGAAGAAGTGGAGTTGGCTCAAGTAGCGGAAGAGAGAGTAGATTACCAAACAGAAGGAGACCATCATGAACCATAAAATCGCAATTTTATCAGATATTCATGGCAATGTGACTGCACTAGAAGCAGTGATTACAGATGCTAAAACTCAAGGAGCCAGTGAATATTGGCTCCTGGGAGATATTTTTCTACCTGGTCCAGGTGCAAATGACTTAATCGCTCTGTTAAAGGAACTTCCTATCACAGCAAGTGTTCGAGGCAATTGGGATGATTGTGTCTTAGAGGCTTTAGATGGGCAATATGGCTTAGAAGACCCACAGGAAATCCAGCTCATGCGATTGACCCAGTTTTTGATGGAGCGAATGGACCCTGCAACGATTGTCTGGCTACGAAGTTTACCTATGCTAGAAAAGAAAGAAGTTGATGGACTGCGCTTTTCTCTCTCTCATAATTTGCCAAATAAGAACTATGGTGGCGACTTGTCTGTTGGGAATAACACAGATAAATTTGACCAACTCCTAGACGAGGAAACGGATGTGGCAATCTATGGTCATGTCCACAAGCAGTTGCTTCGTTATGGAAGTCAAGGACAACAAATTATCAATCCAGGTACGATTGGCATGCCCTATTTTGATTGGGAGGCGTTAAAAAATCATCGTGCCCAGTATGCTGTGATAGAAGTAGAAGATGGGGAATTGGTAAATATTCTATTCCGAAAAGTTGCTTATGACTATGAAGCAGAGTTAGAATTGGCCAAGTCCAAGGGTCTTCCTTTTATCGAAATGTATGAAGAACTACGTCGAGATGACAACTATCGGGGGCACAATCTAGAACTCTTAGCTAGTTTAATTGAAAAGCATGGGTATGTAGAAGATGTGAAGGATTATTTTGATTTCCTGCAAAGTTAGAAATAAAATGGACGCTCTTATTTGGAAGTGAGGCTTGTAGTCGAATTATTTAGAAAAAATGGTTTAGCTAAAGTTTGACATTGAAATTATTTTGTTATAGAATGGACTTAATTCTTAATATAAAGGGGAAAATTATGAAGAAAATTATTACAGCCAGTATGGCTCTTTTATCTGTTGTTGTTTTAGCGGCATGTTCAGGGAAAACAACGTCTGAATCTTCGACTAAAAATTCAAGTTCTGTAGAGCAAACTTCTTCTTCAGAGACCTCATCAACAACGTCTAGTTCAAAGACAGAAAATAATGAGGTTGTTTTGATCACTGATGAAGAAATTGACAATGCTAAAACTGTTGGAGATGTGAAGAAAGTCTTTGGCAAATTAGTCGACAATTATAAAAAGCATGCAGTTGAAATTGGGGAGAAAATTCCAGAGAGTGGAAAAGAAGCATATAACGCCCAAGTTGAACCAGCGCTTAAGTCTATGGAGACTGTAAGAGAGTCATTTAACGAAAGCCTTTCAAGTATTGGTTCTGATGATACAGTAGTGCCAGAACAAACTCGTACTCTATTTGTTCAACAGTTGAAAACTGGACGTGACACAATGAAGAAAGCACTGGAGTCAGCGTATAAAGCAGTTGCTCCATACACATCTGGTCAATAATATGAGAAAGTAGGTGTTTGATCACCTGCTTTTTGCTTGCTTCAAATCTAAAGTGATACCTACTTAAATAGCTCCAAATTAGTAGTAGAGAGTTTGAAAGAAGTACTAACTCTATGAAAAATCTCTGCAAGCTCTTTCAAATTATGGTAGAATGGAAGCAGTAGAATTAGAAAAGGAAATCGATTATGAAATTTCTTGAATTAAATAAAAAACGTCATGCAACTAAGCATTTTATTGATAAACCGGTAGATCCTAAAGATGTGCGTACGGCTATCGAAATCGCAACCTTGGCCCCAAGTGCTCACAACAGCCAACCATGGAAGTTTGTGGTTGTTCGTGAAAAAAATGCTGAATTGGCAAAATTGGCTTATGGTTCGAACTTTGAGCAGGTATCATCAGCGCCTGTAACTATTGCCTTGTTTACAGATACAGATTTGGCTAAACGTGCCCGTAAAATTGCTCGAGTTGGCGGTGCTAATAACTTTTCTGAAGAGCAACTTCAATACTTTATGAAAAATTTGCCTGCCGAGTTTGCGCGTTACAGTGAACAGCAAGTTAGTGACTACTTGGCCCTTAATGCGGGACTAGTAGCCATGAACTTAGTTCTGGCTTTGACTGACCAAGGAATCGGCTCTAACATTATCCTTGGTTTTGACAAATCAAAAGCCAACGAAGTTTTGGACATTGAAGACCGATTCCGCCCAGAACTCTTGATTACAGTGGGTTACACAGATGAAAAATTGGAACCAAGCTACCGCTTGCCAGTGGATGAAATCATCGAGAAAAGATAGAAAGAAGAAAAAATGACAGCAATTGATTTTACAGCAGAAGTAGAAAAACGCAAAGAAGACCTCTTGGCTGACTTGTTTAGCCTTTTGGAAATCAACTCAGAACGTGACGATAGCAAGGCAGATGCTGAGCATCCATTTGGACCTGGGCCAGTAAAAGCCTTGGAAAAATTCCTTGAAATCGCAGACCGTGATGGCTATCCAACTAAGAATGTCGATAACTACGCAGGACATTTTGAGTTTGGTGAAGGAGAAGAAGTTCTCGGAATATTTGCTCACATGGACGTGGTGCCAGCTGGTAGTGGTTGGGACACAGATCCTTACACACCAACTATCAAAGACGGTCGTCTTTATGCGCGTGGAGCTTCAGATGACAAGGGGCCTACAACAGCTTGTTACTATGGTTTGAAAATTATCAAAGAATTGGGCCTTCCAACTTCTAAGAAAGTTCGCTTCATCGTCGGAACAGACGAAGAATCAGGCTGGGCAGACATGGACTACTACTTTGAGCACGTAGGACTTGCGAAACCAGACTTTGGTTTCTCACCAGATGCTGAATTCCCTATCATTAATGGTGAAAAAGGAAATATCACAGAATACCTCCACTTTGCAGGTGAAAATACAGGTGCTGCCCATCTTCACAGTTTCACAGGTGGTTTGCGTGAAAACATGGTACCTGAATCAGCGACAGCAGTTGTTTCAGGTGACTTGGCTGACTTGCAAGCTAAACTAGATGTCTTTGTTGCGGAGCACAAACTCAGAGGAGAAATCAAAGAAGAAAACGGTCAGTACAAGGTGACTGTGATTGGTAAATCAGCTCATGGTGCTATGCCTGCTTCAGGTGTCAATGGAGCCACTTACCTAGCACTCTTCCTCAGCCAATTTGACTTTGCTGGACCAGCCAAAGACTACCTCGACATCGCTGGTAAGATTCTCTTGAATGACCATGAGGGTGAAAATCTCGAGGTTGCTCATGTTGATGAAAAGATGGGTGCCCTTTCTATGAATGCGGGTGTTTTCCGCTTTGACGAAGCAAGTACTGATAATACCATTGCCCTCAACTTCCGTTATCCAAAAGGAACAAGTCCAGAGCAAATCAAATCAGTTCTTGAAAACTTGCCAGTTGCTTCTGTTAGTCTTTCTGAACACGGTCACACCCCTCACTATGTGCCAATGGAAGATCCACTCGTTCAAACCTTGTTGAATGTCTATGAAAAACAAACTGGTCTTAAAGGTCACGAGCAAGTCATTGGTGGTGGAACCTTCGGCCGTTTGCTAGAACGTGGTGTTGCCTACGGTGCTATGTTCCCAGATTCTATTGATACCATGCACCAAGCCAATGAATTCATCGCCTTAGACGATCTCTTCCGAGCAGCAGCAATCTATGCAGAAGCTATCTATGAATTAATCAAATAAAACGATAGAAGTCTGAGATTTTATGCTTAGACTTCTTTTTGGAGGGAAAACAGATGTCTCAAATCGAAAGAATCAAGCAAGCCATTATGGCGGATCCACAGAATACCAGCTATACGGAACGCGGAATCGAACCTCTCTTTGCAGCGCCAACAACTGCTCGTATCAATATTGTCGGTCAAGCTCCGGGCTTTAAAACGCAAGAAGCTGGAATTTATTGGAAGGATAAGAGTGGTGATCGTCTGCGTGAGTGGCTAGGTGTTGATGAAGATACCTTTTACAATTCGGGCTTGTTTGCAGTTATTCCCATGGACTTTTATTTCCCAGGACATGGAAAATCAGGCGACCTTCCACCCCGTAAAGGCTTTGCCGAAAAATGGCACCCACAACTCCTAAAGGAATGTCCAAATATTGAATTGACCCTTTTGATTGGACAATATGCCCAAGCCTATTATTTACAGGAGAAAATCAGTGGCAAGGTGACAGAAAGGGTAAAACATTACCAGAACTACTTGCCTGAGTATTTCCCCCTAGTTCACCCTTCTCCTCGTAATCAAATCTGGATGGCTAAGAATCCTTGGTTTGAGTCTGAAGTGGTTCCAGAGTTGCAAAGAAGAATTAAAACGATTTTATAGTCAATGAAAATCAAAGAGCAAACTAGGAAGCTAGCCGCAGGCTGTACTTGAGTACGGTAAGGCGACTCTGACGTGGTTTGAATTTGATTTTCGAAGAGTATTAGGAGAAAAAGAATGAAAGAAATAGCCTTCGATGAATTTTATCAGTTTTACTAAAATGGTCAGCTTTCTCTAGTGGACGTGAGAGAAATAGAAGAGTTCAAGATGCTTCATTTAGAAGGTGCACACAACTTACCGCTTAGTCAACTGGCTGATACTTATGAGCAGTTGGAAAAGGAGCAGTTACATTATGTTATTTGTAAATCTGGGATGAGATCAGCTCGTGCTTGCCAGTTTTTAGAGGAGCATGGATATAAGGTCATCAATGTTCAAGGTGGCATGACGGCCTTTGAAAATCTTTAAAATTTTGCATTTCTCCTACTTGGTGTGTACTAGGTAGGAGAATTTTGTTTTTAGATAATTCTTATTTTTAAAAATATTGAAAACATTCAATATTTACTTCGTGATGCTTTTTTCATACTCTTATTCGTGATATACTAGGTCAGTATTTTAGAAATATGAAGGAGATTCTTTATGGCTAAAAAAGGTGCCCTAACAGGTTTGCTCCTGTTTGGAATATTTTTTGGTGCGGGGAACTTGATTTTTCCGCCTTCTCTAGGTGCCCTATCTGGAGAACATTTTCTTCCTGCCATTGCAGGTTTTGTCTTTTCAGGCGTCGGTATCGCCGTTTTGACTCTCATTATTGGAACTCTCAATCCTAAGGGATACATTTATGAGATTTCTAAGAAAATCTCACCTTGGTTTGCGACGCTTTATCTCGCAGTCCTCTATTTATCAATTGGTCCCTTCTTTGCCATTCCACGTACAGCCACAACAGCTTACGAAGTCGGGATTAGCCCCCTTTTATCAGATGCGAATAAAGGACTTGGATTGATTGTCTTTACCGTACTATATTTTGCAGCGGCTTATTTGATTTCACTCAATCCATCAAAGATTTTGGATCGGATCGGACGTATCTTGACACCAGTCTTTGCTTTGTTGATCGTTATCTTGGTTGTACTAGGTGCCTTCAAGTATGGTGGAACAAGTCCTCAAGCGGCCTCAGAAGCCTATCAATCCTCTGCTTTTGGGACAGGTTTCCTAGAAGGGTATAATACCTTGGATGCTCTTGCCTCAGTGGCTTTCAGTGTCATTGCTGTTCAAACCTTGAAATAACTTGGATTCTCAAGTAAGAAAGAGTACATTTCAACTATTTGGGTGGTTGGTATCGTTGTAGCTCTTGCCTTTAGCTCTCTTTACATCGGTTTAGGATTCCTTGGAAATCACTTCCCGGTACCAGCAGAAGCAATGAAGGGTGGAACACCAGGTGTTTATATCTTGTCGCAAGCTACTCAGGAAATCTTTGGTTCAACAGCTCAACTCTTCCTTGCTGTTATGGTAACTGTAACCTGCTTCACAACGACAGTTGGCTTGATTGTGTCGACAGCAGAGTTCTTTAATGGACGTTTCCCACAAATCAGCTACAAGGTCTATGCAACTGCCTTTACCTTGATTGGATTTGCTATTGCAAATCTTGGTCTTGATGCAATCATTAAGTATTCAGTTCCAGTACTGGTAATCTTGTACCCAATCACCATCGCCATTGTGATGATTGTGATTGTTAATAAGTTTGTCGCCCTATCAAAACCAGGTATGCAGTTAACTATTGGGCTTGTTACAGCGATTGCTCTTGCAAGCGTCCTTGGAAGTTCTTTTAAGATTGAGTTTCTAGCAAATCTCGTCAATGCTCTTCCATTTGCAGCTGCCTCTCTACCATGGCTAGTGCCAGCTATTATCGGAATCTTGCTTTCACTGGTTCTACCAAACAAGCAAGAGAGTGATGTTTTTGAGATGGAATAAAAAAATTCTTGGTCATCGACCAAGAATTTTTTGTATGAGCACGACTCATTAGTTGGTTTGTTCAGTATAACCAGCTTCTTTAAGCATTTTTTTCGAGGCAGCAAAGCTTACACGGTTTCCAATACCAGAATATTCGTTCGGCATTGCTTTTTTCAATTCGTCAAGACTCGCGACAGTCATGTCAACCTCGATGTTTTGGATAACTTTTTCGTCTTGAATTTCAACTTTTTGTGTAACCCCTTTGACCCCTTCATACCCTTTATAAGTATCGTCAACAATTTCCTTAATACCTTCCGCGGTATTATTAAGTTTTTCAGGGTCAAGTACATTATGAACAGTTTGTTTTACAACGTCATCTCCCTTCACAGTATAAGTCAAGGTAGAATGAATCCCAGGTTTGCTATTGTGGACAAATGTGTGAGTTTCTGTCTCATCTTTCTTTTCAGATGATTGTTGACTGCTTTGTTTGGTCTCGCTTGACTGAGTTGTTGTGTCTTCTTTGCTACTGCTGTTGGTAGGTGTTGATGCTTGTTTGGAACATCCGAGTAGGAGGACAAGTGAAGCCACTAGGGCTAGTGATACTTTAAAGTATGATTTCATATTTTTTACTTTCCTTTTATAATCAAAGTATTTGTATTATAACATGGATCGATAGTGAAAGCAACTAAACACAGTTTTTCTCCTTTTGAGAAGGAGTCTGACTAGAAAAATGTTATAATGGTAGGAAAGAGGTGAAGAAATGAATCAGACTGTAAACTATATCAAAGAACTAACCGCAATTGCATCTCCGACGGGCTTTACGCGTGAGATTTCAGACTACCTAGTCCATACTTTAGAAGAGCTTGGTTACCAGCCTATTCGAACAGCTAAGGGGGGTGTCAATGTGACCATTAAAGGTCAAAACGATGAGCAACAACGCTATGTGACTGCCCACGTGGATACGCTGGGTGCTATTGTTCGTGCAGTCAAACCGGATGGTCGTCTCAAATTAGATCGTATCGGTGGTTTTCCTTGGAACATGATTGAAGGGGAAAACTGTACGGTGCATGTGGCTAGCACTGGTCAAAAGGTATCTGGAACCATCCTCATCCACCAAACTTCATGCCATGTCTACAAGGATGCAGGAACTGCAGAACGCACACAGGACAATATGGAAGTGCGTTTGGACGCAAAAGTGACCAATGAAAAAGAAACTCGCGCCTTGGGCATCGAGGTCGGTGATTTTATCAGCTTTGACCCACGAACTATCGTGACAGAGGCTGGTTTTATCAAGTCCCGTCACTTGGATGACAAGGTCAGCGCAGCAATTTTGCTCAATCTCCTTCGAGTTTATAAAGAAGAGCGAATTGACTTGCCGATGACGACACATTTTGCCTTTTCAGTATTTGAAGAAGTGGGTCATGGTGCTAACTCAAGTATCCCAAGTCAAGTTGTCGAATATCTAGCTGTAGATATGGGAGCTATGGGCGATGACCAACAGACAGATGAGTACACAGTATCTATCTGTGTCAAGGATGCTTCAGGACCTTATCACTATGACTTCCGTCAACACTTAGTAGCTTTGGCGAAAGAGCAGGATATTCCATTTAAGCTGGATATCTATCCATTTTATGGTTCGGATGCTTCAGCAGCTATGTCAGCAGGTGCAGAGGTCAAGCATGCCCTCCTTGGTGCGGGAATCGAGTCCAGTCACTCTTATGAGCGCACCCACATTGATTCAGTAGTAGCGACTGAGCGTATGGTTGATGCCTATCTCAAGAGCGAGGGGGTATCATAGAATGTGCTTAATCTGTCAGAGAATTGAACTCATCAAAGCTGGACAAAATCCCTACTTTGTAAAAGAACTAGAAACAGGCTATGTTGTCATTGGAGACCACCAATACTTTAAGGGCTATACCTTATTTCTGGCAAAAGAGCATGTCACAGAACTTCATCAGATGGAAACCTCTGTAAAACTTCGTTTTCTAGAGGAAATGAGTCTGGTCCAAGAAGCAGTCGCCAAAGCGTTTAAAGCTGAAAAGATGAACATCGAACTGTTAGGAAATGGAGATGCCCATGTTCACTGGCACCTCTTTCCAAGACGATCAGGTGATATGAGGGGTCGTGGATTGAATGGCCGTGGTCCAGTCTGGTGGGTGCCCTGGGAAGAAATGGCGGCAGAAGATTGCCAAGTGCAATTCCATGAGTTGGAACAAATGATTAAAACCTTATCCGATGAATTAGAGAAGCATGTGATTTAAGAGAGGAAGAAAAAAATGAAAAAAAGATACATCGTTTTATCCGGTTTGCTAGCAGTAACCCTAGCAGCATGTTCTCAAGAAACACCTAAAAATGAAGAAAATACTCAAAAAACGGAACAGACTAGCCAATCTGAAGGGACTGTAGGAAGCAAATCTCAAGCTTCTAGTCAGAAAAAGGCAGAAGTTGTCAATAAGGGAGACCACTATAGTATACAAGGAAAATACGATGAAATCGTCGTAGCTAATAAGCACTATCCTTTGTCAAAAGACTACAATCCAGGAGAAAATCCAACAGCTAAGGCAGAGTTGGTCAAACTCATTGCAGCAATGCAAGCAGCTGGCTACCCAATCAGCGATCACTACAGTGGTTTTAGAAGTTATGAAACTCAAACCAAACTTTATCAAGACTATGTGAATCAAGATGGTAAGGAAGAGGCAGATCGCTACTCAGCCCGCCCTGGATACAGTGAACACCAAACAGGTCTTGCTTTTGATTTGATTGGGACAAATGGAGAATTAGTGACGGAGGAGAAGGCGGCTCAGTGGCTCTTGGATCATGCAGCTGACTATGGCTTTGTTGTTCGCTATCTCAAAGGCAAGGAAAAAGAGACTGGCTATATGGCGGAAGAATGGCATCTTCGCTACGTCGGAAAAGAGGCCAAAGAAATTGCTGCAAGTGGCCTTAGTTTGGAAGAATACTATGGCTTTGAAGGCGGAGATTACGTCGATTAAAAAAGAAATTTTTCTCTTGCATTTTTAGATAAATAGTGTATAATAGATGGGTATGTGTAAAGCATACTTGTGGGAGGTAAAAATCTTACATTACCGCCAAAACCACAAAGGAGGATTTAAAAATGGCTAAAAAAGTCGAAAAACTTGTAAAATTGCAAATCCCTGCTGGTAAAGCTA
>ERZ772918.309-NODE-309-length-36650-cov-8.20801_pt1 | contig 36650 bp, 48 predicted proteins | sample MGYA00512118_ERZ772918 | MGnify/ENA primary metagenome ERZ772918 (study PRJEB29015, sample SAMEA2737939) | human oral metagenome | biome: human oral; feature: human-associated habitat; material: dental | place: China | collected 2135 ... | reverse complement strand
GAGCATCTGACTACGGATCAGAAGGTTGGGGGTTCGAATCCCTCCGGGCGCACAAAGGAAAACCCCAGTAAGCAGCGCGTGTCGACTGGGGTTTTACCGTGTTTTCATAACCTTATATCGCACCCTCTACCGTTGCAGATCGTTGCAGGTCATTGAACCTCGTAGGCAACATGGAGGTAACAACGAAGCACCAAAGAGGTAACGAACTACCTCCCTCACAACACCCGGAACCGCGCCCGCCGCTGCTTGGCATCTTGCTCGGCCTTCTCTTTGTTCACCGCGGCAATTCGCTGCCGCTCCCTTGCCAAGTGAGCCTCCATAGCGCCAGGAATAGCGTCCAAACCCTCTTCCCACAGGTGCCCATAAATATCAAGCGTCATCGCTGCCGACGCATGCCCTAGCATCCGCTGCACCGTCTTCACATCCGCCCCCGCAGCAATCGCCAACGATGCCGCAGTATGCCGCAACTCATACGTGTCGATACCATCAATGCCTGTCCAAATCTGCAAATTTCCCCAAACCACCCGCCACCTGGCAGTCGTCCACACCATCCCCCGCTCATCCGGCACCAACCAAGCATCATCCGGCCGACCCTCCGCAGCAGTCGCTAAATCTGCCAACAACTCCCCACCAATAGGCACCTCCCGATGCCGACCCGTTTTCGTGGGCCCCACCCTGCCGAGATCATCCACCGCCCGTCGAACCATAAGCCGACCCCGCACCGAATCCAAATCCTTCACCTTCAATGCCTTCGCCTCCCCCGGCCGCAGTCCCGTCATCAGTAGCACCCGCAACAACAACCGTGACTCCACTGTCGGCGCAGCCCCCAACAGCGCATCTACCTCATCAACCCTCAGATATCGGCGCTCACTCTTCCCTTGCGGCGGTAAATCACCCGCCCGCATGGGATTCGCGTGCACAACCTTCAACTCCACAGCCAAATCCAACATCGAATGAATTAACAAACCAGCCTTCCGCTGCGCAGAAGCACTCACCTGCCGCGGCACCCCACCATCAGGCACCCCCTTCATCGTCGTCATCGTCGGTAACCACGACACAACCTCCGCCCGCGTAATCTGCCGAACCAACCGCCTCCCCCACTGAGGCGCCACCCGTGCCCGCCATGTACTGACATAGTCGCGCCGGGTTTTCTCGCTAACCGTTGCCTTGCTAGCGATCCACGGCTCCCACAAATCCCGCAGCGTAATAGACGCTTTATCTTTAGTAATCCAGTTCCCCTCCGACTGGCCAGTCTCCACCCGCGCGATATAAAGCTCCGCTGCATCACGACTAGCAAACGACTTGGTCACCCGTTTACCATTCTCCGTCCAGCGTGCTTGCCACCGCTTCCCCGCTCCCCAACGGCTAGTACGGATTCGCCGACCCCCCTGAGGGTTCGGCTTGGTCCATAAATCCTTGACATGAGCCATGATATACTCCTTAAAGAACCCATCTGCATGGGTTTCGTTTCCTTAAACCCCCGCTCCAGTTCTTGGCAGACATGAGCGGGGGTCAAAAATATTTCCAATGCGCTTACCGTTGCCGCAGTTGCTGGCTGACGGCAAGGTTATAGCCGATAGTCGCTAGGGTGTTCCAAATACCGGCCAAAAGCATGACCGCAAGTGACCCGCCCGTCATCGTCAGGCCGATAGCAAGGTCATCTACCCCGTTGCCGGTGAAGATCGCTAGAAGCCCAAGGATGAACACTACAAGCCCGAGGTTGGCGATTAGAATAGCGATGGTCTGGTGCCGCTCAAACGGCTTTGTTGCGGTGGGCCCCGCCTCAGCAACCGGCATTGGCTGCGGAACATACCCCTGAGGCTGTGGTTGATACTGCGGAAACGCCTGCTGTTGTGGAGGGGAAGGGGGTTGTTGCGGCAGCTGTTCCCCCTGCTGCGGTTGCTGTGGCTCCTGCGGGGCTTGTGGTGCTGGTGCCTGATGCGTCATTGTGTTTTCCTTTCTCCTGTTTTTACTGGACTAGCAGGGCTTCCACCCTGGCATTATCAGAGTTTGTCGGGACAACCGTGCACACCCATTCCGCACGGACTGTCGCCCCGTAACCGTTTTGAGAATCAACGTGCCCCCGCAGCGTCCATTTAGTGTGGGCGTCGTTTTGCAAAGCAGTAAAATCAAAAAGGCTTTCAAACTTCGCAGTAGACGGTGACTTGAGCTGCGCTTCAACCTGTTTATGGCAAGCGTTCCGTGCGGCGGCTTTGGTCCACCCATTGATCTGATCGGCATCATAACTAGACGACCTGCTGCCAGAGTCGCCATATGACGAATAATCACTAGTGGAAGAAGTAGTCGCAGGCGTTGAACTGCCTGAAGAGGTATCACCAAAGCATGATGACACCCACCACAAAATGAGAATGAAGCCTATGCAGAGCCCGATAAGAGCGCAACCTGTTTCTTTGTCCGATGTTGCCGACGCTCTCGCCGTAGGCGGATTTGAAGGCATTGGCGTGGCGCGGCTTGCCATGATTTCCCGCTCATTTGCTTTAGCACGCCTGGCTGCTTCTTTGCGCCGTTCCGCTTCGGTGAATGTTGCTGATTGGACATGCGCAAACTTTGGGGATCGCTGATTAACATACCCCTGGGTAGCGGCGCTCTGCGCTTGGGCGATACCAGACGAGCTTCCCGACCCCTTAAACCGCCCCGGTAACTGGTACGACCATGGGTCCCGTTCCTTCCTCACCAGTTCAGGCAACGGGTTGACTGTGGGATCGTGTATCTGGGAGTAGCTTGCGCTCGCGGCAGGGGTGACATCTAAGTTGACCTGTATACCGTTAGCTCGAATCCATATCAGCGCATAGCACACAGCCACAAGACTTTTATCGTTGAAATGGTCAACAAACGGCATAAGCTTGTTGCTGGAAACCTCAGTGAGCTCACCAAGATGACGACCATTGAGGCATACCTCGATCACCGGGGCTTTCGTCCCCCGCATAACTTTATGAAGCGTGGCGAGAAAGCACGTGTCTCCAGCTGATAAGACATTCTTGTTCGCCTCGAAATACTCCTGGGTCTTCGTGACTTTGATACTCTTGCCCCGAGGGATGAGTGCCCAATCCAAGGTTGGGGGATTATTAAACGGGGCGATAACCCCAGGTGGCAGTACCCCCACTTTTAGTTTGTAATATGGGGCGTCGCCCCATAGTCGTGCCCGAACCCCAGCATCAAACCCGCTCGCAGCCAACCGCGCTACCTCGGGAAAATACTTCGCAGTGTCTTCATCCGGCAGATACCCCAGCACCTGATCGTTGTATCGCACGGAGATCGCATGCCCACTATTGGAATACGGATTATCCGGCTCCAACACTAGTGTTGCGTCGAAATATCGGGCACCCTCGGCATCAGCTCGCACCTGCCTGATAACCGTATCAACTTCCGCCGCATGGTACCGCATCCCCACCACATTTTGGCCGCACCAGGTTTCCGCCGGCTTCGCATCATAGATACCAACCATGGCCCCATTCCTTTTTCTTCATCTTATATAAACCGCAGTTAAGACTTATCTTATGATTCACCTAGGTGCTTGTATATAGTTTTGATGGAATAATGTTTGCAATACCCTCTTTCGGGTTTATCAGGCATCCATAAGGAATCTCGCATATGTGCCTGAACGGTACATTTCCTGCCACGCCTCAACCATAAAAACCGTCACCCCCAGCTCATGGGCGACCCCGCTTACCGACGGGTGGACGCACTCAGCTGCTACATACTCCTCAATCGTGATTAGCTGTCTTGCCGCCCACCGATTAGCCGCTAACTCCTGCTTCGCCCGCCACCACCCTACAGCAGCCGAATCATGCCCCAACGCCGCATGTCCCACCTCATGCGCCAATGTGCACAAATGCGCCACCGGATGCAGCCCCCGCCGAATACTGATCGCGCGCCGGGGTGCATTCCAGAGCCCCTTCTTGCCACCAACATGTGTGCATAGGGTAACCCCCAGAGATATCGCTAAATCTTCAAGGTTGTCAATCGTTAACATTTCATTCTCCTAGAGATATGAAAAAATTAAGGATAATCATAAGGAGAACGAAACAAAAATATCAAATTAGCTTACGGGCCATCATGGTAATCATCATCACCCGGCATCGGCTCATCCGGCGAATCATCCGCCGCCGTCATCTCTTCATATTGCCAACCATCATCAGGAGACGGGGTGACTTCTGGTTTCGGTTTACAGCGCTTTCGCTCAACAAGCTCATCAAGTGGAACCGTGAACTCGTCAGTTTTTGCGCCCAAGCGCATTCGATTGAGTACCTCGTCTGCCAGCCACTCTTCGGGCGCAAGTTTTAGTGCTGCCCTTATATCCGGGATAGTTCGCCACGCGGGGTCGATAACTTCAAATTCAATCAGGGTTTCCAGAGGGTGGTGTCCGTATGCTGCGCCGATTTTGATTAAGTTTTCGATACTCATCCTCCCCGTAGCTATTTGGTGCTGCAATGTTCGTTTGGGGATGCCTGTGCGTTGTGCGATTTCAGGGGCTGTATCAGTGGTGATATTTGTCAGCCATTTTTCGAGATTCATACGGCGATTGTAACTGAATTGCTATTTGCGCGCAAGGTTTGCGCGAGTATTTACCATTGGAAACTTAATTTTTCAGTGCAGCTATTGCGTCAACGGCGCAAGGTGTGTAATAATGGCGCCATGAGCGCAAACTTTGCACCAATTCGAATAAAGGCCTCGGTTTTAGACCAGGCCAGAAAATTACATGGCCTGACATCCGATGAACAGTTAGGTGCTGAACTCGGATTGTCCGGCACAACCGTGCGCAATCTGCGACATGGACGAACGAGCCCGACCTTGGCCACGGTACTGAAAATTAGTCGCCTAGCAGGTGTCCCAATCGAAGGTTTGATCGTCGAGCGAGTAGACGAATCTGCGGCTTAGTCGCTGGGGGCGTCGTAAAGCGAGGAAGAAAAGGAAAAACAATGAAGAATTTGGATGTTGTGGTTCGTGTGAAGCGCGAGCCGTCGCTTGCCGAGCTGAGGCCGGTAGCGGAAGCCCTCACAACGCTGATTGGTGAGGGTTTGGTTGATGTTTTGATTGTAAGCGGCGGTACGGGGGACGTCAGGGTCCCTCATGTGTCGGAGTTCATGTTGTTGGGGTTGTGTACTGCAGATAGCGCCCAGCCCGAGGTTGTGCATGGGAACGTCACGGTGTTGCAGTATGCGCTGCGGCAGGAGGTGGATTCCCGTGCCTAGCCGGAAGATTGATGACCTTCAGGTGACGATCACTGATGTTGGGGTGGAGTTGGCCCAGGACGGGGTTGGCGTCGTGCAGGTTGACGCAGATTCGATCATGCGACTCATCGACGCTTTACAAGACGCCTGGTACCAGCATGCCGGGGTGCCGCCGATGACGGACCGGTTCTGCAACATCGGCGATGGCCTGTACGCAACCCGAGACGGCGGAACGGTTCGCTTCTACGACGAAGGCGAGTTCCTTTTCCGGGTTCAGCGGTTCCGGTTCCCGGCGATGATGAGCTTGTTCGCCCCGGAAGACCCGAGTGCTGCCCAGGAGGTGGCTGTTGATGCCTAACGAGTTTGTTTTCTCGGGTGAGCTGGATGGGTTGTTCATCAAGCTGGGGCCCACCGGCGCGGACCTTCAGGATAGCGCCGGGGCTCAGATTCATATTGATCTTGAATTGTTCCCCCGGCTGTGTTCGATGTTGCAGCTCACCTACCAGGCCAATGTCGGCCTAGGCGCCTAATCGCCCCCTTATCGCTTGTGGCCCCTTCCTCGCCTGGGGAAGGGCTGGGAAGGGGCCACTTAGCACCTACACACAGAAGAAAAGGAATTTTAGTAATGATCTCGTTTATTGGAATGCTGGCCGCGATGGTGTCCATGGCGTTAGCTACGTGCTCGCTGGCGTTAGCTGTTGTCGTCTATCGGCGGACCCGGGGGGCCACCACCAGTCGCCAAGAAACAGCGCAGACGGCACCTGCTACTGGTGTGCCGACTGCTGTTGTTGCTGCCGGAGGTGGTGCCGTAGATGGTTCTCTTGGGTGGCCCATTATTGCGCGCTGGTTTGGGCGCCCCGCGGTGTCTCTTGATGCTTGGTCTGCTCGCCTGGTGGTGTCCTGTTTGCGCGCTGTGGGGGAGCGGCTGCTATCAAGCCGGGTGCCTGTTGGTTGTTGGCCCCGTGCGGGGCAGTGCCGGGGTTCGCTGTTCGTGACGCCTCGATTGGTGCGGCTATGGCCACTGGTTGCTGTTTGGGTGGGCCGGCGTTTGCCCCCTTGCCAGGCGGAGGCGGCAGGGAGGGGGCCGCCTGCTCGTAATGCACACTTCTTGTCGCTGCTGGCGGCGGCAAGAACCCCCTATAAACCAGAAAACCGGGGGCTAGCACAAATTACCCAAACTAGCCCCCGCCGCAAAGCCTTTGAAAGGAAAGGCAAATGAATCATATCACTACCCCTCAATTACCGCAATGGTTGACCACCGCCCAAGCCGCCACGCTTTCCGGCTTTTCCCAATGGCAGATCAGGAAATTCTGCCGCCAGGGTGTGCTGCGCGCTACCCAGCCGTCGATGGCCACCACTGTGGGACGCAACGCCCCCTACCGGATCGCGCTCACTGATCTGATGGATTTCATGGATGCCCATCCGGTGGCCGACCAGGAAGGATACCGCCATGCCGGATTCTACCGCTGACCTACCATCTCGCCTTGCAGACAGCTTGACTGCCACCACGGTGTGGCAGCAGGAGCTGATCGCTAAGCTGCTTGAGCGGGGGAACGCCGAAGCAGAAAGCGGCCTCGACGTCGCATTAATCATCCATGATTTACACGCCCAGGTTGAGACACTGACGGCGGCGAAAGTAGTTGCCGAGCAGCGCGCTGCCGATTTGCATGCGGCGCTGCATGACGCCTGCGATCAACGCGACGCCTACAAAGCTGCCCACGAGTCTCGGGAATGCTGCCAGGATCCGTGGTTGGTGACCGTGCCGGTTACAGAGCCGGCAGCCGGCATGGTCGGTGCCGACACGGGCGCTGACGCTGACTGCATTGACACCGATGCCGCCGCTGAGCTGGATTCGGAGATGCAGGTAGTGCTGGAGCTGCCCACGGATCTTGTGGACAGTATCCGGCAGGCGGCGGCTGCGGCATTGACCGCGATAGACCAATGCCGGGGAGCGTTCGAAGATGGCGACGACGGCAAAGCCTTCAAATGCATGAAGCACGCGGCCGCGCACATGCGCAGGGTCATTGACGGGCTGAAAACCGTTAACAATATCGTGAACGGCGGTGAAGAGTGATGCCTGCGACCGTTACCCTTGCAGGGCCAGTAGCCCGCCGAGTGTATACAGGACGTTTGGTGTCTGTCTGCTTTGATGCGGGCAACCCTGCTGCTATCGCCCTGGGTGACCTAGCTGCCTGCGTACCAGGGTTCGGGGTGCTACCCGAAATGCGCCTATATGGGCTGCCAGTGATTCACCGTTGCGTGTTTGTGCCCATCGCTACCGCATGGGAGTGGGTGGGCATGTACAAGCGCCACCAACAGGAAACACCACGGCAGGAGCTAACCCGGATCCTCCAGTGGGCAGAGCAGCAGGAGGCACCAGCATGAGCCGCGCATGGTGCCGCTGGTGCGGCGCAGAAATCCGCTGGGCAAAAACCACCAACGACAAAAACATCCCACTCGACCCCTGCCCGACCCTAGACGGCCGCTGGCGTATCAGTCTGGGCCGCGCCCACTACGTGCACGGCGTCGCCAGGGAACAAGCCCAGATCGCGGGAGAACGACTGTACGTGGCACACATGGAAACCTGCACACGTAAAACCCACCAACCCGGCCTAAGAAGGAGTGCTTGATGAACACCACTGACATTCGGCGAACGTCGCTTGCCGCGTCCGACGACACTATCGGTGCCCTACACATCCGCGAAACGTGGGCGATCGTTGACTGGCCCCGCAATCCCGTTACCGGGGAACGTGAACCCTATGCGGTCGTCTACTCCGCCGACGGCCGGCGAGTTACCGAAGTGCCCATCCCCGCCGCTGCATACAGCATCGCCCACGCCGCGCCGGGGCAAGTGCTTGCCGCCGCCTACGGTGTTTTGGAAGACAATCCCCATCTTATTGATACCCTCCGCACTCTCCAGGAGTCCTAAAATGCTGACCTACCTCGAAGAAGACGCTGCGCTCATCTGCCGGTGCCTGCCGAAAAACATTGCCAGGCCGGACGACGAGCAGTTTCCCCTATTCCTTATTTATGCGGTGCTTATGCGCGCTAAGGGCACTGCTGCCACGCTATCAGACGTTCATGATGCCTGGGCGGCCTGGCGCACCGACAGCGCGCCCCTGCACAAGAGCCTGGTGCCGTTTGATGAGCTGGATGCCGCCGCCCAGATGGACGCCATCAGCGCCGCTATCCAGTACGCCCAGGTGCCATTCTGCGCACCCATTGGCCTGCCCCCAGGTGACTACTTAGCGCGCTGCTACGTGCCGTTGGGCGGCATGGTGGAATCCTATTCGACGGTAACGGACATCCGCAGGCCCTATGCCGCCGACGGCGGCCCGGCGCGGGATGCTGACGGGTTCGAGTACGTGGCCACGTTGCCGGTGGCGCCGCGGCAGATTACTGCCCGGCCGAACCTGAGTGGTGGGGCGGTCTAGCTAATGATTCTCGGTATCTGCCAGCAGCCCCGGCACCAGGCGACAGCTACACGGCCCAGCCTGTGGGACCCTACGTTCCCCGGGGAACCGGTCAAAAACGCACTGGCCAGGCAACAACAGGCTAGGTTATTGTGTGCCACCTGTCCGCTGCTGGGTGCGTGTGAGCACATGCTCTCTGACGCAGAACGCCGCGGTGTGCTCGTGGGTGGGGTGGTTGCTGGCAGGTACTCGGACATTCCTCAGCAGCACGGGAAAGAGGGGGATCTGTATCAGGAGCGGTGCCGCGCTTGTGGGCGGCAGATGCTGCCGCAGGCGGAGCCGCCGATCCAGGCCAGGGGTCGCCGCAGTAAAAAATATCCGCTCCGGCACGTGGGGGAGGGGCTGTGTGATAAGTGTCATCCCGTGTGCTCCAGGTGGGCGCATGCTCGGGGTGGGGCGGCATGACAAACCATATTTTCATTTACATTGTGCACGTTTATTCGCTAGAGAGGGGAGAGGCGCATGTGGTTTAGGGGAGGTGACACGCTCACCACTCACCCGTTGATGATTCGGCTGCTTGAGGTATGCGGCGGTGACCATCTGCTGAAGAATGAAGCAAAAGGCGTCCTCGCCGACTTAGTAAGTATTTCGGCGGCGCACGCTACCGACTACTGGGTAGGTTATGGTGCCGTGTCACAAATAGCGCCGGGGCGTGAAAAGATCGTCATCGAGAACCTTTGCAATGCGGGATTGCTCTTCCGGGAAGAAGGCCCCGAGGGGCGGCCAATGCTGCGTATCGTCGATGACCCCACGCTTTACCATATCCGGCTGAAAGAGGAAATGGAGATCGACCGTCGCCGGGCGAAAGACAAACAGAACCCCGAGCTACTCATCACCGTTCGCGTACGGGATGGCGACCAATGCCGGTGGTGCAAGAAAACCGTGGACTGGCGGGACCGCCGCTCCGCCAGAGGCGCCACCTACGATTCGCTCAATGGACATAAGGAGTCCACCCCCGAGACATTGGTTGTTGCCTGCCGCGGCTGTAACAGCAAGCGCGGCGCAGGGGTGGTTTTAGACCTCCAAGATCCACCAACGCCGGAAGAGGTCTATTACACTGCCGCCAGCTTGGAGTTTATCAACAGCAGCCAATACGCACAGGACAACGGCATCCACGTGATTTCACGGAAGGAACGCCAAGCCCAACGCATCGCCACCCAAGAACCCCAAGCCCCGGCGCGCCAGACGCCTGCTAAACACAAGAGCAAGAGCAGCGCGCCCAAAGCGGCGGTTAGCACCCCGCCGCCAACCCCGCTAACCTCGTCGGCGCCAATCGGCGTTGATGGGTTCAGTGACCCCCTCGACGACGCCCCAGACTGGGTACTCGAAGGCCACATAGAAACACCCCCTAAGCCTGCCGACTCGGCAGTTGCCCAGGCGGAAGATGCGCCACCACACCAAGAACAAGAACCCACACAGCGGCCAGAACACGACACAAAGCCCGCACAACACCCAGACGCTGCGCCGGGGAGTGCACAGGACGATCATCATGGGGCGCGACCAATAACCGCGCAACAAACCACAGCCGGTCTTGAACACGAGTGCAGGCATCGACGCCGTCGCCGTAACCGCCGCCGCGGAGGCCGGCAACGAGAATAGCCACGGGCATTCCCAAACTTATCCCCCTCTAGCCGCTACAGGCTTGCCGTAGCGGCGATTAGCCATGCCTGAAAGCACTTGCCCTTGAGTCGCCCGCTGCGGCACTCAAACCCGCCGTGAACAGCGAAAACGGCGCCTTGGGTGCCATCACGTGCGCATAGTTGCGACTAATGTCATAGCACCCGTCGCTTGCCCTCTTCGCACTCACCAGCCCCGCTGATTCACTATTGCCCTCCCCAGACGGCGCCTGGGGAGTTTTTCTTTGCCTATGTTCATAACGATTTGCGCATATCTAGATATGATCCAGATCGGGTTCAGGACGGTGGGGTTGCGATTCTAGTCTTGTCGGGTCGGGTCGGGTCGGGGAGGCCGCCGTTAGGCGGCAGCCCAGGTAAGATACTTCTTTAAGAGAGAAGGGAAACCTGGTGGACGATTACCTTTTACATGAGTTAGGGAAAGCTCTTTACACACTGGAGACTGAGGGGGGAGCGATGGCTGATCTCCTTACCTTCCGCAGGGGTAGTGGTGGTGATACTCCGGTTGGCCGGTCGGCTTGTGCTTCGAGGCCGCCGGTGAATTTGTCCATGTTGGATTTGAAGATGCGTACGGAAAATCTCTTGGCGTTTTGGGCGGGGCAGATCGCTGTGACATCCGGCGTCGGCGCCCCTCAGGAACATAGCGTTCCTGTGTTGGCTGGGTGGCTGCAGCGGCACCTGTGGGTGTTCGATGAGGCGCCGTGGGGCGGTATGGCCGCCGAGGAGATCGTGGCGCAGTCGCGCCTGGTATCTGAGGTGGTGGCCGACTCTGGCGCTGATGAGTATGAAGAAGCGCCGCCGGAGTGGGCGTCGTGCCGTGTAGTCGCCTCGTGGTTGACCCGGTGCGGGTATCGGGTGAGCCATATGCGGGTGTGGCGATGGGCCCAAGCTGGGCTGGTGCGGACAGTGACCGGTGATGGTGGAACACTGGTGTGTTACGCCGATGCCGAGCGCGCCTGCATCGACGCCGCCCCTGGCGTTGGTGTTGCGGTGTTACACCCCATGGTGTAAGCTAACGCTCGTAACCCCTGGGCCCAAGGCTCAAGGGGTTTCGTCGTATCCGCAGCAGCTCCCCACTATGTGGGGATGTCCCGTTTTGGTATTGGGGCCGGGGTTTGGCTTTCCGCGGCCTGTCGGGGGCTTCTTTTCCTTTTTCTTCACTACCCGACACCAGGCCCAATGCTGCGGATACGGCACCTATATGCTTTCAACTTTTCAAGAGCTGGGGGTGGTGGTCATGCCGCGCGCAGGAAGTATCTGCTGTGAACCCGGATGTCCGAAACCCGCTGTTTACCGGGGCCGGTGCCGCAGCCACACCCAAGAGCAGGAGCGGCACCAGCGCGCTACCGTGGCCACTAAACGCGATGAGCCTAGCAGCCGGGAGGCTCGGCGCCGGGCGGTTGCCGCCTGGCGCGCCGCCCATGGTGATGTGTGCCCCGGCTATCGCCGCCCGCCGCACCCGGCGCGGGACCTCACTGCCCAGCACGCGCATGCCCTCGCCGACGGCGGCGACCCCGGCCAGCCCCTAGTAGTGCTGTGCCGCAGCTGCAACAGCCGGCACGGCGCCGACCGGCTCGCCGCCCGCCGCGGCCGCCGCTGACCCCAGGGGGATACCCCCTGTAGCAGGCCTGCTATTGGCCGTGACGGAGGTGGCTAGATGGCGCGGAGGGTTCAAAAACCGCCTCTGGCCTGCTATTTTTTGAACCCTTAAGCCTGATATTTTGCCCGATGAAATCTTTTGATGGGGGTGGTTTTTATGCCCAGTGGTGGTGCTAGGCCCCGGTCGGGGCCGCCGCCGGACCCTCGTTCTGGTCGTTCTGATGCCCGAGGTATTTCCGCGGAGTTGCGGGTGCTGCCGGCGTCCGGCTACGCGGGTAAACCCCCGCCGTGGCCACTGCCAACCGGTGCCACCAGGGAGCGCGCCCTATGGAAAAAGGTCTGGCGTTTTCCCCAGGCTGTGGCGTGGGCTGGGGAGGAATGGCGGTGGCTGACTATCGCGCACTATGTGCGCTGGGCGGTCCGTAGCGAAGCCCCAGGGGCTACGCCGTCGATGATGACCCAGGTGCTGCGACTCGCTGACAGTATCGGCCTTTCGCCTGCTGGCCTCCTGCTCAACGGCTGGGCAATCTCCACTGCTGACGACGGCTCCGTCACCGAGGCGGCCCCGTCATCGCAACGACCCGATCCTCCCAGGCGCCGCCTACGGGCGGTAAAGGACGATGACGATGATCCTGCCAACTGACTGGGTTGTCGATTTCCCCACCCTCGGGGATCTGTGGGATGCCTGGGTGCAGGCTCACTGTCTCATCCCCGATGGCTATCGGCGTGGGGAGGCGTTTGTCTGGAGTGATTGGCAATTCTGGTGCGCCGCGAACTTCGGCCGTATCCGCGCCGGGCTGCAATGGGAAAACATCCCCCTGGGTGCCAGGGCGTTCACCTACCGTCGTCTGCAGGTTATCGCCCCGCAGAAGACCGGTAAAGGGCCGTGGGCGGCGTCGATGACGGCTATCCAGGCAGTGGGTCCTGCCGAGTTTGACGGCTGGGCTTCCGTTGGGGATGCCTACAGGTGTTCCGACTGGGGCTGCGACTGCGGCTTCGTCTTCCCCTACCAGGCTGGGGAACCCAAGGGCAGACCTCACCCATCGCCACTGATCCAGTTGACTGCCACATCCGAGGACCAGGTGGAGAACACCTATAGGCCGCTGCGGGCGATGATCCAGATGGGTCCCCTCCGGCGCCAAATGGCGGTCCGGGATGGGTTCGTGCGCATCCTTGGCGGTCTGGGCGGCGACGACGCCGACCGAATCGACGCCGTAACCGCCAGCGCCGACAGCCGCGTCGGCAACCCCGTAACGTTTTGTGAACAGGACGAAACGGGGTTGTGGACCAAACGCAACCGCATGACTAAAGTCGCCGACGCCCAGCGTCGTGGTCTGGCAGGCATGGGTGGCAGGGCGATCGAGACGACAAACGCCTACGACAGTGCGGAGCAGTCGGTTGCCCAAACGACGCTTGAAGCCAACTTGGATGATGTGGCGACGTTCTACATTCCACCGCCCAAGCATTTGAAGTGGGAGCGGAAACGAGACCGGCGCCGAATCCTCGAAGCCGTCTATAAGGGCAGCCCCTGGGTCAATATCGCCGCGGTGCTGGCCGAGGCTGACGAAATATCCCTCCGTGATCCCGAACAGGCCGAGCGTTTTTTCGGTAACCGGATCACCTACTCATCAGGCAGCTGGCTGCCAGCAGGACTATGGGAGGAACACTATGCAATGGTTGAAGAATCCCCCTGACGGCACTAGCATCTGCGTGGGCTTCGACGGGTCAGAAAACAATGACTGGACCGCCATCCGGGGCGAAACACTTACCGGGTTTTCGTTTACCCCCCGCTACGGGCCAGATGACAGGCCCACTATCTGGAATCCTACCGAGTGGCAGGGCCGGATACCCCGCGGGGAAGTGGCAGCCGCCATCGACGAACTCTTCGACCGCTACCAGGTGGAACGCATGTACTGCGACCCCCAAGACTGGCGTTCGGAGATCGGCGAATGGGCACTCAAATACGGCTCGGAACATGTGTTCGAGTGGGCCACAAACAGCATCAAACGCATGTACCAGGCCATCCGACGGTTTGAGGTAGACCTGACAACGGGGCGCATCACCCATGATGGCTGCCCGCTCACCAGCCTGGCCATAGCCAACGCCCGAAAAGTCGCCAAGCCTGGCCAAATGTACGTGCTCGGCAAAGCAACAGAGCAACAAAAGATTGACCCGGCTATGGCTACCGTGCTCGCCCACGAAGCAGCCATGGACGCCCACGCCGACGACTGGGAAAATAGCACAACGGCAGCCAGGGTTGTTGTGCTAGGCCGCCGCAGAAGGAGGTGACGACAATGGAACTCACGCCAGAAGAACGGAGACTCGCCGAGAAGCTCTTCAACAAGATTCAGCGGCAGCGCCGGGAAGACCGCAAGAACGAACGCTACTACCAGGGCCTGCAGGAAATCGGCAATTTAGGCATCGCGGTGCCGCCCGACGTGCAGCCGTTCGCTTTCCCACTGAACTGGTGCCGCACCTACATCGACGTCCTTGAGGAGCGCCAGGATGTGAGGATGTTCCTACGCTCCGGGGCGCTCGAAGAAGACGCCGAGCTACGCGCCGACTGGGAAGCCAATGATTTGGACAGCCTCTCACATTTGGTGCACCGGGATTTGCTCATTTACGGGCGGGCATTCATCTCTGTTGCCGCCCGCGACGGCGGCGGCAGGCCCCGGATCATGCCCGAATCCCCCAAAGACATAGCAGCCCTGGTCGATGCGCGCACCCGCGAAATGACCGCTGCCCTCCGCATCTACCGTGACGATACCGGCGTCGCCGAATACATGACTCTCTACCTCCCCGGCTCCACCGTGCTCATCGACCGCCGCGCCGGGAAATGGGAAGCAGTCAGACGCATCAAACACCGCCTAGGCCGGGTGCCACTGGTGATGATCCTCAACCGGCAACGAACCGGGGAATGGTCGGGTGAGACCCAACTCGCCGACCTTCGGCCCCTGGTCGATATGGCGGGCCGAGTGATGCTGCAGCTCCAGCTAGCCATGGAGACTGTAGCAACGCCTCAGAAAGTGGCTCTGGGTGTAACTCAGAAAGATTTTGTGGACGCTGACGGCAATCAAATCGGCGACCCCTGGGAGACTTATTTAGGTGCCATCTGGGCGATCTCCAGCAAAGACGCCAGGATCGAGCAGCTGTCGGGCGCCCAATTGACGGGTTTCCACGACACCATCAAAATGCTGGCCGAGCAGGCGGCAACTGTGACCGGCCTGCCGGTGCGGATGATGGGGCAGAACACTGCCAACCCCGCCGCCGAAGGGGCTATCCGCGCTGATGAATCCCGCCTTGTGAAGCAGGTGGAACGGCTGAACGTCCTTATGGGTGCCGGCTGGGCGTGGGCGCTCGGCATCGCCGAACGGATCCGCACCGGCAGCTGGGAAGCCGACGGCAAAATCAGCACCCTATGGCAGAATCCCGGTACCCCCACGGAATCGCAGAGGGCCGATGCGCTGCAAAAGAGCACTGGCGGCAGGCCGTTCATGTCAGTGCGCGGGGCCATGGCCGAGATGGGATGGCCACAACAACGCATCGACCGCGAACTCGAATGGTTGGAGCAGGAAAACAGCATGGGCGGCATCATCGAAAAACTCGAACGCGGTGCCGACGACAAGGCGGAACCACCGTAACCGCCCGTCGTCTAGCGGTGTGGAGGGAGGCCTACCATCATGCTGGATTCCCAGTACTCCAGGCTTCCCCCACAACTACAGGCCGCCGCCGACTACCGGCAGCGACTCATCGCTCAGGTAGTCCGGCGGGTGCTTGCTGCCTGGCGGCCCAACAGTCCGCAGGACCCCAATGCCTGGTTCGCTAGCCATGCTTTGCCGTTCACCGAGATGGTGACCCACGGGCAACTGCTGGCGGTCCAAGCAGCAGTCGCGTCGGCGGATGTTGCGCTGGATCTACAACACTATGATGCGGTACCGGAGCTGTCGGCGGACCCGGAGGCGTTCGCCGGGGTAACAGGTAGTGGCGACCCCGTGATGGGGCTCGCCTACGCCCAAGCCCAAAAAATCACCGAGTTGGTCGACGTTGAAGCCCCTATCACGGAGCGGGCGCAGGCGTGGCACCACGCGGGCGTGATGCTCGCAACCGCCACCCAAACCGCTATCTCTGATGCCGCCCGCATGGCCATACTCACCCACCTAGCCGCCAGGCCTGGCACCACATGGGTGCGGGTGGTTCGCCCCCCATGCTGCGCCAGATGCGCCATCCTGGCAGGCAAAAAAGGCGGCAGTCGCATGAAATTTCTTCGGCATCCGGGGTGTGATTGCACCGCCATTCCGGTCTCCGAGGCTACGTCGGATATGCACAAACTGTTCTATTTCGACGCTAAGGAATACTTCGACTCCTTGTCCCCGGAGCAGCAGGCCAAGACGTTCACTAAAGCAGGCGCCAGGGCTATCCGGGACGGGGCGGACATCAACCAGGTTGTTAACGCCCGCAGGGGCATGACGACTATCACCTCGGCAGGTGGTAGGCGGCGTCTCATCACCGCCGAAGGCACCACCAAGCGTGGTTGGGCGTCTGAATACTTGCGGGAACAATACGGCGCGTCGCTGCAAAAAGCCGGTGGCAGGTACCGTCGCACGTCGGTAGCTAGGCTGATGCCGGAAGAAATCTACCGTATCGCAGGTGATGACCGTGACTTGGCTCTATCGCTACTGCATAAGAATGGCTTTCTCACCGACGCCACGCCAGACCTGTCTGGTAAGTGGTCATGGGCGAAACGTGATCCCGAAGTCCTGGCAGCCAAACGCAGGATCGGCGCCAGGCCCAGCATTGCGATCTCTGGACCGAGCAGCGCTGACGATCAAGCTAAACCCGCCATCGGCGCCGAGACTGACGCTAGGCTCAAACACGACTACTCCCAGCGTATAACCACGACACCTAGGCAATTCCGCAAGGTTGTCAGTAGGGTGCTGAGCTATATGGATGAAGCGCACCAAGGGCAAACATTCCTCCCCGAATACGAAATCGGGCTGATGAAAAAGTATGACCGTAGAGGGGTAAAAATTGAAGATAGCAGTATCAGGGGTACTTCCTATAGGGATCCCGTTGAACCGGGGAAATTCCGGTACCGGGTGAAGATCAACGGGACCATCCAAGGACAGGAGCTAACCACCATCCACGAGCTGGGGCATCTCATCAAATGGAAATACGAGACCCGGCCGGAGATCAAACCCGTATTTGCGGCGATCCGTCAAACTCCCTCAACTCGCAAGATTGAAAACTATAGGGGAGATCTTGCGGAGAGCTGTATGCAGAGCTATCTATTGAGCGACGATGAGCTCTTTGCCCGCGCATATGCCCAATGGGTGACAGCTAAAACCGGAGCGCCGAAGTTGGTGAACACTCTTGATTTCCATCGGGGGCAGCAAAGCGTTTTGAAATCAGTGCAGTGGCAGGATGATGAATTCGCCCAGTATATTGAGCCTGCTCTTGATGAATTTTTTGGTCAGCTGTAATATTATATCCATGCTATTCACAGATGTCCCTATCGATTCTCCCTGGGATGTGATCGTCCAATCCTATATGGACGCCATGGGGTGGTCACGCGAGCGTGCGGAAGAATATGTGGACGCGCTTGCAGGCATCCGCATGTGGGAGCCCTGTGACCGGAAAGAAAAATATAAAGATGCTGTTTTACCACCACCAGACTTTCCACTCTGGTGATTCCCTAAAAAACTGACACCGACCCCCAAAAGTGGAGGTCGGTTTTTCTATGCCCAAAACCAAAGAAGGAAGGAAGATCTATGATTGTCACCGGCCTAATGCGCTACCACATCCGCTGTATCACGCAACCCTCTCTCGTCGGCCAGGAGCCACTAGCCGGCGGCTCTAGCGCCGCCGAGGGGGCAGCTTCTACCCCCCAGGCCAGTGGTCGGCAGCGGGAAGGCGAGACCGCATCAGCTACCAACAACACCGACGGCGACAGCGATAATGACGGGGACGGCGGCGACCCGAACGGTCGGGGCTCAAAAACACAAGTGCTTGCCGACCTCGCCAAAGAACGTGATAAGCGCCAAGCTGCCGAGGAAGAAAATACTGCGCTGAAGTCGCGTTTGGCGGAGTTCGAGCGTGCCCAGATGACAGAGCAGGAGAAAACCGCGGCAGACCTCAAAACCGCCCAGGACCGCGTGGCGGCTCTGGAAGCGCAGATCGCCGAACAACAACACCAGGCGGCGGTTGCCGAGGCGCTGAAAACTGCGGGGCTGCCAGCTGATCTAGCTGGTCGGCTTCAGGGCTCAACCCCGGAAGAGCTCGCCGCCGACGCCAGGGCCCTAGCCGCGGCGCTGGGTGAGCCGCCGGTCGACCCCTCCCAGGGGCAACACTCTGGCGGCAAGATGACCCCCCGCAGCCTCACCGAGGCGCTCCGTAACCACTACAACATCACATAAAAGATAAGGAGGATCGCGCTATGCCTATTACCCTGGCAGACGCCAAACTCAACACCCTGGAAGACTACGACCCGATGGTTATCGACGAATTCCGCAAAAACTCCCCGCTGCTAGATGCCTTGATCTTCGACACCGCGGTCAACCCCGCAGGCGGCGGCGCCACTCTCGAATACGGTTATCGCCGGCTAGTCACCCAGCGGGCCGCTGACTTCCGCGAAATCGGCAAAGAATACACCCCCCAAGAAGTCAAAACCGTCAAGAAAAGCGTGGAGCTCAAGCCGCTGGGCGGTACTTTTGAGGTAGACCGGGTGCTCGCCCACCTAGGCCCCGCAGCCAGCGATGAGGTGGCGTTGCAGACCTCCCAGCTCATCAAAGCCACCAATGCGAAGTTCAACGATGCGATTATCACCGGTGACACCGCAGTCGATGCCAAAGGGTTTGATGGCCTGGCCAAGGCACTGAAGGACTCCGTGACCGAGCTGAACGCTACGGGGGAGAAAGACTGGACTGCCCTCACCACCGCTGACACCGCGCTGGCTATTCTCGACGATTTGGATGAATTGCTCGGTGCCTTGGATGGCCCGCCCACTCTGCTGCTCTGCAATAAGCGTGTGCTGGCGAAGATCCGGGCAGCAGCGCGCCGGGCCAACTTGTACACTCAACAGCCTGTCGAGGGGCTGCTTGGTGCGGGTGGCCATGAGATCACCCGGGAAATGCTCGGCAATGTCATCCTGGCGGATGCCGGTGAGAAGGCCGGCACAAATGACCCGGTGATCCCCGTGACCGCGGGCAAGACTGATATCTATGCCGTGCGCATCGGCCTAGATGGATTCCATGGCGTGACCACAACCGATGGCCAAATGTTACGAACCTGGTTGCCTGACTTCAGCACCTCCGGCGCCGTGAAGCGTGGCGAAGTGGAACTGGGGCCGGTCGCCCCGGTGCTCAAGTCCACCAAGGCCGCCGCTGTGTTACGCAACGTCAAGATCGGGGCCTAATCATCATGGCCATCGTGAAAACCCCCGTCGAGGGCTACACCGGCCCCGTCGGCGCTGATTTGTTCGTCGGCGGCGTCTGCACCGACGTCCCCGACGACCGGCTGGACTACTACCGGCGGCAAGGCTACATTATCCTCGACCAGGAAACTACCACGCCGCAGGAGACGCCAATCCAGCTGCCAGCCGATGGCGCCCCGAAGGCTGACTGGGTTACCGCCGCTGTTCAGCTCGGCATTGACGTCAAAGGCAAAACCAAAGCTGAAATCATCGCAGACGTCACCGCGGTAGCCCAGCCGGTGGAGGAGTAGCCCCCATGGCCATCTGGCTCACCGTCGACCCTAAAACCCTGTGGCCGCACCTCGACGGCACCCGCCTAGACGAAGCAAAACGCCTCATCGACCGGGCAGAGCACATCGTCCTCCAGAGGTTCCCCAGCATCCCCACCCGCATCCAGCAACACCGGCTCAGCGCCGAGGTTGTTGCCGGCGTCGTGGAGGACATGGTGACCCGCGCTATCGCCAAAGAAGACCGGGGTGGGCTCACCCAGCTGGCCTACCCGGAGGTGACCATGCAATGGGAAACCGACGGCGCCCTAGGGCAAGGCTCAAGGCTGTGGCTCACCACCGACGAGATCGTCCTGCTGTCCCCGCAGCTGGCCCAGGGCGCCTGGAGCATCCGCCGCAAAGCCACGCCCACGCTGCCGGAGGACCGATGCTAACCCCCCGAATACTCTTCCAACCAGGGTGGCAGTATCGGCGGCAAACCATCACCCGTGACGACCCTGCCACCGGGGAAATTATCGCCACCACCTACGAACCCATTGCCGGCAGCGGCCTTGTCCAAGAGGCATACTGGACCGGCATGCAAGAAACCACACCCACCGGAGGCATCCGCGACGAACGCCTCGTCATGTTCGCCCCCGCAGGCGTCACTGTGGCCGACCTTGACATCACCGCCAAAGATGAATTCATCGGCCCCGACGGCCGGGTGTGGCAGTGCATCAGCGACGGCATCGCCCGCGGCATCCCAGGCCAGCCACCCGACTACATTGCGGCACGAGCCCGCAGAGCAAAGGAGAAAGAACAACCATGACCGAAACCATTCCCACCACCCAAGCCGAGCAGTTGCTGCCCGAGGAGGAAGGCGTCCACGACGGCATCTACCACGGCACCGACGCCGACGGCAACCCCTTCTTTACCGCGGCCGGCAGCCCCTACCATCTCGCCGACATCCGCAAGAAACAAGCCGCCCAAGCTGCCGAAGCGGCTGAGAAGGAGACAAAGGAGGTTCCTAGTGGCGAAAGCGAAACTCACCCTGTACCGGCGCCGAATACTCCGCGAGCTGCGGCGCCAAACGGTACCAGCCCGAAAGAAAATCGCCCAGGAGATAGCCAGCCAAGCTAAAGCCGCAGCCCCCGTCCTCACCGGCGACTACCGTGACGGCATCGGCACCAACGTTCGGGGCACCATGGTGCGGGTCGTTGACAACGACGAACTCGCAATCCACAAGGAGTATGGAACCGCCGACACCCCCGCCCACGCGACCCTTACCGGCACCGCCATGAGATTCGGCCGCTACCGAGGCATGAGACCCCGATGAGCAACATCATTCCAACCGCCTACATCCCCGGAGAAGTACGCAAACATTTGCTGGCTGACGAGGAGTTCATCCGGCTGCTACGCGGCGGTGCCGTCACCTGCCGCGAAGTGCCCGACCCGCTCACTAAACCCCACGTCACGGTCAAGGCTGTAGGGCATCAGGGCGGCGACCCCAGGCTGCACCGGGTGCTTATCCAAATCACCCCATGGGTGCCCCGACCCGACGTCTCCCGCATTCCCGAAGACCCCGACATCACCGCATGGAACCTTGCCACCCGCGCCGGGGAGCTAATGGCCAGGGCAAAAAACATCATCGTTGATGACACCCACGCCTGGTCCGCCCACTGGGTGGACGGCCCCATCCAGCTGGAAGACAAAGGCCGGGGTCTCGACCGAATCATTTACTACGCACCTGTTCGCATTGGTGTTCACCTGCGCAGGCGCACAATCTAACAAATTAGGAGTGAATCATGTCTGATTTTGCTGATTCCAAAAAAGCCCACGTGTGGCTGGACGGTGACGCCTTCCGCGCCCCCGTAGGCACTGCCATGCCCACCGACCCGTTTGCCGCTACCCTCACCGGATGGGACGCCTACGGTGGCATCGAGGCAGGCATTGAAGTAACCGCCGAGCAGCAGGTCACCAAGAAGAAAATCTGGAACAAACGCAACGCGATCTACAAGATCATCCGCGATGCTCTAGAGAGCGGCATGAAGTTCCGCGCTGTCGACAACTCGAAGGCTGCTTTGCTGACCCGACTACAGGGCGGCAAGATCACTAAGAAGGGTGATCTCTACGTTGCCGAGCTTGGGCTTGGTGAGGAGTTCGCTTACTTCTGCCGGTTCGATGACGGCGTTTCCAAGATGGCGTTCTACTGCCCCCGCGTGACCCTGGCATCGCCGGCGAAGCGCGCCACCCTCGACGACCAGAACCTGGACGGCTGGGAGTTCGACAACAGTTTCCTTGAAGGCTTCGAGGAAGTCCTTCCCGAGCTGCCCGCAGGTATCACCGTGCCCTAATGGCTACCACTTCATGCCCATTTTGCGCAATCATCATGGGGGAGGGGTGGGCGCGAGAAGTCTACCGCGACGACCATGCCGTGGCGTTTTTCCCACTTCGGCCCGCGGCTCTTGGCCACACCCTGGTAGTTCCCCGCCGGCACATACCCGATATTTGGGAGCTGCCAGAGGCTGACGCCGCGTGCCTATCTCGCACTGTCTTGCGGGTTGCTGCGGCGTTACGTACAGCTGTCGCCCCAGACGGGCTGAATATCATCCAGTCCAGCGGGGCGGCAGCAACCCAAACCGTCCCTCACCTGCATGTGCATTTGGTGCCGCGCTGGGCAGCAGATGCCATGGGCCCTATTTGGCCGGCTAAACCTCCCAGCCGCCCGCCACAAGTACTCGACAACCTCCGTGACAAGCTGGCTGGCCTCATATAGGGCGTCTGGGTGTTGGCCCGTGCCCGAACCTTTATTCCTTCCAAACACTAGGAGAAACCAAATCTTATGGAAAAAATCGACCTTTTCGAGCGCGCTCTCGCTATTGGCGGCGGTGACCCCGTACCGGTCACCCTACTTGGCGTTGATTTGTCGCTGCGCCGGGATTTCACCGGCCAGGAAGCTCACGATATTGTCCGGGCGTTGTTTGACCACGCTGACGAAGCAGTGCACGACCAAGCCACGCGGGTTATCGCCCTGGTGTCCGACTCCCCTAAGAAGGCCCAGGCGGCTTTTGTTGACAAGCTCATGACGCTGAGTCTCGCCGAGGTCATGCGGGTGTTTGATGTCATCGGCGAGATCTGCGGCTACCGGGATGCCGATGGCAATTTTTTTCCTACATCCTCCAGCTAGTTAGCCCCCAGGAGTTCGCTAGGCGGCTGGTTGGGTTCCAATCCAAATACCACCTGAACTACCGCCAGGCATTGGCGGAGATGTGGTGGGTTGACCTGGCAATACTCGCTGATGGGTTGGATGAGTGGACCCCCACTGACGAAAACATCGCCAGGTTGGTGGACAGGGAAGACTACTGGCTGAACTCTGAATACCGATCGTGGATCACTGACCCGGACGACCCCGAAGTGCAGGCGGAGAAAACCCGCCAGAAACTACTGGGTGTAAAACCCCCAGGCCAGCCGCAGCTGTGGCCTGTCGCGGTCCGCCCACCTGCACTGCAACAGCAGCTGGTGCAGGAGGCCACCCAAGCGGCGGAGAAAATAGCTGCCCCGCCAAGAAAGAAGATCACCATCACGGAGTTCCTGCGCATGCGCGGCAACTAGGCAGTTAAGAGGAGGGCATAATGGCCGGCGGCAAAATTGATATCCTGGTTGAGCCAAACACTAAAGGATTCAACCGTGCTCTGGAAAACAGTCTGGGCAGTGCCCTGGGTATTGCGGGGAAACTCGGCGCAGGTATCGGCGTCGCCCTCGGACTTGGCAGCGTTGCCAGCGACATTGTTTCTGTCGGTACCGAGTACCAAAGCCAGCTGAATACCATGGCGGCAGTGTCCCAGGCGACCGCGGGGCAGATGGATGCCGTGCGCGCCAAAGCTAGGGAACTCGGCAACGACATTAGTCTCACTGGTACGTCGGCATCTGATGCCGCAGCGGCCATGACCGAGCTCGCTAAGAACGGCCTGACCGTCGCTCAGTCCATGGAAGCTTCCAAGGGGACATTGCAGCTGGCTGCTGCCGCCCAGATTGATGCCGCCCAGGCCGCCACCATCCAGGGGCAAGCGTTGCAGGCGTTTGGTTTGGGTGCCCAAGAAGCAGGCCGGGTATCCGACATTCTCGCAGGCTCGGCGAACGCCTCGGCCGCGGAGATCACCGACGTGGCCCAGGCTCTCCAGCAGGCCGGCACAGTCTCGCATGCCTTTGGCGTGAGTATCGACGACACGTCGACTGCGATAGCCATGTTCGCCAACGCCGGCATCACCGGCTCCGACGCGGGAACCCTGCTGAAAACTTCCCTGTTGGCGCTCACTGACCAGGGCAAACCCGCCCAAAATGCGATCCATGATCTGGGGCTTACCGTCTACGATGCTAAAGGCAAGTTCGTGGGGTTGCCGTCCCTGATTGGCCAGCTGAACGCCGCATCGAACCGCATGACGGAGGAACAGTATCAAGCGGCAACCGCCACCCTGTTCGGCTCCGACGCCATGCGTTTTGCTTCTATCGCTGCTGGGAAAACCACCGAGGACTTCAACGCTCTCAAAGAAGCGGTCACCCGGCAAGGGCAGGCAGCCGAAGTCGCAGCCGCCCAAACCAAAGGATTGCCAGGCGCCCTGGAACGCCTCGCCAACGCCAAAGAAGATTTGACTCTCGGCCTGTTTGAAGCTCTCCAGGATGACTTGGTGGCAGCCGCCGACGCTGGTACTGCCGCCCTCGGCAAGATTGGCCCCGCCGCCGAATCCGGCATACACCTAGCATCCGGCGCCGTGCACGGGCTCATCACTGTGCTAACCCCTGTAGCCGGTCTTGCATCCACCCTCGCCAACGACTTCACCGGGCCCCTGCTCGGTATTGCCGCCGTCATGGCCCTGAAAAACTGGACAGACTTCCCCACGAAGATCCAGCAAGCCACCCAGTCGATGGCCACGATGAAACAGGGCGTTGCTGACCTGCGAGAATATTACCGAAAAGGTGGCAAGGCGATCAGCGAGTTCGACGCGAAAACCCAATACATGATTACATCATCCAACGGGTTGACGCAGGCATTAGGTAGGTCGCGGGAGGCATTCAGCTCCGGGTCGGAGACCATGCAAGTCGCGGCTAAACGCTACTTTTACGCGGGCAACACCATTGCCTCCAACGCCGCGAAAATAGGTAATGCCGCTGCAGGCGCTGCCAAAGGTGGCTTGTCGTTGATGCGATCTGCCGCGGGAGCCGTTGGTGATGCTCTTGGTGGCCCGCTAGCTATCGGCTTCATGGTAGCAGGCGCCGTCGTCGGAGGCTTCATCGAGGCCAACCACGCCGCCACCGAAGCCCAGCGCAAACTAGCGTCGGCAACAAAAGCAACCCAGGCCGCCCAAAACGACTTGGCCAAAGCGGTTTCCGGTACCACCGGCGCCCTAACCGAACAGGCGAAAAAAGCGGCAGAACAACTCGCCGATGCCAGCTTGACCCAGCTCACTGCTGTCGGCAAAGCCCGAGAGGGATTCATCTCTCATGCGGATCCCACTCGCGCGTCCTCCGAATGGAACAGCCTTTCCTTGAAGGAACAGCAGGAAGCGACGCGCAGTGCATCTGAAATATCAGACGCCTACGAAGTACTGAAAGCCAAGCTCACCGCCACTGGCCTGAGCATGGAAAACCTCAACAACATTGTTGCCGAGGGCGGCGACGACTATAAGAAACTCGTTGCCGAGCTGCGTGCTGCTGGTGAGGAAGGCGAGCGTGCCGCGGGTTACCTGGAGAAATCACGGAAGCAGATCGAAGACACCATCGCCGCCGCGCGCCGGGTTGACCCTGCTGCCGCCCAAGCTGCCAAGGGCATTGATGTTCTGGCGGATTCGTCGGCCAACGCCAACGATAAGCTGAACGCCCTGGAGTCGATCATGCAGGCTATGGGCCTGGCACCCGTAGCAGCAGAAGAAGCCATGGCTTCCGCTGCCCAGGCTGTGGATGAAATGGTGAAATCCGCCGAAACCGCGAACCACCCGGTTGAACAGCTGGGTGCGAACCTGGGCGACCTGGCTGCCGGCAAGTTGGACATGGCGAACGCCTCCGCTAGAGAGCTGAGTAAGAAGCTCTCGACGATGCGGCAGGAGCTGGAGAAGGTCGCCACCGCGGGCGGTAATACTAATGAGGCCTACCAGCAGATGCAGGGCTCATTTGCCGCTATTGGCCAGGAGTTCGGCCTGACCGCGGAGCAGGTCCAACACCTAGCTGACACCTACGGCGTGCTGCCTAAAGAGATTACTACCCTGGTTGGCGTCAACAGTGAGGGCGCCAAGAAGGAACTGGCCACGGTATGGTCGCAGTTATACCCGCTCGAAGCCGGCACCAGCATTGAGGTGAAGGCTGTGGGTGACCAGGCAATGGGCGTGCTCAAAGACCTGGGCATCAAGGCGGAAAAGCTGCCTGATGGCATCAACATGAAGCTGACCGCCACCGATGCTGACGCCGTGGCCAAGCTCGGGGAAGTAGCGGCGAAAGCCGACGCTATCGGCGATAAGCCGGTCGACGTGAAACTACTGCTGGACGACACAAAGTTCACGACCAACGCGGCAGCCGCCAAAAACCTGGTCGACGATCTGGCGATCCAGAAGCCTTCCCCCCAAGCGCAGCTCATCATTGATGAATTCCTCAAGACTGGGGAGATCGCCAAGGGCGACCTGTACTACCTGACCGGCCTATCGGCCCGCCCCCAGGCTGAACTGAACAAGGATTTGTTCGATGCCGGATTCAACACCACCAAGGAACAGCTGGACTCGCTCACCCGCACCACAGCAATGCCAACCGTCGACGCAAACACCGCGCCCGCGCACAACAAGATTCGGGATCTCTGGAACGCGCTAGTTTCGCTGACAGCCATGGGGCCAGTCAGCGTTATGGGCATAGCGGCGAAAGCCACCGGGCTTTCAGGAAAAGCAGCTGGTGGCCGCCTACCAACAACCGGCCCCGGCACCGACACCACCGATGGCATCCTTGCGGTCAACCCCCAAGGCGCGCCCCTGGCGTGGGTGGATGCCGGCGAGTGGGTCATCAACCGACGCTCAGCTGCCCAATACAACCACACCCTGCACCACCTGAACCAGGGTGATGGGCCAGGCGCCCTGGCAGCCCTTTATAACGAGCTACCCCGCCACGCTACAGGTGGGCGGGTGCAGAAAGTCAAAGCCGATCTGGCCCCGCTGGATGGCACCCCCTACATCCTGGGCGGGTTTTCCCCGGCTGGCGTGGACTGCTCCGGCGCTGTGAGCGCCGCGGTGAACTCATGGGAGGGCGCCCCGATCTTCCAGTCCCGCATGAGCACCGCCACGGAAGGCCCCTGGCTTGCCGCGCACGGTGCCCTGCCTGGCCGCGGCAACCCCACCGATTTCCAGATTGGCTGGTGGGATAACGGTGGCGGCGCCAACGGGCACACCGCCCTTAAACTTCCCGACGGTACCTACATCGAATCCGGCGGTAACACCGGTGGTGGTCTCACTATCGGGCGGGGAGCCGGCCCCCTCGACGGGCGGGGGTTCACCAACTGGGCGCATTTTTCCGGCAGTGCTGCTGACCTTAACCTCCCAGCCCTAGAGCTGGCGTTTAGCAGCCTCACCGGTGGCGGCACCAGCGTGAGCTGGGGCGAAGCCCAATCCCTCCACGATCTGGCCATCAAATACTTAGGCGCAAAGGTCTATGACCAGGGCGGCATCCTCCCCCACGGCGGCGTAGCAGTAAACTTGTCTGGCCGCCCAGAGATGGTGCTGCCCCCGACGTTGAGTCAGGCGGCCCGTAGTGGGCAGCTGCAGGCCACATCCCCGGAGCTAGCTCGCGCCGTCGACAAGCTCACCGCAGCATTGTCGTCGGCGACCGCGGCATTCGTCAAAGCCGCGAAAGAACTGGACAAACCAGTGCGCGCAGGGTCGAAGGAACTGGCAGCCTGGGGCGGCGGTTTCCTTGGTAAGAGTCAGGTTGTGATCGACGCTGAAAAAGGCCTGGCGGATACCCGTAAGGCCATTGCCGATGAGTCCAAAGACATCGCCGACGCCGAGAAGGAACTGGCCAAAGCTAGGAAGGACCTGTCGAAAACCGAGCGAGACAACGCCGACAAGCTCATCGACGCTCAGGACCGGCTGCGGAAAGCCCGCAGCAAAGATAAGGCCAGCGCTGAAGACATCGCCGACGCCGAACGCAACCTCGCCAAAGTACGGGAAGACGCCCCGGAGAAATCCCAAGAGGCTGCCGAGAAGATCGCCCAGCAGGAAGAGAAACTGGCCGAGGCCAGGAAGAAAGCCGCCGACTCCGCGAAGCGACTAGAGGCCGCCGAGCGCACAGTCACCGCAGCCTACTACCAGGCCCTGGCTGACCTCATTGACGGTGTGAGCGGGCACCTAGCGTCCGCTGCTGGGCACTTCGGTGAGTTCTTCGACACCCTCGGCAAAGCCGCCGAGATCGCCGATAGTGAGCGCAAGGCCATAGGGGAGCTGCAACAATCGCAGATCCGCAACGGCTTAGCCTTACAGAAGTCCTTGCTGGACCTGCAAACAGCAGAATGGGACGTGTATACTGCCCGCGCACAGGGCGCTATCTCGGTGGCCCAGGCGGAGAAACAGTTAGCTGAAACTCGTAAGCAGCAGGCGCTGCTGGGGGCGACCGGCATCGAGGCCATGGGCGCCGCCCTCGACCGTTTCCGTACCACGGGCGTGTTCTCGATCGGACAGGTTGCCGACTCTGTTGTCGCCCAAACTGCTGCCGTGCGCGCTGCCGAGTGGGCGGTTGCCGAGGCCCGCGCCCAGGCAGCAGCCGACCAACACGCCGCCACCCAGAAACAAGCACTGGCCCAGCTAGACGTTGCCGACGCCACCCTGACCCAGGCGAACACCGCGGAGATGCTACGGATCAAAACCGAAGCACTCACGCAGCAAACCGCCCAACTATACGGCCTGACACCCAGCGCTGCCCAGGGCGCCAGCGCCGGGTTTGGCGGCATCGGGAAACTCCTCGGCGGCCTAGGCAAGATCGCCGCGGGCATTGCCGGTGGCGCCGCGGGTTTCGCAGCTGGCGGCCCCCTGGGCGCTATCCCCGGGGCCACCATCGCCCTCGGCGGCCTAGGCGACCTAGTGCGCGGCGGCTTCGACCTCTTCAACAACAGGCAGTCCGTGAAGGAAGCCTGGAAAGGCATGGGCCTAGCCCAGAAAGCCGGGGTCGTTTTGGGCGGCCTGGGCGGCGGGGCGCTCGCTATCGGCGGCGCCGCGCTCACCCCCCAATACGGCGCCGAGGCGGCCATCGGCGGCGCCAAGCTTGCCGACCAATGGACCGACGCCGTCCTGGGCGGCATGGCCCACGGCGTGGAATCAAAAATCGCCGCTATCCAGCGGCAAACCACGGACCGTACCGACCGGCTAGGGCTCGCCACTGACGCCCAAAAACTCCTCCTCGACACTCAGCGGCAACAGCTAGAGCTAGCAGGTGCGGCGAAAGCCGAAGCGCTGACAGCCCAAGTGGACTACGCGAACCTGCAAAAGCAGCTAGCTGAGGCCACCACCAAGGCGGAGATCGACGCCCTCACCGAGGCTGCCCGCGTGGCAGCCACCAAGCGTGACGCCATGCTAGTACTGGCGGCACGCCAAGCCCAGGCTGCTGAAGCCCAGCTGGCGCACACCCGCGCGCTGGTGGAGGCCGCCCGCTCCGGCGCCACCCAGGCCGGAGTGAAAACCATCGACATTAATATTCGCGTCCCCGACGGTGCCATTACCTTCACACGTGCTGATGTTGCGCGCATCACGACCGAGGCGGTGAAGGCCGCCACCGGTGCCGACTATGTGAACGCCCGAATCTAGAAAGGGAAGGAGGCAAGCGTGTATGAGATGACCTACGTGTCGCCTGACGGCGCATCCTTCGCTCTCACCGGCGGCCAAATCGAGGTTGCCGAGGGCGGCGTCGACAAACTCACCGGTAGCGTCAAGGAGCGCGCATATACTGCGGTGGGTATGCCGGGGCAGCTACTCGAATCGCACGTTATCGAGCCGATCCGCGGGTCGCTTACCCTGGTGCTGGTCTCCACCCCCACCAAGCCCGCGGAAGCACTGGCCTTCGAGCTGCGCAGGGCATTCTCTCACTACCACCCAGGCCAGCTCGCGGCCGCCACACCCCGTGGCGTGGCCAGGCTCCGATGCCGGCTAGACGGCACCATCACCGACCCTGCCGAGGTGTATAGCCGCTCCAGCGGCCTAGAGCTGCGCATCCCCCTAGCCGCCGATGAGGGCGTCTGGAAGATCGGCCCATACACCAGCGCCGGCAAGATCAACGTTTCAAACTTCGGTGACACCACCACCTACCTGGAAATCACCTGGCAAGGCAGTGGCGGCCCTATCGTCCTCCCTTCCGGCGCCACCCTAACTCTGCCCGCCACCTCCGAACGCCGACGCTTGCTCCTTAACCCCACCGACTCCTGCGCCATCATTGACCCCGCAGGCGCCGTTGACCACGCCCTGTGGCGGCAAATCCCCTACCTGCCTGAGGGGGTGCCGGCAGGTCAGCAACGTACATACCAACTGCCTGCTGGTGCTACCGCCACATGGCATGTTTCCACCCTCGACCCCTGGAGGTGACCATGATCGACTGGGCAGCCCACCGCAAACACCGCGAGCAGATCATCGCCGACGCCGGCCAGTGGATAGGCCTGCTCGACGCCGACGGCAACCCCCTCATGGACCTACCCCCTGTGGTATCCATGGTGGCGCCGGAGGCACGCAACGACCCCGGTTCCCTGGAACTTACGGTATTGTGCCGCAGTAACCGCGGTATTATCCATCCCGTCGTCACCGAGCTTGTCGCCGAGCAGCTCGGTGTGCTCAGCCCCGAGGGCAAGCTCGTCCCCGTCGCCGATCGGACCCGCTTCGTGGCCATAGAACGCGAGGGGGTGCCGCGCCGGGTGTTCTGGGCGACCCACACTGTGGCCAGGGGTGATGCCGACGCCCCTGCCACCCTCACAATCCACGGCGTGGGGCTAACGAAGCTGCTATCGCGGTTCCCTGCGATGTCTGCCCCGACCACGTGGCGGTCGTTGTTTAAGCGGTTTGAGCGCGACTGGGTGGGACCGGAAAACACCAAGGTCGCATTCTCGCGGCCCCGGGAGCTAGCGGGGATGAAAATGGTGACTGTTGCTGACGGCGCCACCCTCGATGGCCCCGCCGAGGCCACCATCCGACGGCTGATTGCCGAGTCGCTGGCGGCAGCGTTCCGGGTTGCTGGGATCACCAAGGATCTACCTATCCAAGTGGCGACCACCCCGACGGGACGCCCCTCCCCGCGTATCCTGCTGCGCCCCACGGATGGGCCGCTGCTGGAGGAGATCGCCCAACCGGCTGCCGCGGCGGGCGTTATCATCACCGCCCGAATGTGGTGGCCAGGCGACCCGCAGGTCACCGGTCTGGCGTTGTCGTTGCCTACGGTCGTCGTGGCAGTTGAGCAGGCAAAGGAGGCGCCATAATGAGGCCCACGTTTATTGCTGATGGCGGCGAGATGACCGTTGGTCGCCGCACCTCCACCTATGTGTATGGGGTTTTCCAAGTGGATATCCCCGAGGGCAGAGAACAAGCCCAACAAGACGATCGTCTGCAAGAAGGGTACATTTACCGCCCAGATCAGCGCCCCACGGGGCGGTTCGATATCGGTTTTGTTCGAGCTGATGCCCGCGTCGATCTCAACGCCCAGCAATCCAACTTGGAGTCCATTGTCGACGCCGCCCAGAGCCGGGTCGAGGGCGCGGTGTTTTTTGAGCGTGACATAATCGGCCGCGGCCTAGGCAAGTTCCGCCCAGGTGTTGACTTCGACACTGCTAGCCTCGTCGACGTGCTGATCTGGGGGAAAACCCTCACCCTGCCGGTAACCGCTATAGACATGACCAGTGGTGACGCCGCAGCAGTGGGCTGGCGGGTGCACGTCGGCGGCCAAATGATCGCCGACGCCGACAGTCTCCGATCCCACAACGACGCCATCCTCGGCCAAATAGAACAGGAACGCCGACGCCGACTAGCTACAACCAAAACTGCCGAGACCGCGGCGACCACCGCCAACAGTGCCACCTCAGCGGCTGCCACTGCAAACACCAAAGCGACCTCAGCAGCTGCCGCCGCTGACGACGCCGACAAGAAAGCGAAGGAAGCCGATGCTGCCGCACGCATCGCTGACCAAAAAGCCAAAGAAGCCGACGCAGCGGCCCGTGCCGCCGATAGGAAAGCAATCGAAGCTTTGCAAACTACAGTGCAGGGCATGCCTCGCATCCTGCACATTGACACCGGCGGCGCCAACATCTTCACCGGCTCATCCGGCAGGATCAACAACGGCGAAGCATGGGGCACCCTCAAATGGTTCAGCGCCGGGCTGCAAGTTCGATCTGGTGCCAGATTCGAGGCCAAAGGCGACTGGGCCGGTTCTATTCTCATGATTGCTGTTGCTACTCAGGGCGCCACAGATGTCTCCTGCGCCGATATCACTGCTGGTAACCGCTACCACGAGTCCGCCACTGGCGGAATCTTCCAAACCTATAAGTCCGCGACGGTTATCATCCTGCCCAGCACCTAACCACCGCCACTGCCTTTAGGAGACCCCACCATGCCCACCATCACCGGTGACCTGCGGCTAATAACTAACCAGCCAGCCGCTGTCACAGCTTTGCAAATCCACGCCCCCGAAGCCCGCACCAGCGCCGGTACGGTTATTCTCCCTGCTCCCGCTATCGTTCCCGTCACCGGCGGTAAATTCACCGCCGATATCGAGCTTGGCGCTGCCGTGTGCATCCCTGATTACAGCGGCACTTTGGGCGAGCCCATTCACATCGCTATCCGTCTTGGTACCGCGACATTTGCCGAGGCGCTGGAAAACGGTCGTGACCTCACCCCAGACGAGCGCGACCGGGTTGTCGAGCTGTACCAGAAAATGATTACCGCCGGAGACGCCGCGAAAGCCGCCGTGGCAAAAGCCGAACAATCAGCCACCCAAGCAGCACAGTCAGCCGCGGCAGCCAAAGAATCCGCAGACCACGCCGCCAGTGGCGTGCCCCCCGCTACCGCCACGGTGCAAGGAAAAATCCAACTGGCAGGCGACCTCATCGGCACCGCCGATAGCCCACGCGTCGTCACTGCCGGCGTTAACGGGTACAGCGTAGCTCACCGCAGCCAGGGGTTCGTGAAAACCCAACCGGACGGAGTGCTGACCATAGCTGACGACACTATCCGCTATGATGCCGCTGCGGTGCATAAAGGATACGTGGATGCAAGAATCAGTCGGCATAGCCACACCACCGACCAGATCAAAGGCCTGGACACGGCACTAGCCGGCAAAGCGTCAGCATCACACACCCACCCCACCAGCCAAATCACCGGCCTGGACGATGCCCTGGCCAGCAAAGCGGCAACCAGCCACACGCACACACAGGCCGATATCACTGACTTGCCAGTGACCTCAGTAGACGCGGCTAAAAACACCCTAGTAGTGCGAGACTACAGCGGCAGGGTAAAGACTGGCACACCCTACAGTGACGAGGATGCCGTGAACATGGAGACTTACCGGTACATGTTCGAAACCCAGCTCAGCCGCACTCTAATCAAGCAAGAGCTGTTCGACGGGAAAATTTCCGCCCGAAAAATCGGGAAAATCGTCATTCTCAATACCGCCATCCGCCCTGGCACCATAGGGAAACTCCCCTACCCTTTCTGGCCGGAAGATGCTGTACTCTTCCTCATTCCTGCAGCATCAAGTTCAGTCCAAACACTGGGCAGGTTCTTTATCAGCAAACAGGGGGACGCTAGCCTGAGCACATATAACGGTGCGACAGGCGATGTATTCCAAGGCACAGTCACATACCTGTCATCTAACTAAAAACATATAAATCCCGGTCCGGTCACCTACCGTACCGGGTTTCTTCATGGAAGGAGGAAACCATGGTTACTGTTACTGTTGCCCAGCTTGCCGCGATCATGGGCGGCGATATCGACTACAGCCAACACGTGGCGGCGGCAAACGAGGCCATGCAGCGCGCCCAGTGCACAACCGTGCTGCGCCAAGCGATGTTTTTGGCCCAGATCGGCCACGAGTCAGCCGGCCTGAAATATTTCCGGGAAATAGATCCCGGCTATTATTTGCGGGGTCGTTCTGATTTGGGGCATGGGCCGGGGGAGGGGGAGCAGTGGCGGGGCGCGGGCCCCATCCAGCTCACGGGCAAAAACAATTTTCGGGCGTTCGGCGCCTGGTGTCACACCCAGGGGTTGGTAGAGGACCCGGAGGTGTTTGTGCGCCAGCCGGAGCTGGTGGCCACGCCCCGCTGGGGGTGGCTGTCCGCATCCTACTACTGGACAGTCGCCCGCCCCGACATCAACCAACTAGCCGACGCCGGCGACATTGTTGGTGTGACCCGCCGCATCAACGGCGGAACCAATGGCCTTGACGACCGTGAGCGCCGCTACCGGCTAGCCCTACGCATCCTCAGGAAGGAGACCCCTATGGCAAAGAAAATACTGCCGTATTCACGCGACCAAGTAACCCAAGACACCGGATATTTCTGCGGGCCGGCATCGTGTCAAACCGTGATCCGGGCGGCAACCGGCACACTCATCGACGAATCCGTGCTCGCTGCTGAGCTGGGAACGACCACCGAAGGCACCAGCAGTATCGACCGTATGCCCTCGGTGCTCAACCGGCACATCCCCGGTGCCCTGTACGAGTATCGGGTGATGTCGAACGACCCGCCAACCCCAACCCAGACCGAACTGCTATGGGACGACATCACAGCCAGCATTGACGCAGGACACGGCGTCGTCGCCAATATTGTTGCGCCGCCAGAAAACTACCCGCGAGGAGTGAACGGGTCGATCTCCCCCGCATACTCCGGCGGCACCGTATTCCACTACATCGCCATCATGGGTACCGGGGAAGACGGGAACGGTGACCCCTGCGTGTGGGTTGCTGACTCCGGTTTCTGGCCATACGGCTACTGGCTTGGCCTCGACCAGCTAGCAACGCTCATCCCGCCCAAGGGTTACGCCTATTCAATCGCCCCCGTGCAACAGGAAGGAATTTTTATGGGACTCCCCCAAGACCGCCAAGAGGATCTGGCGCGCAAGATTGATGACATCCACACCATCCTTACTCGCCGCCTGCCCAGCCGCAGCGGTTACCGTACCACTGATGAACCCATCGACACCCTAACCGGGTTCGTGCTCAACGCCGATGCCCGCCTGCATGAGCAGGCGGTGTTGGAAACCGCCCAGGCCACCGGCCTCACCCCCGGTGATGTCCACCAGCGCCTGGCCAGCGGCCAGTCGTTTGTTGAAATCCTAGAATTAGAAGGAGAAAAGTAATGACCACTAACCCCACCCTCGATGCTGTTCAAGCCGCGATCGCAACCGCCATCGAGGCCCAGCCCTGGTATCGGCGATTTGCTAACACGGTCAGCGCATCCCTCGGCGGCGTGGCAGGCGCCCTGGCAACCCTGGCCGCGGCCTATGCTGCTACCGGCCGCGCTGACTCTACCGCCGTCCTGGTTGGTGCCGCAGCCGCTATCACCGCAGGTATCGCCGCCCGCCTCACGAAAAATGGTGTCACCCCCTCTACTGGTGCCACGATCAGCGCTGCGGTTGCTGCCCAAACCGCCCCCGTAGATGTCGCCGTCGCCGTGCGTGATGCCGTCCGCGCCGAGTTAGACGCCCGTGGCGCTGCGCCGGGTGGTGAGCACGCCGAATGATTGGCATGGCACCGGCGGTGATGCTGGTGCTAGATGCCCCGCCTGCTCACAGTGCTGCATGGGGCAACATCTGGGAGCGCATCAGTGCATCAGAGGCCATCATGCTGGCGCTCGTGACGGCTATCGGTGGCGCCTATAAGATTCGGGCGGATCGGCGCGCCGAACGGGAAGCTGACAAAGCGGCAATCCTGGAGCGCAAAGCGGCAGCGGTGGATAAAGCCGCCCAGGACTTGCGCGAGTGGTTGACTACTCGCGTGGCCATCCTCGAAGCCAAAGTGGAAGAGATGCAACGAGAACGTGAACTTCATATGCGCGTTGCCTCGACTTTTTTTGATGTTATGGCCGACTACCCAGATCCTCCGGGTGCGCCGCCGATCCCCGCCACGGTCGCCTCCGTCATCGGGTGGCCACCACAGTGCGCTCAGCCGGCACCAGCCCCATCACCCGAACAAACATAAAACTCCCCCTACCTGACGTTAGGTATCAGGTAGGGGGAATTTTTCGCGTTATCGGGGGGTTGAGCGTGGGGCCTGGCGTGGGCGCTGCTCATGCCACTGCCGTACTTCACGGGCGCTCCACACCCGGAGATTATGCCACCGAGTAGCCGCCGCCGGCGCTTGGCCCCGACTAACGTATGCCGTCCAGGTGTCAGGCGCGATACCTAGATAGGTAGCGCACTCCCCAGCAGTCCAGTACTCGGCGCCGTCCTCGTCAACGAGTTTTAGCCGCATCATTTCTCCTTTAACAGCGTGTCGACAATAACATTGAGTGCTACCACTGCAAGCAGCATGATGCTCACCCAGAGCCGACCCCCTACGAGGGGGAGCAGTACTGCTGCGATGGGCAGCACGATGTAGCAAAACACTACATGACGCTTCGACATGATGGTCTCCTTTCTTCTGATCCGTGCGGTAGGGTGGTGGGGGTGCCCCCCGGTTCAGGATGGTTCGAGCTTCCTGAACCGAGAGGGTCACTTGCGATGACGGCCTCGGTAGCGCCAGGGCTTAGACTTTCTCACGAGCCATTGAGCGATGCGCTCTAGCATGCTGTATGCCCCGAGAAACCCCAGTGCCAGACCGAGAACGGTGTGCCATTCCATGGGCCTCACCTCCCTTCCACTATTGAATTTTCAACGTGAGCGTTTCCCGCTCACAAGAACCATTATACACGGCTAGCCGTGTATAATCAAGATGGGGGTAGGTAAGGGTGGGGGCGTTCACGGGTGATGCGGGCGGGTAACAGAGAGGATATCTGTCATAGATAGTCGCTGTTGAACGGCTTTTAGCATCTGACTACGGATCAGAAGGTTGGGGGTTCGAATCCCTCCGGGCGCACAACCACGATAAAGACC
>ERZ772918.303-NODE-303-length-36998-cov-14.7494_pt1 | contig 36998 bp, 27 predicted proteins | sample MGYA00512118_ERZ772918 | MGnify/ENA primary metagenome ERZ772918 (study PRJEB29015, sample SAMEA2737939) | human oral metagenome | biome: human oral; feature: human-associated habitat; material: dental | place: China | collected 2135 ... | reverse complement strand
CCCCGGGCAGCCGTCGGGCCCGTGCCGCCAGCGCGCGCCGCGAGGAGGTGGCGCTGCCGCCGGACGCCCCGAAGGTCTCCACCCCCGTCCTGGCCCCCTCGGCCCCGGCCGCCACCCGCTCAGGGCGTGCGGCCTCCCGCCCGCGGGTCAGGCTGATCCCCCTGGACGGCGGGGAGCCCATCCGCCTGACGGAGCCCGCCGTGCTGGGACGGGACCCGGACAATATCTCCCCCTACCCCGAGGCCCGTAAGATCCGGGTCACCGACTCCGGGCGCTCCATCTCCAAGACCCACGCGGCCCTGGTCCCCATGGTGGACGGCCTGTGGGTCACCGACCTGCACTCCACCAACGGCACCCGGGTCAAGAGCGAGGGGCGGACCACCCGCCTGGTGGCGGGCGACGCCGTGCCCGCCCCCCTGGGGGCCACGGTGTACTTCGGGATAGCGGGCTACAGGATCCGCTCCGACTCCCGCTCAGGGCGTCTCGACGCAGGCCGTCGTCGGGCTTGAGGTACGCCCCTTGCGCAGGCTGGAGACCTGCAGGCAGGTGCGTCCGGTGCGCGCGGACACGGTCACCGTGGTCCTGGAGGTGGAGCTGGTCGTCGCCGACGCGCCCGGGCTGCTGCCCTCCTGGTAGAGGTACTGGTCGGCCCAGTCCTGTGTGGGCGGCTCCCAGGTAAAGGTCACCTTCCCGTCCTCGGTGAGGACCCCGGTGAGGTTGCGCGGCGGCGGCAGCTCCTCCAGGGACTTCTCCTTGCCCGGGGCGATGGTGGCGAAGGTGGCGTGGGGCCGGGGCCCGTCGGTCTGCCGGGACAGCAGGATGGTGCCCAGCACCGCCCCCGCGGCCACCACCGTGGTCAGCACCAGGACCAGGGCGCGGCGCAGCAGGGGGGAGCGTCCCGGCGCCTGCCGGTCCGGCTCCTGGGTGGCCTGCTGCTCGGTGGCGTCCTTGGCCTCAGGCAGCACGACGGCGTCGGGGACCTTGCTGAACACCCCCAGCCGGGTGGCCTCGCCCTCGGCCGCGACGGGGCGCCCCAGGCTCTCCCCGGGCTCCTGGAGGAGGTCCACGGTGGTGCACGGCAGCCCCAGCTCGCTCTCGACCTGCTGGAGGGCGCGGGCGAAGGCCAGGGCGGTGGGGTAGCGGTTCTCGGGGCGCTTCTCCATGGCCGTGGCCAGGACGTTGTACAGGGACGGCGGGGCGTCCTTGCGGGGCAGGCGGGGCACCGGGTCGGTAATGATCCGGCGTGACAGGGAGTAGACGTCCTTGCAGGTGCCGTCGGGGTCGAAGGGGCTGCGCCCGCTGAGCATCGCGTAGGTGGTGGCGCCCAGGGAGTAGATGTCGGACAGGGGCCGGGCCTCGTCGGTGCCCACGAGCTGCTCGGGGGGCGCCCAGGGCACGCTCATGCCCCGCAGCTCCCCGTCCTGCTTGGGCCCGCTCATGGCCGAGATCCCGAAGTCGGAGAGCACCGGGCGGCGGTAGTGGGTGAACAGGATGTTCGCCGGTTTGATGTCGCGGTGGATGATCCCGGCGCGGTGGGCGGTCTCCACGGCCCCGGCGATCTGGACCGCGGTGCTCAGCGCCTGGGACACCCCCAGGGGCTCGCGCTGGAGGATCGTCCCCAGGGAGGGCGGGGGGCAGTACTCCATGACGATGAAGGGGCTGCCCTCGTCGGAGACCCCCGCCCCGTAGACCGACAGGATCGCCGGGTGGGTGGAGACCTTGGCCATGAGGTTGGCCTCGGACTCGAAGCGTGCGGCGACGTCGTCGCCCATGTCCGAGTTCATGACCTTGACCGCGACCTCGCGCCGCGGCATGTGCTGCTCGTAGAGGTAGACGGTGGAGTACCCGCCCCTGCCCAGGAAGCGCAGGTAGGTGAATCCGGGGATGGTCGGTGGCGTGTTGGGTTCCCCCTGACGCCCCTGCGTCACGGCAGGTCCTGGAGCCGGACGGTCTGCCCGTCACCGAGGTCCAGCAGGTCGTTGCTGCGCAGCACCACGGACTGGCCGGCCGACAGGCGCAGGGGGGAGGAGCCCTCGCGGTGCAGGATCGTGCCGTTGGAGTGGGACAGGTCCTGGGCGAGCACGCTCCACTCGTCCACGTCCAGGAGCAGGTGGTTGCGTGAGATGAGTAGCTCGGGGCTGTCCACGGTCAGGGGCTGGGCGGTCAGGCCGGTCATGGTCGTGACGTTCTCCGGGGAGGGCAGGCGCCCGATGAGGACCGGGCGCACCAGCTCCACGCGCTGCCCGGAGGAGGAGACCGCCCACCCCAGGGAGGGGCGCGGACGGTAGCGGGCAGGCGTGTTGAGCGGCAGGCCGCACTGGCGGCAGGTGGTGTAGCTGGTCGGGTTGGCGTGCCCGTTGGCGCAGACCGAGGACAGGACGCGCTGCTCGGGCGCGGTCTCGGCGTGACGGGCCGGGGAGGAGGCCGAGACCGCCGGGAGCAGCTCGGCGACCAGGTCCTCGGGCAGCTCGGCCACGGTCCGCCCGTCGTGGTCCCCGGGACGCTCCTCGTCCTCGTCCTCACCCTCCAGGCTCGCCAGGTACTCGTCGTCAATGGCCGTGATCTCCGCCGTCGGGGAGGACTCGTCGCCGTGGAAGGGGACCACCGGGTAGGTGGTGGGCTCCTCGAGGTCGAAGGGCGCGGACACCTCGGGGGTGGAGGCGGTCTCGTGGCGGGGCGCGGGCACCGGGGCGGGGCGGGAGGGCCCCTCGCCGATGACGACCCTGCCCGCGGGCACGACGGCGTCCGCGGCGGGGCGCAGTACCGGGGTGTCGTCGGCCTGCGACGGCGGGGACAGGACGATGTGGCTGCTGGCGGGGGCGGCCGTCTCGAACCAGGTGGCGACCTCCTGGGCGCGCACCGGGGTGCCGTTGACCTCCAGGACCACGCGCCCGCGTACCGCGATCCGGATCTCCTGGGAGGAGACCGGCATGACCAGCACGAACTCCGGGATCCCGCCTAGGCGCCCGCCCATGCCCATGACGAACTCGTCCAGGACGGTGGTCAGGGAGCCCTCCGGGGAGCGCAGGCACTCCCAGATCCGCTCGACCAGCTCGGAGGGGACGCGGTCGGGCAGGAACATCACCCCCCGGGGGGTGATGGCGGCGGACCAGGTGCCCTCGGACCACCGAGCTGAGGACATTGTGATCTCATCGATGGCCATGGGATCTCCTTTGAGAGGGGTGTTGGGGGTGTGGTGTCGTGCCACCTCGCTGCGCCTGATTCTCTCACAGATGAACCGGTGGTGACATGGTCGGGGTACCACGGGCCCGGCCGGCGACGGTGGACGTGGCGCGGCGCACGCGGGTGGGGCGCGGGTGGCGCCGGGCGCGGGTGTGCCCGGCATGACGCGGTTTCCCCGACCTCCTGCCCGGCGGGGCCCGACGGCGTCCCCGGGCAGTCCGACGTGGCTCACTGCACAGTGCAGATGGTGTCCCCCAGGTAGAAGCGGTAGCCCCGGCGGACCAGCTCGGTGCGGCCCGGGCGCAGGCGGTGCGTCCCGGTCTCGGTCTCCACGTGGGTGCCGTTGGTGGAGTCCAGGTCCGTGAGCATGACGCCGGCCGGGTCGGGCAGGATCAGGACGTGGGTCTTGGAGATCGAGGGGTCGGGGGTGGTCACCGCCACCAGGCGGGCGTGGGGGACGCGGGAGGGGGGAGCGGGCTGGCGTCCCACGACGGTGGGCCCGAAGACGGCGATGAGGTCGCCGTCGCACAGGATGCTGGCCGTGCCGTAGGTGGTGGGGCTGCTGCGCAGCAGGACCGTGCCCGACAGCCGGTCGAACCAGTTGCGTTTCTCGTGCCGGACCAGGGCCGTGAGGTAGATGACCAGGGGGCCGACGCCGGCGGTCGCCAGCGCCGAGATCAGGACCAGGAGGTTGCGGTGCGCCCCGGCCCACCCCGGGGGGGTGTGGGGGGACGTGGCGCGCCGCAGCCGCGCGGAGAAGACCAGCAGGCCCGGCGTCGCCCCGGTGGCGGCCAGGACGACCGTGTCCACCAGGTAGGTCGCCAGGACGACCAGGGCGACGGCCCCCGGGGCCCGGACGTCGCAGACCACGTAGGCTGTTACAGCGATAAGCACCATAATGGTGACGTTGGTCATACTCATGAGCACTCGCCGTGCCGAGGTGACGGGGAGGGGGGCGGAGGCGTGCTCGTTGGTGGTCACAGGGTCACGATAGCCAAGGGGCGGGCCGGTGGGTGCGTTCGCGGGCGCTCGCGGGACCCGGGCGGCTGGCGGCCGGGGGCGCTCCGGCGCCCCTCGGGCGGCGGCTCCCCGGTAGCAGGTGCCGAAGTGGTGGGAGGATGGTAGGAGGGTGGTGGGAGCAACCCGTCCCGAGGAGCCAGTGCGCATGAAGATCGCCGTGAACCCCGACCCCTCCCAGTGGGTCATTGTCCCCGCCTTCCCCCCACCCGGCTGGATCCGTGACGAGGCGCGGCGCCGCAGTATCGCCCTGGGCGTCACGGGGCCCCGCTGGCGGGCGGAGCTCGAGGCCCTCCTGGCCGACCTGCTGGTGGTGGAGCGTCGCGAGAGCCTGGCCCGCCTGCTCCATATCGACGACGCCTCCGGCACACCCTTCGTGGTGGATCTCAGCCTGGTCCGGGCCGATGACGACGGCACCAAGGCAGGGCGCCACGCCACCCAGAAGGCCCTGGTGGAGCGGTTCGTCCCCGGTGCCGTGCCCGAGCGCCAGCGCCCCGGCCCCACCATGGCGGGGTTCTGCGGGTTCGCGACCGACCCCGAGGAGGCGGTCCAGGGGGTCGTGGTGCTCCGCCTGGCGGGTCTGCCCACGGTGCCGGTGGACCTGGTCATGCGGTTGTGGGGGGCCTCGGCCAAGGCCATACGCCCCTACCTCACCGTCATTGTGGGGCTGGCCGCCCGGGTGGTGCCTGCCGAGGGCTGAGGGGCCGCGGGCCGAGCGTCGGGGGAGCTCGCCGCCGAGGAAGCTGCGGCCGCGGGCCGGGGGAGCCGCAGGGGCTGGCGGTTGCGGGGGCTGGCGGCCAAGAGCTGAGGGGGCCAGCTGTTCCTTGAGGACGTCGTCGGCCGGGCCCTCGCTGGCGGCTGCGGGCCAGGGGCTGGCGGCCGCGGGCCGAGCGCCGGGGGCCGCGGGCCGGGGGAGCTGGCCGCCGAGGGGGCCAGCGGTTGAGGGCCGAAGGGGCTGGCGGCCCTACTGGACGCCGACGAGCACGCCTGCTGCCTGGAGGGCCTGGGTGAGCTTCTCCACGTACTCGGCGTGGGTCTTATTGGACTTGCGTACGCCCAGGGCGCCGCCGATCAGGGCGGACGTGGAGGAGGAGCGGTAGGTCGCGGCGGTCCCCTGGGGGCCGGTGCCGAACTCCACGCTCTGGACCAGGTAGAAGCTGCTGCCCATAAAGGCGCCGAAGGCGATGGTCAGCCCCTTCTTGCCGCGGGTCAGGACGAGGCCTCCGGTGGGGGAGAGCTCGACCGTCCACCCGCCCTGGGTGAAGACGGAGCCGACGAGGGAACGGGCCTGGTCCACGGGCGCAGCGATAATAAAGGTCTTCTCAGCCATGGGGCGCATCCTACGCGACTCCCGGTGCGTGGCTGCGCCCCCCTGCCACCGGCGCCAGGGGGCTTGGGTTTCACCACGCGCGCCGACGGTCTCATATGCCCACCCGCTGCCAGCGCCGAGCGGATTGGCTACGGGCCTGGTGACGGGAGGCGAATAGTCTAGGCCCACCGTGCGCGAGTCCTGCCGCAGGCGCGCTGTCACGGGCCCCGGCCTCACCGTCCACCCGCTGCGCGCGAGTCCTGCCGCTCTTCCGCCTGCCCCGGCGCAGCTCGGCGCCCCCAGGCCCTGTACGTGCGAGTCCTGCCGATTGAGTTTCACGTGGAACAGTTCCACGACGCCTCCAGGCCCCGACGGCCCCACCACCCCGTCGCCGTCGAGACGGGCCCCTCTACGTAGGAAACCGGGTTTTCGCGGCACTGGAAGGGTTCTGCCCGGGCCGGTACCCTCGGTCACAGACGCCGGCAGACGAAGGAGGAGCCGTGGCCCAGCAGCCCCCTGCACCAGGAACCTGGGAGGAGGACCCTGCGGCGGCCTCGATCCTGGTGGCTACCGGCCGCCCCCGGCACGACCTCCTGGTGGTCGCCGACCCCGGCCTCCTCACCGAGCTCGACGCCGCCTGGGGCGCCCCCGACGCCAGCGTGCGCCTGTCCTTCCTGCCCGGGGTCTCCGCGCCCGTCTCGCCCGGGCAGGAGGACGCCCTGCTGTCCTACGACCGCTGGGGCCTGGGCGTCCTGGTGGCGCGGGGCCGGACCAGCCTCTACGAGGGGCGCCCCGCCCGGCGCGTGACCGCAATGGCTCGTACTGCCGCCGGGTCGGGGCTGCGTGCCGCCGTGCTGGTCGCCCGGGCGGCCTCCCTCGGGCAGGCGGCGGTGGGCGACGTCCTGGTCGTCTCGGACCACATGAGCCTCCTGGGCGCCCCGCTCTTCCCTGCTCCCGAGCCCGTGGAGGCCGCCTGGGACGAGGAGCTCACCGAGCGGGTCGCGGCGCTCGACGGCGTCCTGGGCCGCGGGGTGCTCGCCCTCGTCCCGGGCCCGGTGCGTCCTACGCGCACGGAGGCCTCGATCCTGGCGGCCCTGGGCGCGGACGCCGTCGTCATGGACAGCGTGGCCGAGGCGATGGCGCTGGCCTCACGGGGTGTGAGGGTCGTGGGCCTGGCCTGCATCGACTCCCTGGCCGGACCCGCGGAGACGGGACGACGTGACGCCCGGTCCGCAGGACGGCGGGCAACCAGGGCCCAGGAGCCAGCCCGGGCGTCGGCCCAGGTGCGGGGCTCCCGACGGGGTGGGCAGTGGAGCGCGCCGCGGGTTGTCCGCGCCGCGATCGAGACGGTCCTGACCGCCCTGCGCTAACCGCGAGAACGGTACTTGTTTGCCGCGAGAACGGTACTTGTTTGCCGCGAGAACGGTACTTGTTCGTCGCGAGAACGGTACTTATTGCTCGTGAGAACGGGCGGCGATAGCGCCGGGCCTGTGTGCGCCAGCCGCTCATGAGCTCCTCGTAAGTGACCTTCCGGTGGTCGCCTGCCTCGTGCCTCCTGGTGCGGGGCGGGCACCCATGAGGCGGACGCCGCCAACGCCTACGGATTATCCGGCTGTTCACGGGCCCCAGGTGCGGTCCGCAGCTGCCTGCGGCCTCAGGCAGCTGGTCCCGGGGCCGCCCACGAGGTGCGGCCCGCAGGTCGCACGAGTTCTTGCGGATCTCACGAGTTTCTGACCGGCTCCCTGGGCGACCCCGGGAAATCCGCATGATTCCGCGGGCCTCAAGGGATCGCGCAAGAGCTCGTGCAGTTCGCACGAAGCCGTGCAACCTGTGAGCCTGTGGCCGTACCGAGAGCCTGTGGACCGTACCGGGCCCAGCCTAAGACCGTCCCGACGTCGGCCTCCGCAGGGCCTGGGATCCTGGGCCTCCTCGTCCCCGATCTCCTGGATCACCGCTGGCCCAGCCGGGTCCGGGATCCTGGAGCCGGGCCCCTCCCTCTAGACTGCTCGCCGTGCGCCTGACCGCCCTCCTGCCCCCGCTGCTCACCGACCCGACGACCGCCGACCTCGTCGCCGCGGCCAGCAGCCGGACCCGCACCGACCGCACCGTCGTCGTCGCCCCGGGTGCGCGTCCCGCCGTCCTGGCGGCCCTGACGCTGGGAGCCGACGGCGTCGCCCGCGCCACCGGTGCCACCATCCCGTCCGCGCCCGCCGCACCCGCCTCCACAGCCTCGGCGCCCGCCCCTGCTCCCGCGCCCACAGCCCCCGCCCCCGCCGCGGCCCTCCTCACGACCCAAGCGGCCGCCCCCGCCGCAGCCCCGGCGGCCGCACCCGCACCCACCCTCACGTCCCCCGCCCCTTCCCAGGCCACGACCCCGGGGGAACGGCGTATCCCCGCCACCACGGGCACCCCCCTGCTGGTGGTCACCGCCACCGGGCGCCAGGCCGAGGAGACCGCCGCCGCCCTGACCTGCTACCTGCCTGACGCCGAGGTCGCCGTCTTCCCCGCCTGGGAGACCCTGCCCCACGAGCGCCTCTCCCCGCGCGCCGACACGGTGGCCGCCCGCCTGGCCGTCCTGCGCCGCCTGGCCCACCCGCACGACGAGCGCTGCGCGGGCCCCGTGCGGGTCCTGGTGGTGCCGGTGCGTGCCCTGCTGGCCCCCGTCATCGCCGGGCTCGGTGAGCTCGAGCCCCTCCACCTGGTCCGCGGTCAGCGCCTGGACCTGGACCAGGTGGCCGCCCGCCTGGGTGCGGCCGCCTACACGCGCGTGGACATGGTGGAGAGGCGCGGCGAGTTCGCGGTGCGCGGCGGCATCCTGGACCTCTTCCCGCCTACCGAGCCGCGTCCGGTGCGCGTGGACCTCTTCGGCGACGAGATCGAGTCGGTGTCCTCCTTCTCCGTGTCCGACCAGCGCACGATCACCGAGCTCACCTCCGTCACCGCCACCGCCTGCCGCGAGATCCTGCTCACCGACGCCGTCCGCTCCCGGGCCGCCCGGGCCGCCGCCGCCATCCCCGGCGCCGCCGACATGCTGGCCAAGATCGCCGACGGTGTCCCGGTGGAGGGCATGGAGTCCCTGGCCCCGGTGCTCGCTGAGCGCATGGTGCCCCTGCTGGACCTCGTGGGCGACCGCCTGACCGTGGTCCTGGAGCCCGAGAGGGTGCGCCGTCGTGCCGAGGACCTGGTGGCCACCACCAGCGAGTTCCTGGCCGCCGCCTGGACCTCGGCCGCGTCCGGGGGCACCGTCCCGGTGGACCTGTCCGCCGCCGCCTTCGCGCCCCTGGGCGAGGCCCGCGCCCTGGCCCTGTCGCGCAACCTCGGCTGGTGGTCGCTGACCTCCCTGCCCCCCTCCGAGCGGACCGTCACGCTGCCCCTGAGAGAGCCCCGCACCTACCGGGGCCAGCTCCAGGAGGCCGTGTCCGACCTGGGGGCCATGGCCCGTGACGGCTGGGCGGTCGTCGTGGCCACCGACGGGCCCGGCCCCGGTCGGCGCATGGTCCAGCTCCTGGTCGACGCCGACGTCCCCGCCCGCATGGTCACCCACCTCGACGAGCCCGCCGACCTGGGCTACCGCCCCGCCCCAGGGGGTGACCCCGCCTCGGGTGGATCCGGCGCCGACCCCGTCACCCCCGAGCCCACCGACCTGGCCGCCCCGCCTGCTGCCGGACCCGTCCGGGGCGACGGCGTCGTGCGCGTCACCCAGGCCGCTACCGGGCACGGCTTCCTGGCCCCCGGCCTGCGCCTGGCCCTGGTCGCAGAGTCCGACCTCACCGGACGGTCCTCGGCTGGCCCGCGCGGGGCCAAGACCCTTCCTGCCCGCCGCTCCCGCAGGAGCGTGGACCCCCTGTCGCTGCACGCCGGCGACCTGGTGGTCCACGCCCAGCACGGCATCGGCCGCTTCGTCGAGCTCAGCCGGCGCGCCGTGGGCGGCCCCCGCTCCACCGCCACCCGGGAGTACCTGGTCATTGAGTACGCCCCCTCCCGCCGCGGCCAGCCGGGCGACCGCCTCCTGGTGCCTACCGACGCCCTGGACCAGGTGACCAAGTACGTCGGTGGGGACGCCCCGGCCCTGAGCAAGATGGGCGGCGCCGACTGGGCGCGCACCAAGTCCAGGGCCCGCAAGGCCGTGCGCGAGATCGCCGGCGAGCTGGTGCGCCTCTACGCCGCCCGGTCCGCCACCACCGGGCACGCCTTCGGCCCCGACACCCCCTGGCAGGCGGAGCTGGAGGAGGCCTTCCCCTACACCGAGACCCCCGACCAGCTGGCCACCATTGACGACGTCAAGCGCGACATGGAGGCGCCCCAGCCCATGGACCGCCTGGTGTGCGGCGACGTCGGCTACGGCAAGACCGAGATCGCCGTGCGCGCCGCCTTCAAGGCCGTGGCCGACGGCAAGCAGGTGGCCGTCCTGGCGCCCACCACCCTCCTGGTGAGCCAGCACGCCGAGACCTTCACCGAGCGCTACGCGGGCTTCCCCGTGCGCGTGGCCCAGCTCTCCCGCTTCCAGTCCGACGCCGAGTCCGCCCAGGTCCTGGCCGGGCTGGCCGACGGCAGCATTGACGTGGTGGTGGGCACCCACCGCCTCATTACCGGGCGGGTGCGCTTCAAGGACCTGGGGCTGGTGGTCATTGACGAGGAGCAGCGCTTCGGGGTGGAGCACAAGGAGACCCTTAAGGCGCTGCGCACCGACGTGGACGTGCTGTCCATGTCCGCCACCCCCATCCCGCGCACCCTGGAGATGGCGGTCACCGGCCTGCGGGAGATGTCCACCCTGGCCACCCCGCCCGAGGACCGCCACCCCATCCTGACCTACGTGGGCGCCTACGAGGCCAGGCAGGTCTCAGCCGCCGTCCGTCGTGAGCTGCTGCGTGAGGGCCAGGTCTTCTACGTCCACAACCGGGTGGAGGACATTGACGCCGTCGCCTCCCGCCTGGCCGAGATGGTGCCCGAGGCCCGGGTGGCCACCGCCCACGGGCAGATGGGCGAGGCCCGTCTGGAGCGGGTCATTGACGACTTCTGGCACAAGGAGATCGATGTGCTGGTGTGCACCACCATCGTCGAGACCGGCCTGGACGTGTCCAACGCCAACACCCTCATTGTGGACCGTGCCGACCGTATGGGCCTGAGCCAGCTCCACCAGCTGCGCGGGCGCGTGGGGCGGGGCCGGGAGCGCGCCTACGCCTACTTCCTCTACCCGGGTGAGCGGCCCCTGACCGAGACCGCCCTGGAGCGCCTGCGCACGATCGCCACCAACACCGACCTGGGGGCGGGTATGCAGGTGGCCATGAAGGACCTGGAGATCCGGGGGGCCGGCAATCTGCTGGGAGGGGAGCAGTCCGGGCACATCGCCGGGGTGGGGTTCGACCTGTACGTGCGTATGGTCACCGAGGCCGTGGCCGCCTACAAGAAGGCCCTCAAGGTCGGTGCCGACGCCGACGCCGAGGCGGGGGTCGACGAGGACCTGCGCGTGGAGTTGCCGGTGGACGCCACCGTCCCCGAGGACTACATCCCTCACGAGCGCCTGCGCCTGGAGGCCTACACCAAGTTCGCCGCCGCCCGCAGCGAGACGGATGTGCGCGACGTCCTGGAGGAGCTGGCCGACCGCTACGGGCCGGTGCCACCGGCCACCGCACGCCTGGCGGACCTGGCCCGGCTGCGCGCCCTGGCCGCCTCCCTGGGGGTGCGTGAGATCGTGGCCCAGGGCAAGTCGGTACGCTTCGCGCCGGTGGACCTGCCCGAGTCCGGGCGTATGCGGCTGACGCGCCTGTACCCGGGGACCGTCCTCAAGCCCGCCACCCGCACCATCGTGGTCCCCGCCCCGGGCAGCGCCCGCATGGGCGGGGGCGCGGTCGAGGGCGAGGAGCTGCTGCGCTGGGCGGAGGTGCTCCTGCGGGCCGTGGTGGTCGGCGACAAGGACTACGAGGCCGAGGCCACCAGGTACCGACGCCGCCGGTGAGGCCCGGGTACTGACGCCGTCGGTGAGGCCGCCGAGCTGGCCCCTCCCCTCCCGCCTTTCTGTTCGCGAGAACGGTACTTATTCGTCGTGAGAACGGTACTTGTTCGTCGTGAGAACGGTACTTGTTTGTCGTGAGAACGGGGGGTGCTTGCAGTGGTCCTGTCTGGGCTGGTTGGTGGGTGCGGGTCGGGGTGGGTGCGCCGGGTGCCGGGTGGTCTTCTCGGTGTGCTCGTCTTCTGGGCGTGTTGTCCGCGCGGTGGCGGTGGTGGGGTGGGCTCGTCCCGGGAGACGCCGGGTCCCGGGCCGCCGCACCTCCGGCCAGACGCTCGCGGCGGCTCGCCCTGGGAGGCGCCGGGGCCTACCTGCTCTGCCGGTGTGTCTGCGCGTCGGACTAAGCGAAGGCGCTCTGGCGGACGGCCCCGGGGCACCCAGGGGGTGTGTCACCGCCAGGGCCCAGGTGCGGGCCCGCTCCCACACGGCCCCAGGGCAACCCAGGGGGCGTGCGGGAGCGTCGAGCTGGGTTGAGGTGAACGCGCTCTGGGGTAGGTAGACGCCATCTCACGGGCATGGACGCGCTTTCGTCCTGGTAAACGATAGCTAGAATGGCGTTCACTCGACTAAAAGCACGTTCGTCTACCTCAAGATACGCTTATCCGACCCAGAGCGCGTTCGCCTGAGGGCGTGTGGCCCCACAGCAGCGGCCAGCCCCGTCGACGACGCAGGCGGCCAGGCGGCGTCGTCCCCCAGGGGTCAGCAGTGCGTTAGCGTGGGTCACGAAGGTCTTTGGGAAGGCGACGCAGGCGCGCCAACCCACATCCCGCCGAAGACCTCTCAATCCAACCGTCCACAGCCGCCCAGAGAAGCACACCTAGTTAAGGACGCTCAATGTCGCATCCCGCTTCACGCCGAACACCAGTCCTCGCCGCCTGCGCCCTCCTGACCCTGCCGGTCCTGCTGACCGGGTGCCAGGACTCGCCCCGCTCCGAGCCGACCGAGGCGGACGGCCCCACGGCCCAGTCCACCAGCGCTCAGGCCCTGCCGGGTCCCAGCGAGGAGGCGACGACGCAGGTCACTGGGGTCCCGCTGAGCCCGAAGCCGAGCCCGACGTCGACGTGCTCTGACAAGTCAGGGGCCGAGGCCCTGAGCACCTGGGTGTCCCGGGTACGGACCTTCAGAGGCTGGGCCTGGGACACCACGTACACGGACACCTCCACCTACGACCCCTGCGCCGCCCTGTCCTGGATCGTCCTGTCGATCGAGATGGGCACGGTCTCCTCACCCTGCCAGATTATGCTCTTCCACAACGGTGAGTACATTGGCGTCACCAGCGACCGGATGATCGGGTTCTACCCGAAAGTGGTGCGCCTTGGTGACGGGGTAATTCAGGTCACCTACACGTGGCCGCGCGAGAACGAGGCCAACGCGATGGCCTCGGGGCGCTCGGTCTCGATCTTCACGTGGGACGAGGCCTCCTCCTCGGTGGTGCACTCCGGCGAGTGGCCGCCCATGAACGACTGACGGCGGCGCGCGGGGGCGCCTGCCCGCTGTTCCCCGGTGGCAGTAAGGCTGCCCTGTGTGCAGGGGTTTCCGGGCTTCCAAGGCCGCCCGAGCTGCCGCCGCACGGGGCTGCCCTGTGTGCAGGAGGTTCCGGGCCTAGGTGCGGTCCCGCTCCCACATGGCCCCAGGGCAACCCGGGGGGCGTGCCAGTGCGTCGGGCTGGGTTGAGGTGAACGCGCTCTGGGGCAGGTAGACGCCGTCTCACGGGTATGGACGCGCTTCCGTCCAGGTGAACGCTAGCTAGAACGGTGTTCACCCGACTAAAAGCACGTTCACCTACCTTAAGACACGCTCACCCGGCCCAGAGCACGTTCACCCCTACAAGAGCACGTTCGCCTGAGGGCGCCCGGCCCCACCGCAGCCCGGCCCCACCCGCGGCGGATCTGGACGGCGGTGGATCCGCTGCGCCCGGCCCCATAGCTGGCCCCACCGCAGCCAACCCCATAGCTGGCCCCACACCGCCGCCGTCGAGGGGAGGGACCGCACCCGTGCCGGGGCCGGTCCGGGGGCCGCCCGCCACGGCGCCGTCGGGGGAGGGGGGAGAGACAGCAGCGGGTATGGAGGTAGACAGGTGTCACACCTGGGCCCATCTCGGCACCAGGCCCTGCTTGGTAGCCTGACCAGGCTCCCTAATGCAAGGAAATGAGGCAGACGAATGGACCTTCGCGCAGAGCTGGGGCAGCTCTCCTGGTTCGCCCGGCAGTACCGCCACCCCTCCCGCTGGAAGAAGCAGGTCCAGGTCATACGCCATATGGAGCCCCTGCACATTCGACGCCGCCGCCGTCACAGCGGTGAGGTGTGGGGCGTGTCGATCGTGCGCGACGAGGTGGACGTCGTCGGGCTGACGGTGCGTCACCTCCTGGACCAGGGCGTCTCACGCATCCTGGTGGCTGACAACTGCTCCGTGGACGGCACCCGGGAGCTGCTGAGGTCGCTGGCGCGCACCACCAGGCGCGTCGCCGTGGTGACCGACCACGAGCCCGCCTACTACCAGTCCGAGAAGATGACCTGGCTGGCGCACCAGGCGTGGCGCGGCGGGGCGGACTGGATCGTCCCCTTCGACGCCGACGAGTTCTGGTTCGCCGAGGGAATGAGCATAGCCGAGTACCTGGGCACGCTCGACGCCGGGACCGGGATCGTCCACGCCGAGTTCTGCCACATGGTCCCCACCGCCCCCGCCCCCGACGACCTCGCGGCCGCCGAGTTCATGATGGACACCCACCCCGCATTCCCCGGGAAGGTGGCCGTGCGCGCCCACCCCCTGCTCGAGATCATCACCGGCAACCACGGGGCGAGCCGGGTGGGGGCCAACGCCAAGGGCCTTCACATCGCCCACGCCCAGTACCGCAGCCCCGTGCAGATCGCCCGCAAGGTCAGGCAGGGGAACGCCGCGGCCAGCCGCACCGGCGAGGACCTGTCCTGGTTCTCGCCCCACTGGGCCAGCGGCAGCCGGTTGGGGGACGAGGAGATCCAGGAGGTCTGGGAGAACATCTCCCACGGGCGCCCCGATGAGCGGATCCGCTTCGAGGCGACCGGCCCCATGGTCAGGCTGCACCCGCTGACGTGGCGGACCTGGGACCCCGACGGGGTCGTCGCCCGCGCCCAGAGGGTGGCGGGTGCCTGAGGCCGTGGCCCGGCGGGCGGGGCGCCACCTCACCCCGCCCGCCGGGAACCTCCCCCGGCTCACCGGGATGCGGGCCTTCGCGGCGCTCCTGGTGTTCGCCTACCACCTGCCCCGGCTGGGGCCGTGGGCGCCCGGGGGCCAGACCTCACGGGTCGGTTACGTCGGGGTCGCCTTCTTCTTCGTCCTGTCCGGGTTCGTGCTCACCTGGTCCTCCCGCGGGGACCGCGTGGAGCCGCGCCGGTTCTGGGTCAACCGTGTCGCGCGCGTGTACCCCTCCCACCTGGTCATGTCCCTGGTCGCGCTCGTGGTGCCCCTGGTGACGGTGGGCAGGCCGCTCCTGGGGGACCTGGCGAGCATCGCCCTGGTGCAGTCGTGGTTCCCCTCCGACCGGATCGCCTTCGCCCTCAACGCCGTGAGCTGGTCGCTGTCCTGCGAGGCCTTCTTCTACCTGCTCGCGCCCTGGGTGATCACCGCGGTGCGACGCCGCTCGGACGGCGGGGCCGCCGCGCTCCTCCTGACGTGGTGGGCGGTGGCGGCGCCGTCCGGCCTGGCGATCTCCGGGGTCAGCCACGAGGCGGACATATGGGCCTACACCCTCCCGCCGGTGCGCTCGGGGGAGTTCGCCGTCGGTATCCTCATGGCCGAGCTGGTCCGCAGGGGCCGGGCCCGGTGGGCGCCCCCGGTGTGGGTCGGCGTGCTTGCCGTCGTGGGGTCCTACGGCGTCGTGCTGAAGACGGTGCACTCCCAGGTCCTCGCCGGTGTCCTCATGACCCCGGCCTTCGCCCTCCTGATCGTGGCCGCCGCCCTGGCCGACGTCTACGGGCGCAAGGGGGTTCTCGGTACCAGCCTCATGGAGCACCTGGGGATTGTCTCTTTCTGCTTCTACCTGGTGCACGAGCTCCTGCTCGTCAACGTCGTCCCCCACCTGCCCGCACCGTCGGGCGGGGTCGGCCGCGTGGCGCTGGCCCTGGGGCTGCTCGCGGCGTGCCTCCTGGCTGCCGAGGCCCTGCACTACGCCGTCGAGCGCCCGGCGCAGCGGTGGATCCGGGCCCGCTGGTCACGCTAGCCGCCCACCGCCCCGCCGCCCTCTTTCGCGAGAACGGTAATTGTTTGCCGTGAGAACGGTACTTGTTCGTCGTGAGAACGGCACTTGTTTGTGCCGAGAACGGTACTTATTGCTCGCGAGAACGGGGTGACATGCTTCTGGGCACCCGTGCTGTCCCCGTCGTGGGAACAGGAGCGACCTCGACGGCGCCCGGGTGAGAGTGGCCGCATGCTGTCCCCGTCGTGGGAACGGGAGGTGGTCACGGGGCTGGGTGCGGCGGGCCCGCGGCCCCTGGGCGCCAGGTACGTCCGCGTCACCGCCGAACCTGCCCGGAAACCGTGGGCCCCCGGCTCCTGTCGGGTACGTCCGGCGGCTTGCGCAGCTTGTGCCAGACCCACAGACCGCGGCCCCTGGCGGGTACACCCGGGCCCGCACGGGTACGCCCGGGCCCGCACGACCGCCGTCGCCCCGGCCGCCGTCGCCCCAGCTGGTTCAGCCGACGTGGAGGTAGCGGGCCACCAGGTCCTCGACCTGGACGCGGGTGTCGGCGATCTCCTCACGCAGGTCCTCGTCCCCCAGGGCGAGGAGCCGGGCGGCCCAGGAGTCAATGAGGCTGGGCGGGAACACCCCCAGGGCCTCGTAGTCCTCACGCTGGGCGAGCAGCCGCCCGGCGGCCTGGGCGCAGGAGGTGGGCAGCTGGTCCAGGCCGGTCAGCGCGGAGGCGTCCCCGCTGACGTAGCGCTCGTTGGCGTACTCCAGCATGGTCGGGTCGCTCAGGCCGATGCGCGCGGCCACGGTCATCCCCGCCAGCAGCAGGTGGACGGCGGCGCTGCCGTCCGGCGAACGCAGCTCCACGGTCTGGGAGTCGCCCGGCAGCCCGCCCACGGGCCCCTCGACGGGGTTGACGTCACGGAACATGCGGTCGTCGAGGTTCTGCCAGCCCAGCGGCACCCGCACCAGGACCGAGCGGTTGCGGTCCCCCCAGCAGATCGACGTCGGCGCCTCCTGGTGGGGGACCAGCCGCAGGAAGGAGACGGGCACGGTGTTGCCGAAGGCGGTCAGGGAGGCGGCGTGGGAGAGGTAGCCGCCGATGACCCGGCGGGCGGTGTCGGTCAGTCCCGCCCCCTGGGAGAACTGGTTGACGCCGTCCCTCATGAGGCGGGTGTGGAAGTGCATGCCGGATCCGGCCTGGCCGACGGCGATCTTGGGGGAGAAGGACACCTCGCTACCGTGAGCGTGGGCGATCTCGCGCACCACCCACTTGGCCAGGACCATCTGGTCGGCTGCCCAGGTGACGTCGGTGGGCAGGAACTCGATCTCCTGCTGGATCACCTGGCGGCCGTCGGTGACGAAGTTGCCGACCTCGGCGTGGGCGTACTTGACCGAGCAGCCCATGGACACCAGGTGGTGCAGGGCCTCGGTGCGCACCTGTGACCACTTGGAGAACGGGGCGGCCTCGTGGTAGCCGCGCTGCTCCTCCACGGGGAAGAGGTCGTCGGCCGGGGAGAACAGGTAGTACTCCAGCTCGCCCAGGGCCTCCAGGCGGCACCCGGTCTCGGCCTCCAGGGCCTCCTGGGCCTTGCGCAGGATCTGCTGGGGGGCGCTGGCCAGGGGGTTGCCCTCGACGTCGTAGAAGCCGCACAGGATGTCCAGGGTGGGCAGGGCGGTGAAGGGGTTGAGGTAGGCGGTGCGTAGCCGGGGGACCACGTACAGGTCCGAGCTGGTGGCGTCCACGACGTCGAACAGGGAGGAGCCGTCCACCCGCTCGCCCATGGTCAGGATCCGGTCCAGGTGGGCGGCGGACTGGATGGCGAAGTTCAGCTCCTTGAGCCGCCCGTCCCCGCCCACGTAGCGCAGGTTGAGCATGGGGATGCTCTGCTCGGTGACGAAGCGGATGATGTCCGCGCGGGTGAACTCGTCAGCGGGCTTGCCCAGGGCCTGGACCAGCGGGTTGGGGCTGAGGGCGAGGGAGTCGGTGACGAGCAAGGTGGGAACTCCTCATTGGGCTGAGATCAGGGGGCTGTGCCTGGCGCCGGTGGCCAGGCGGGCAGGCCGCCGTCGGCCACGGCCGAGCCTGCGGCGGCACGGCCCCTGATTCTGTCAGTAACGCCCTGCCAGGTCCAGGCCGGGCGGAGGGCCCTGGCACGGGCTGTATAGTTCGGGACCAGGGCGCGGCGGACCTGTCCGGGTCGGGATCCGTGCCCGTACCGCGAACTGCTACGTCGCCTGTGCGGCTTGAGGGAGGCCCGGTGACCCGACCTGACGCTACCGGCTCCCGGCGTGCGGACCTTGCCGCGCTCTGCCTGGGGCTCCTGGACGCGGCCGAGGGCGCTGACGGCCTCAGTGCCGAGGAGCAGGACCTGGCCGCGGCGGGCACGTGCCCGACCGAGGACGTGGTGGCCGCGACCCGGGACCTGATACTGGCTGGTGGCGACCCGCTCGGTGACGCCTACCGTGAGGCGGTGCCCCCCGAGGGCAGGCGGGCGCTCGGGCAGACCTACACGCCGGCGTCGATCATTGAGGCGATGACGGCGTGGGCGACTGACCACGGCAGGCCGGTGCGCGTCGTGGATCCCGGCTGCGGCTCGGGGAGGTTCACGCTTGCGGCGGCGACGGCGTTCCCCGGGGCGGACGTCGTCGCCTGCGACGTTGACCCGTTGGCCACGCTCATGACCCGGGCCGGCACCCACGTCATGGGCCTGTCCGAGCGTGTCGAGGTGGTACTGGGCGACTACCGCGAGCTCAGGCTCGACGCGGTCGGTGGCCCTACGCTCTTCATCGGCAACCCCCCGTTCGTCCGCCACCACGGCATCGCACCGCGGTGGAAGGCGTGGCTGACCGAGACCGCCAGGGCCCAGGGGCTGCACCCCAGCGCCCTGGCCGGGCTGCACATCCACTTCTTCCTCGCCACCGCCCGGCTGGCGCGTCCGGGGGACTTCGGAGTCTTTGTCACCAGCAGTGAGTGGCTGGACGTTCAGTACGGACGTATGCTCCGTGAGCTCCTCCTGGGCCCTTTTGCAGCCTACTCCGTGCACGTCCTGGACCCTGAGGCGGTCCCCTTCGCCGACGCGTTGGTGACAGGTGCGATCACCTGCTTCACCGTGGGAGAGGCCCTGCCCGGGTCCACGGCGGCGGCCCCGCTGGTGGGCCCGGCCTGCGGGCGGTCGTGCCCGGCTCACTCCTGTCGCGCTGCCACTGCGCACCCGCGCCTATGTGCGCTGAGATGTCCGGCTCGCGCCTGGCTGCCGCCACACCCTGCCTGCGGTAGTGTGTGCCCGCGTGCTGCTGCGACGAGAGGGTGGAGACGTGTCCGGGACCCAGGTGACGACGTCGGTCATTATCCCCTGCCACGACGCCGGGCGGACCCTCGGTCTCCAGCTGGAGGCCCTCTGGCGCCAGCAGGATGCCGAGCCCTTTGAGGTCGTGGTGGTGGACAACGGCTCCACCGACGACACCGTGGCCGTGGCCCGCTCCTGGGCGGACCGCCTGGACCTGCGGGTGGTGGACGCCGCCGACAGGCCGGGTGCCGCCTACGCCCGTAACCGCGGCGTGGCGCTCTGCCGGGGGGCCAAGCTGCTCTTCTGCGACGGTGACGACCTGGTAGCCCCCCACTTCGTGGCCCACGGCCAGCGGGCTCTGGAGGAGGTCCCGGTGTACGTCACCGCCTTTATCGGCGTGGAGGAGAAGGTCTTCAGGCAGGGCTACGACGCCGTCACCGACCAGCTCGAGGAGCACGACTACTGCTCCCCCCAGGAGGAGCGGCAGGACCAGGACTGGCCGGTCCTGCCGGGAGGCTGCTTCGGGATCCGCCGGGACCTGTTCCTCAAGGTCGGGGGCTTTGACCCCTCCGCGGAGCCGGGGGCGGAGGACAACGACCTCGGGATACGCTGCACCGACGCGGGGCACCTGCCGCCGGTGCTGCCCAGCACCATGCTGGCCTACCGGATCCAGCCGGCGGGGGACCGCAGCTACGCCCTCTTCCGACGTCGGGCACGCTCCACCGCCCTGCTCCTGACCCGCAGCGGCCGGTGGGGACGGGCCTCCATTGTGCAGGGCCCGCCGGTCCGGGTGCTCCTCAAGACCTGCCTGGCCGTGGTCAGGCCCCTGGCCAGGCGCGACCGGCTCGCCTGGCGGGAGTGGCGCATGCGCCTGGCCCGGGACGCGGGCCTGGCCGACGGCTACCTCAGGTACCAGGTCCTGCACCGGACCCCGCGGCGCCGCACCGGCGAGGGCCTGCTCTAGACGCCGGGGACGTACCCTAGACACCGCCGACGTACCCTAGGGTGCTGTCCTCTGCACTTAAAGTACGTCCCCGGTGTCTAAGGTACGTCTAGGATGGGAGGCTCAGTAGCTCAGGCTGCCTAGGACCAGGTAGGAGACCCGGCGTGCCACCGACGTGGAGTGGTCCCCGAACCGCTCCAGGAAACGGCCCATGAGGACGGCGTCGACCACCTGCTGGCGGGTGAGGTCGTTGGCCGGGTCCAGGATCATGGTGAAGGAGCGGCGGTGGAGGGCGTCGAGCTCGGCGTCCTGGGCCTCAATGAGGGCGGCGAGCTCCAGGTCGCGGGTGGCCACCAGACGGGAGGTGTTCTGGCCGGCTCGCACGGCGGCGTCGGCCATCCGCAGGATCAGGCCCATGACCGGCTCGGGCACCGGCGGCTCGGGGTAGCGGCCGCGTGCGATCGAGGCCACGTGGCGGGCCAGGTCGCCCTGGCGCTCCAGGGTCTGGGCCATGCGCAGGGCGGAGATGACCGCGCGCAGGTCGCCGGCCACCGGCCGCTGACGGGCCAGGAGCATGACGCACAGGTCGTCAATATCACGTTGAAGGTCGTTAATGCGCTCGTCGGCGTCAATCACCTGCTCGGCGACGATAATGTCGCCGTTGCGCAGGGACTCGGAGGCGCGCTCAATGGCGGTGGCCACCTGACGGGCCATGGACTCAAGGTCGGAGCCCAGCTGCCTGAGCTCCTGGTTGAAGATGTCACGCACGAGACGGCTCCTGTCCTTGCGAGGCGGCGGCCCCCGGGCCCGCCGGAGGCACGGGGCACTCACAGTGTGGACCGTCACCGCGCCAGGTGCCAAGCGCCGTGTCCCAATGCCGATGCGCTGGCCCAGGTCCCGGTGCCGCCCCACCCCGGAGCCGACCACCGCCGTCGTCTAACCTAGGTGCGTGGACCACACCTGGCTGCTCGTCGTCGTCGCCCTCCTGGGTGCCACGGTCGGCGTGGCCGTGGGGCTCGCCATTAGCGCCTCCGCCTCCGTGGACCCGCAGGCCACCGGCTCGGACGACTCCCTGCTGGGCGGGGGCGACGGCGTCCTGCCGGTCCTAGCGGCCCTGCCGTCCACGATCGTGGTCCTCGACGACGACGACGAGGTCCTGCGCGCCTCCGCGGCGGCCTACACCCTCAATATCGTGCGTGACGACACCCTGCGTGAGCCGCAGGTCGCCGCCATGGTGGCGCGCGTGCGGGCCACCGGCAGGATCCAGGACGACATCATTGTCGTGGCCCGGGGCCGGGTGAGCGGGGCCGGGCACTTCCACCTCCGGGTGCGGGTGGCGGCCATCGGGCGCGGCCGGGTCCTCATCCTCATTGAGGACCGTACCGCCGCCCAGCGCCTGGAGGACATGCGCCGGGACTTCGTGGCCAACGTGTCCCACGAGCTCAAGACCCCCGTCGGCGCCATGGCCCTGCTGGCCGAGACCCTGGAGGAGGGGGCCGAGGACCCCGCCCTGGTGCGCGACTTCGCCGGGCGCATGCGCAAGGAGGCCTCCCGCCTGGGCACCCTCGTGCAGGAGATTATCGAGCTCTCCCGCCTCCAGGACGGTGACGCGCTGGTCAGCCCCCAGGAGGTGGACGTGGACGCCGTCGTGGCCGAGGCCCTGGACCGGGTGCGCGTGGAGGCCCGCTCCCGCGGCATCACCCTGGTCTCCGGGGGCGTCAGGGGCTTGAGCCTGTGGGGCGACGCCGCCCTGGTCACCACCGCCGTGCGCAACCTGCTGGACAACGCCGTCCGCTACTCCGAGGAGCGCACCCGCGTCAGCGTGGGGGTCAGCGTGGACGGGGCGCACCCGGACCTGGTGCGGATTGCCGTCGTGGACCAGGGCATCGGTATCGCCAAGGCGGACCAGGAGCGGGTCTTCGAGCGGTTCTACCGGGTGGACAAGGCCCGCTCGCGCGCCACCGGGGGCACCGGCCTGGGGCTGAGCATTGTCAAGCACGTGGCCGCCGACCACGGAGGGACCGTGGAGCTGTGGTCCGCCCCCGGCCGGGGCAGCACCTTCACCCTCGTCCTGCCGCGGTTCCTCCCGGCGCCCGAGGACGACGAGGAGGTCCCCAGCGCGGAGGAGATCCGTGCCGCCGGGGGCGCCTTCACGGCGCTGGCCGCCATTAACCCCCCGACCGACCCCACCGACACCGTGGGGACGCTCCGTTCCCAGCCCCGTGGAGAGAGGACCGTCCCATGACCCGCATCCTGCTCGTGGAGGACGAGGAGAACTACCGCGCCCCCCTGGCCTTCAGGCTCCGACGTGACGGCTACGAGGTGGTGGAGGCCGGTGACGGCAGGACCGCCCTGCGTGCCTTCCAGGCCGCCGCGGCCCCCGGCGGGGGCGGGGCGATCGACCTGGTCCTGCTGGACCTCATGCTGCCGGCGGTGCCCGGCACCGAGGTGTGCCGTCGTATCCGCACCGTCTCGCGGGTACCGGTCATTATGCTCACCGCCAGGGACTCCGAGACCGACAAGATCCTGGGCCTGGAGACCGGTGCGGACGACTACGTGACCAAGCCCTACTCCTACCGTGAGCTCATTGCCCGGGTCCACGCGGTCCTGCGACGCAGTCGGGAGGCCGCCGCGCCCGCCGAGCCCCAGGAGAAGATCCTGACCGTGGGGCGGGTGCGCATGGACGTGGAGCGCCACGAGGTGACCGTGGACGGGCAGGGCGTGACCATGCCCCTGCGGGAGTTCGAGCTCCTGGAGCTCTTCCTGCGCCACCCCGACCACGTCCTGACCCGGGGGCGGATCATTGAGCAGATCTGGGGGGCGGACTACGTGGGGGACACCAAGACCCTCGACGTGCACGTCAAGCGGATCCGGGCCAAGATCGAGGTCGAGCCCTCCCGGCCCCGGATGCTCACCACCGTGCGGGGGGTGGGTTACAAGCTGGAGGCCGGTCAGTAGGGACCCTCGTCGGCGTGGCGGCCTTATGTGAGCAACCTCCCCAGGAAGTTCGCGTGTTCTCCTGATAAAGTGGAGTATCACTATGAGTCTGGAGTGACGTCACACATGACCTTTAAAGTCGGAGAGACTGTCGTCTACCCCCACCACGGCGCGGCCCGGATCATTGACATCCGCCAGCGCAAGGTCCGTGGCGAGGAGAAGACCTACCTGCAGCTGGAGGTCGCCCAGGGCGACCTCACCATCCTCGTCCCCGCTGACAGCGTCGAGCTCATCGGCGTGCGCGACGTCGTGGACCAGGCGGGCCTGGAGAAGGTCTTCGACGTCCTGCGCTCCCCCCTGACCGAGGAGCCCTCCAACTGGTCCCGCCGCTTCAAGGCCAACCAGGAGAAGATCGCCTCCGGTGACGTCAACAAGGTCGCCGAGGTCGTCCGTGACCTCTCCCGGCGTGACACCGACCGCGGCCTGTCCGCAGGGGAGAAGCGCATGCTCTCCAAGGCCCGCCAGATCCTGGTCTCCGAGCTGGCGCTGGCGGAGAAGACCGAGGAGGACGCCGCCGAGGCCAAGCTGGACGAGGTCCTGGCCTCCGGCGTCGCCGCCTGAGCTGTCCGCGCTCCTCCCGCACCTACGGGTGCGTCTGACAGTTCCCCCGGTGCCGCCGCGTCGGGGGTGCTGAGGGGCCGGGCTTCGGGGTGCCACGGCCCGACGCCGCCGACTCCACCTGCCCCGAGGGGCGGTGCCCTCCGGGGCGGTTGCCCTGTCCCGGGGCGGGTGCGTGGCAACCCACCAGAGGCGCTGGTTCGCCCCGGCCCCGGTGACCGGTAGGATCTCCCCATGAGCACACACGCGGTGGCGGTCCTGACAGCAGCCGGTTCGGGGACCCGCCTGGGGGCGGACGGCCCCAAGGCCCTGGTCGAGGTGGGGGGGCAGTCGCTCCTGCGCCGTGCCGCCCAGGGGCTGGTCGACTCCGGCGTCGTCAACCACATTGTGGTTACCGCCCCTATTGACTCCCTGGCGCGTTTTGCCGCTCAGGTCAGCGGCCTGCACGGTGCCCTCCAGGGTGAGGCTGACGGCCTCGCCCCGGCACCCTCGGACAGCCTGCCCGACGGCGTGAGCGAGCCCGCCTGCACCATTGAGGTCGTGGCCGGCTCGCCCGTCTCCCGCCAGGCCAGTGTGGCCCGGGGGCTGGAGGCCGCCCTGCGCGCCGTGCCCGACGCCGACGTGGTCCTCGTGCACGACGCCGCCCGGGCCCTGACCCCCCCGGAGGTGGTGGTGCGCGTGGTGGGGGCCGTGCGCGGCGGTGCCTGTGCCGTGATCCCGGCCCTGCCCGTGGCCGACACCGTCAAGGAGGTGGAGCTGGCCCCGGCCGGTTCCCCGGAGCTCGTCGTCGGCACCCCGGACCGCTCCCGGCTGCGCGCCGTCCAGACCCCTCAGGGCTTTGAGACCGCCGTCCTGGTGGCCGCCCACCATGTCGGGTCCCGCCGGGCCCAGGACGAGGGCCTCGCCGCCAGCGACGATGCCTCCCTGGTGGAGGCCCTCGGACGGCCTGTCACCGTCGTGGCCGGGGACCCCCTGGCCTTTAAGGTGACCACGCCCCGGGACCTGGCCCTGGCCCGCACCCTCCTGGGCACGAGCCGGGCCTAGGTCGTCCCCCGTCGTCCCCCGTCCGCGAGAACGGTACTTGTTCGTCGTGAGAACGGTACTTATTGCCCGTGAGAACGGTACTTATTGCCCGTGAGAACGGGCGGGGCGTTCAGGGGGTCGGACGTGTAGCGAGGTGCTTTTAGGGGCCGTGCAGGTTCTTGCAGGACGTACGACGCCCTGCATAGATGTCCGTAGATCCTAGAGGATAACGCGGGTACCTCGGGGTGCGGCCGAGGGGTCGGCCGCTGGTGGGCACGGGTCGGCCGCGGGTTAGCCGCGGGCTGGCCGCCGACGGGTACGCGCGGGCGGGGCCAGCTGGCTGCCGCGGCCCGGTGTGTACCGGGGCGCAGGCACGCGCCAGCGGGTACACGTGCAGGGCTGGCGAGGTGAACACCGGCTCGGGCTCGCCTGTGGCGCGCGGGCTGGCACGTGCGCGGGGCTGACCGTCGATGCCGGGGTCAGCCGTCACCCAGGCTCCCAGGCGGGCACACGCGCAGGGCCAGCCGCCCTGGCGTACAAGTTCCCGCCCGCCGACTTGGCGGCTTCGGACGTCTCGCCGAGCAGCCGCTTGGCGTACAAGTTCCTGCCCCGCGCGTCGCCGTCGCCTGGTACGACGAGCGCCGCCAGGAGCCGTAGGCTGCGTGCATGACCCCATCATCCCCGCCCCCACGGTCAGTCCAGGACGAGAGCTGGGCACCGCCGTCGGACAGTCCTGAGACCGCCCCCGGCCCCGGCACCATGGTGCCCCACCACTCACGCCTGCTGACCTGGCCGGTCCTGGCCTGGGGGCTGTGGGACTGGGGGTCGGCGGCCTTCAACGCCGTCATCACCACCTTCGTCTTCACCGTCTACCTGACCACGAACCCCGGCTTCGGCAACCCCACGGAGAACACCTCCGCCCTGTCCCTGGGGCTGACTGTCGCCGGGGCCTGTATCGCCCTGCTGGCCCCTGTCACCGGCCAGCGCGCCGACCGCCAGGGGCGTACCGTCTTCTGGCTCGGCGTCTACACCGCCGTCGTGGTGGCCGTCTCGGCCTCCCTCTACCTCATTATCCCCGAGCACCGCTACCTGTGGGCAGGCATCACCCTGCTGGGGGTGGGCAATATCTTCTTCGAGCTGGCGGGCGTCAACTATAACGGGCTGCTCAACCAGCTGACCACCAAGGACCGCGTCGGCGCGGTCTCCGGGCTGGGCTGGGGCATGGGCTACCTGGGCGGGATCGTCCTCATGCTCCTCCTCTACTACGGGCTCATTAAGGAGGGCAACTGGTTCGGGGTCAGTGACGCCAACGGCCTGAACATACGTGTGTCCATGCTCGTGGCCGCCGCCTGGCTCGGGCTGTCCGCGCTCCCCCTCCTGCTCAGCCAGTCCGGGCGCTCCGCCCGACGCCGTCGGGCCCGCCTGGCCCACTCCGCCACCCGGGGCTCGGCGCGCGACCAGGCCGCCATGGAGAGCGAGCCGGCCGACTGGGAGTCCGCCTCAGGCGGCGTGGCCAGCCCCGCCCGGCGCGAGTCCGTCCTGTCCTCCTACCGGCGCCTGTGGCGCACCCTCGTGGGCCTCTACCGCTCCCACCCCGAGGTCCTGTGGTTCCTCCTGGCCGCCGCCATCTACCGTGACGGGCTGGCCGGGGTCTTTACCTACGGGGGCATTATCGCCAAGAGCACCTTCGGCTTCACCCAGGACGACGTCCTCGTCTTCGCCATTGTCGCCAACGTGGTGGCTGGCGTCGTCACCATTGTCTCCGGGTACCTGGACGACCTGCTGGGGCCGCGGCGCGTCATTATGGGCAGCCTGGCCGTGCTGGTGGTCATGAGCCTGCTGATCTTCGCGCTGCACGACGGCGGCCCGGTCACCTTCTGGGCGCTGGGGCTCCTGCTGTCCTCGTGCGTGGGGCCCGCCCAGTCGGCGTCGCGCACGTTCCTGGCCCGGCTCATTCCCAAGGGGCGTGAGGGGGAGATCTTCGGCCTCTACGCCACCACCGGGCGCGCGGCCTCCTTCCTGGCCCCGGCCATGTACGGCGTGGCCATCTGGGGCGGGGCGTTCGTGGTCGGCAAGGACGAGGCCGGGTACTGGGGGATCCTGGGGATCGTGCTGGTGCTCGTCCTGGGGATGGTGCTCATGCTGCGGGTCTCCGACCCCAAGGGGCACATTACCGACCTGGACTGACTCCCGGTGCAAGGGGTCCAAGGTGTGCTGGGCTGGCTCCCGGTGCAAGGCGGGCCGGTTCCCGGTCTGACGGCCTAAGGCGGGCGGTCTGCTTGGGCCTCGTGCATGTGGGGCCCGGTGCGCGGGCGCGCTCGCCGGAAGGCCTCGGCGTCGGCCTGTTTAGTTCCTTGCGCGTGTGGGGCCCGGGTGACTGGGTGGCCAGCCGGGGTCGCCCGGGCTCGGGCCTGGTGCGCAGGGGCCCGATGGCGGTCATGCCGTCGGCGACGGTGTGCCGTTGGCCCTCGCACGCAAGGGGAGGGCGCCCTCGCTCTCGGGGGTGCGGCCGAAGGAGGGCGTTGGCCCCGCACGCAAGGGGAGGGCTTGCCGACCGCGGCAGGGACGGCTCATGGTTTGGCCCTCGCATGAAGAGGGCCAGGGGCGCTCCCGCCACCCGCGTCCTGGCCGTCGTCTGGCCCTTGGGCGCAGGGGAGCATTGTGTGCGTAGATGACGTTCTGCGCAGAAAGCAGCCCGGACCCGTCCTACGCGCAGTCGGCTGCCTTCTGCGCAGAACCGCGCACGGCCCCGCTCAGCGGCTAAAACGTACCGCCGTGCCCGAGGCGGTGACCATGAGCATGCCGTTGTCGGCCCCCAGGGTCTCGTAGTCAATGTCCACGCCGACCACGCCCTCGGCCCCGAGCTCCTGGGCGCGCTGGACCATCTCAGCCAGGGCGGTCTCCCGGGCCTGCATGAGCTCACGCTCGTAGGACTCCGCGCGCCCGCCGACCAGGTTGCGGAAGCCCGCAGCAATGTCCTTGAAGGCGTTGACACCGGCAATGGTCTCCCCGCAGACCACGCGCAGGTACTGGGTGACGGGGTAGCCCTCGACGGTGGGGGTGGTGGTAACGAGCATGGGCGGCTCCTTCATGGTTCCTGGTAGGACGGTCGGGTGCTCCCGGCGGACCGGGACACCGCCTCATCCATCCTTGCAGTCTCGCGACGTCGTGGCCAGTTCCGTCGCAAGCGCCGGGGTCGGGCCAGCTCAAGGTGAACGTGCCCTTGTGTGGGGGAGCGTGCGTGGAGGAGGTCAGGGCCGCGTCCCACAGGTCGGAACGTGCCCTTGTGCGGGCGAGCGCCTTCTTGTACGGATGAACGCCTGTTTGTGTGGGTGGACGCGCTGGCCTCCGTCCTGCTGGTGGGGTGGTTCCGTTCGTGAACGCCCTCTCGTGTGGGTGAACGCCACTTTGTGCAGGTGAACGCGCTTTTATATAGGTGAACGCTACCTAGAGTAGCGTTCATCTGGGTTATAGCGCGTTCAACCGTATGAAAGGGCGTTCATCTGGGTCAGAGGGCGTTCACCTACGAGAGGGGACGCCACGCCTACCAGGACCCGGATGAGGTCAGGTACCGGCGTGTTCACCTACGCGAGGGGAAGCTCGCATTCCCAAGCCGGTGTCGGCGGCGGGGTACGTGCGTTCACCTATGCGAGGGGAGGCTCGCCCGCACCAGGGGACGCCCTCGGGGCAGGCCGGACTTAGGTGCCGTGGGCCACCAGCAGGCCAGCTGCTCCCGGACGCTCCCGGGATCGGACCCGGTCTCGTCGTGCTGGGAGGCTCGCCCACGCGAGGGGACGCTTGCAGCTGACAGGTCGCCGGCGAGCCCCGACGTCGGAACGCTCGCCCACGCTAGGGGAGGCTCGCCCGCACGAGGGCGTCTACCCGCACAAGGGCGCGGGCCAGCCGCTACCCTGCCACCATGGATCTGCCCGACGTCCTGGCCCTGGCGCGCTCCCTCATGGACGAGCACGGGGTCGGGGACTGGGACCTGGCCTGGGACCGGGCCCGTCGTCGCGCCGGGAGCTGCGACCACGGCCGCCGCCGTATCACCCTCTCGCGCCACCTCATGGCCCTCTACTCCCAGGCCGAGGTCCGCGAGACCGTTGTCCATGAGATTGCCCACGCCCGGGTCGGCACCCGCCACGGGCACGACGCCGTCTGGCGTGCCGAGGCCCGGCGGCTCGGGGGCAGCGGCGCGCGGCTCGTGGCCGCTGACGCACCCCGCGTCCCGGGACGGTGGGTAGGGGTGTGCCCGGCGGGCCACGAGGTCAGCCGGATACGCCGCCCGACCGTCCCGCTCTCCTGCTCGCGCTGCTCGCGCCGCTTTGACCTGAGGCACCTCATGGCCTGGAGCCGTGACGGCCACCCGGTGGCCCACCAGGACATAGGGGAGCGGTACGTCCACGTCCTCGCGCGTCTGCGTGCAGCTGAGGGCTGACCGAGGTATTGATGCCGATGTTGGTGACCTGGCTCCGGCGGGGCTACGATTCTATTAGTGGTAGATACGACAAGCCACATAAAGGAGGTGGTTAAACATGGCAAAAGGTCATCTTTGTCCAGATTGTGGCACATACACACTTCAACCATACACAACAAACCAGTTACGATGCTCGACCTGCGGCTTGATCAAGCGCAGGTAATGATCGCGGTAGGTGGTTCATGCAGGTTGGGGTCTAGGTCCGGGCGACTGCTGTCGTCTGTGACCCGGACCCCAGTGCAAGACGTGTCGCTCTGTCCTGACCGCAGGGCTGCCCGGGAGCCGGGCATGAGTGTGGCAGCATGGCGGTGATGTCCTTGCCTTCTCCGCGCCGCCCCCCTCGCCCTCGTCGTGCTGCGCCCTCCGGCCGTCAGTCGGGGCCGGGTCGGTCGCAGTCACCGTCGGGACCGACGGCGCGCTCGGCGTCGGCCCGCGAGGGGGCCTCGCCCACGGGGCCGGGGAACGGGCAGGAGGCCGGATCCGCAGGCACCCCTGCTGCCTCTGGGTCTGCCGCTACCCCCGGGTCCGGCACGCCTGGATCCGCTGGCACCCCCGGGTCCGGCACCCCCGACGTCGCCAGTGCCCCTAGGTCCAGCGCCCCGGGCACCGCCGGCGCCTCCCGCAGCACCACCTCCCGGATCCTGGCGTGGGTCCCCCTGACGGGCCCCTGGTGGCGCCGTCGTCGCACGGCCAGCCCGGTGACCATTGCCTTGGTGACCTTCGCCGCCACCCTCATGGCCGGGCTCATTGTCGCCAACCTCATGTCCCCCCCCGCCTCATCCCCGGGGTCCACCAGCAGGAGCTCCCCCGCCCCCGTCTCCCTGGACATGACCGGCTACGACCCCAACCACCTCATTGACGACGAGGTCTTCTACAACAGCCAGGCCATGACCTCCGCCGAGGTCGCCAGGTTCATCTCCACCGTCAACGACGGCTGCGTCCCCGGCGTTGACGGCACCCCCTGCCTGGCGGCCTCCACCTTCGACACCGAGGACAAGGAGGCCACGAGCACCTGTGAGGCCTACCGCGGGGCCAAGGGCGAGACAGCGGCGGCGATCGTCTCCAAGGTGTCCACCGCCTGCGGCGTCAACCCCCAGGTCCTCCTGGTCCTCATCCAGAAGGAGCAGGGGCTGCTCACCGCCTCCGGACGCACCCTGACCGCCCGGGCCTACGAGGCGGCCGCGGGCTACGCCTGCCCGGACGGGGCCACCTGCAACGCCCAGTGGGGGGGCTTCTTCCACCAGATCTACGCCGCCGCCTCCCAGTTCCAGCTCTACCGCCTCAACCCCTGGGAGTACGGGGTGGTCCAGGGGGTGACCACGCAGGTGGCCTACTCCGCCGACCCCGACTGCGGGGCCGCGGACCTGACCGCCGCCACCCAGTCCACCGCAGGCCTGTACGACTACACGCCCTACCAGTCCAACCAGGCGGCGGCCTCGGGCGGGGACTCCTGCACCTCCTGGGGCAACTGGAACTTCTACGGCTACTTCCGCACCTTCTTCGGCGACCCCACGCCCTCGACCCCGGAGGCAGGCTCATGACCACCTCGCCAGACCTGCCCGCCCGCCTCGGGACCGGCCCCCAGGCGGGGGCGCCCACCCAGGTCGCGGACCTGCCCGCCCATCCCGGGACCGGCCTGCTCATCTCCGTGGAAGGGGGCGACGGCGTGGGTAAGACCACCCAGATCGGCCTCCTGGAGGCTGTCCTGAAGGAGGCCGGGGTCGAGTACGTCCTGACCCGGGAGCCGGGAGGCACTGAGCTCGGCGCCTCCATCCGCAGGCTCCTCCTCCACGGCGGGTACGTCTCCCCCCGCGCCGAGGCCCTGCTGTACGCGGCCGACCGCGCCCACCACGTGGCGACCTGTATCCTCCCGGCCCTGGAGCGCGGCGCCGTCGTGCTCACCGACCGCTACCTGGACTCCTCCGTGGCCTACCAGGGGGCCGCCCGCGACCTGGGACCCCAGGAGGTCCGCGACCTCTCCCTGTGGGCCACCGGCTCCCTCCTGCCGGACCTGACCGTCCTGCTCGACGCCGACCCTGCCCTGACCGCCCGGCGCGCCAGGAGCCGGGGCCTGGGTGACCGGATCGAGCAGGAGCCTGACTCCTTCCGCGCCACCCTGCGCCAGGAGTTCCTGGACCTGGCCGCCGCCGAGCCGGATCGCTTCATGGTGGTCGACGCCGCCCAGGGGATTGAGGCGGTAGGGCACCAGGTCAGCGAGGCGGTGCTCCCGCTGCTGCGAGAACGGCTCGCCCAGGGGCGGCTGGCCTGGCGGGGTACGGAGCAGCGGACGCAGGAGGTGGGGCGGTGAGCGTCTGGGACGACGTCGTCGGCCAGGAGGCCGTGGTAGCACGGTTCACTGAGGCGGCCCGGGCGGCCCGGGTAGCCGCTGAGGAGCGCGAAGGTCGCCTCACCGCCTCGGATATGGGGTCAGCCACGGCCTCGGGGGCCGACGCGGGGCCGGCCGCAGTGCAGGGCACCGGGCTGGTCGCGCCTGCTACAGCCCCGGGGACCGGGTCAGCAGCCACGGTGCAGGGCGCTGACGCGGGGTCAGCTGTAGTGCAGGGCGCCGGGCCGGCCACGGCCTCGGGGGCTGACGCCGGGCTGGCCACGGCCTCGGGGGCCGACGCGGGGCCAGCAGAAGCCGCCCCGCTGACGGAGGACGGCCGCGCCCAGCCGCAGCCAGTCCGTCCCCAACGGAATACCCCGTTGACGGAGGGCGCCGGCCAGTCGGAACGTACCGGGCAGCTGGAGCGTACCGGGCAGTCAGAGGGCGCCAGCCAGTCGGGGGACGGCATTCCCCGGCCAGCCCCTGCCCGGCCCCGCAATCCGCGTCCGGAGGCCTCGGCCATGACCCACGCCTGGCTGGTCACCGGGCCGCCCGGATCGGGCCGCTCGGTCGCCGCCCGCGCCTTCGCCGCCGCCCTGCAGTGCACCGGCCCCACCCCCGGCTGCGGGCGGTGCAAGCCCTGTCGGGACGTCATGAGCGGCACCCACCCCGACGTGGTGCGCCTGGCCACCGACAAGCTCCTGATCACCATGGAGGAGGTCAAGGGCCTCATTGGCGAGGCCCAGCGCCGCCCCTGGACCGGACGCTGGCGGGTCATCCTGGTGGAGGACGCCGACCGCATGGCCGAGCGCACCACCAACGTGCTGCTGAAGTCCATTGAGGAGCCCCCGCCCCAGACGGTCTGGCTCCTGTGCACCCCCAGCGCCGACGACGTCCTGCCCACCATCCGCTCCCGCTGCCGCCTGGTGACCCTGCGCGTCCCGCACCCCGACGCCGTCGCCGAGCTCCTGGTCAGACGTGACGGGGCCGACCCGGCGCTCGCGGCCCGGGCCGCCCGGGCCAGCCAGTCCCACATTGGTCTCGCCCGGCACCTGGCCACCGACCCCGGGGCCTGGGAGCGGCGCCGCCGCCTGCTCATGTCGCCGGTGTCCCTGCGCAGCGTGGGCGACGCCGTCCTGGCTGCCGCCGACCTGGTGGACGCCGCCGAGTCCGAGGCCAAGGACGCTACCGTCGAGCGTGACGCCCGGGAGAGGGCCGCGCTCCTGCGCGCCCTGGGCCTGGAGGGCGACGCCAGGGTCCCCCCGTCCCTGCGCGCCCAGGTCCGGGCGCTGGAGGAGGACCAGAAGCGCCGGGCCAAGCGGGCTCGTACCGACGTCCTGGACCGGGCCATGATCGACCTGCTCTCCTTCTACCGTGACGTGCTGGCCACCCAGATGGGCAGCGACGTCGAGCGGGTCAATGTGGATCTGGAGGACGAGCTCGACCAGGTGGCTGCCACGACCGGGCCTGAGCAGTCCCTGGCCCGGATCGCCGCGATTGAGGAGTGCCGGGCCAGGCTGCGTTCCACCGTCTCCCCACTGCTGGCCGTTGAGGCCCTGATGGTGGCCCTGCGTCCCCAGGCGTAGTGCGCGAATTTTCCCGTCGTTTGTGCGCCCAGATCTCCGCCTGTGTCGCAATCTGAGGATCAGAACGAGGGGCACCCGTGGCTCCGTCAAGACTCAGGCCTCTGACCTGCGTGGACATTAAGTGCACAAAGGCGGGAGCGGGGTGGGGTCGGTTCTGATCCTCAGATTGCGACAAACCACCCTCGGCATGGCCGCAGTCGTGAATAGCTCTCCGGATTTCCCGGATCCGGTGCTGTACTGCCCGGCGGCGGGCGGCAGCGGGTGGGGCTCGGGTCCGGATTTCCCGGATCCGGTGCTGTAACTGCCCGGCCGCCGACTACCGCGCTGGTGGTGTCGGGGTCCTTGGCCCGTCCCCGGCACGGGGCAAGGTCCTGCGAAGGCTGGAGCGGTCCATGTGGCGCGGCGGGCGCAGCAGGGCCCTGATCAGCCCAGCATCCACGCCCACCCCGCCCCTGGTACGCAGGGAAGACCAGTCAATCCCGTAGTCACCACTCACGCCAGGATTCTTCCTCCTCCCTATCTGGTGTGCCGGGTGCGCGGCGGTGGAAGGGCTTCATGTGGCTGAGCAGGCCGTACTGTGTCAGTATCCTGGCCTCGTAGGTGGGGTTCCAGGTTCTGGTGAGTAGTCCTTCTGGGGTGGTGGTGACCTCTATGCTGCACGGTCTGTTGGGGTGGCCGTGGGCTGGGGACCTGGCCCGCACCGACACGACCAGGGGCGCCTGACGGGGACGCGCAGGGGGCGGCGTCGGGCCTGACTCTCCGTCTGCGGCAGGAGGCCAGCGAGGCCCCGGAGGTGGTTGGGGCCGTCCTCGCTGACTCTCCGTCCGCGGGAGGAGGACCGCGACCCCGGGCGCCCCGTAGGCTGTCGGGATGAAGACCCACCTGCCCCACGCCCCGGGCGCGACCCCGCGCCGAATGCGCCCCGTCGCCGCCGCTGCCGCCGTGCTGCTGGCGGCTACCACCCTGACCGCCTGCTCCGATCAGGACAAGAAGGTGGACTCTGCTCCTGTCAGCGTGGCCACCGCCGTCACGCCCACCCCGGTTGCACCCGAGCTGTCACGCTTCTACGAGCAGGACGTCCGCTGGTACCCCTGCTCCAAGGATGCCGGGATCGCGGCGGTCAACGACAAGGACGCGACCTTCCTGTGCACCACCGTCACCGTCCCCCTGGACTACTCGGCCCCCGACGGGCCCACCATCCAGATCGCCCTCAAGAAGCGCCCGGCCAGTAAGAAGGCCATGGGCACGCTCTTCACCGACCCCGGGGGCCCCGGTGGCAGCGGCGTCAACTTCGTGGGCGGTATTAACAGCCATTTCTCCTCCGACCTGCTGGACTCCTACGACGTCATCGGCTTCGACCCCCGCGGCGTGGGCTCCTCCACCGCCGTGGACTGCCTGACCGACGCCCAGGTGGACGAGCAGCGCTCCGGCCAGGGACCCTACGCCACCGAGCCCTCCGCCGACGCCGCCGCCTACCGCGCCAGCGTGGAGTCCGCCGCGACCGCCATGGCCCAGGCCTGCACCACGAACACCACCACCGCCGGGCTCCTGGACCACATTGACACCGTCTCCGCCGCCAAGGACCTCGACATCCTGCGCGCCCTGTCCGGCAGCTCCGCCCTGACCTACCTGGGCTACTCCTACGGCACCTACCTGGGGGCCACCTACGCCGAGCTCTTCCCCGGCAACGTCGGGCGCATGGTGCTCGACGGCGCCGTCGACCCCACCCTGAGCGCCGCCGCCCTGACCCAGGGCCAGGCCCAGGGGTTTGAGGCGGCCCTGCGCGCCTACGTCGCCGACTGCCTGGGCGGCAAGGACTGCCCGCTGACCGGTGACGTGGACTCCGGTGTCAAGCAGATCCAGGCCTTCCTGGAGTCCACCCGCAACCGCCCCCTGAGGACCGCCGACCCCTCCCGACCCCTGACCTATTCCCTGGCCTGGTCGGCCGTCCTGGACGTCCTTTACCAGTCCGAGGCGTGGAACGTGCTCTCCCAGGGACTGACCCAGGCCATGAAGCAGGACGACGGCTCCGTCCTGCTGTACATTAGCGACCTGTTCGCCTCCCGCAGCAAGGACGGTACCTACTCCGGCAACGGGGACGAGGTCATTAACGCCATTAACTGCCTGGACTACCCCGTGGAGGGCGACGCCGCCGTGTGGGACCAGGAGGCGACCGAGCTGAGGGAGGCCTCCCCGACCTTCGGCGAGGAGCTGGCCTACTCTGACCTGTACTGCAAGATCTGGGGGCACACCTCCACCCGCGAGCGCACCGAGATCCGTGCCAGCGGCGCCGCCCCGATCCTGGTGGTGGGTACCACCGGGGACCCGGCCACGCCGTACGCCTGGTCCGAGGCCCTGGCCAGGCAGCTCGACTCCGGCCGGCTCCTGACCTGGGAGGGCAACGGGCACACCGCCTACGGCCGCGGCGGGTCCTGCGTGACCGACGCCGTGGACACCTACCTCCTGACCGGCCAGCTGCCCGAGGAGGGCCTGAGGTGCTCCGGCAGCAAGTGAGGCCTTAGGTGACCTCCCCGGCGATGTCGCGCCCCACGGCGTCGGACAGCCTCGCCCCGCGCAGGCCCTGGGAGAGCAGGAACACGATCTTGGTGTAGACCGCCTCCAGGGTCATGTCCCCGGCCCCGACCGCCCCGGCACGGGTGAGCGCCTCGCCGGTCTCGTAGCGGCCCAGGCGCACGCGCGCCTCATGGCACTGGGAGGCCACGACCACTGCGGTGCCGGCCTCCACGGCCTCCTTGACGACCCCGGTCAGACCCGGTTCGGCGCCAGGGGCGTTGCCCACCCCGAAGGCCCGTAGCACGACGGCGTCGGGCAGGGGTGTGAGCAGTGCCTCCAGGCGTCGGGCGGTGATGCCCGGGACCAGGTCCAGGACCACCACGTCCTGGCGGGTGTAGGGGCGGGGGGCCGGCCAGCCCGTACCGGCCGGGGGCGCCGGGTACCACCGCCAGGGTGCGCCGACGTGCGCCAGGGGCGGGGTGGCGGGTGAGTCGAAGCCGTCGTAGGCCCACGAGCTCGTCTTGGTGGCGCGGTTGCCGGCCAGGAGCCGGTGCCCGAAGAACAGGCTCACCCCGCTCACCCGTCCGCTCGTGGCGGCCACCAGGGCGCCGGTGACGTTACCGGCCGCGTCCGAGCCGAGGACCCCCAGCGGCAGCTGGCTGCCGGTGAGGACCACCGGGTGGGGCAGGTCGGTCAGGGCGTAGGACGCGGCGGCGGCGGTGTAGGCCAGCGTGTCGGTGCCGTGGAGGACCACGAAGGCCGCAGGCCCGGTGCCGGGGGCCGCGGGGGCTGTGGGGCCGGTGCCGGGGGCCGTAGAGCCGGTGTCGGGGGCTGCGAGGGCGCGGACGGTGTCAATGACCTGCTGCCAGGAGGCCGGGGTGGCGTTGGAGGAGTCAATGAGCGGGTCCAGGCTGGTGAGCGTGACGTCGTCCGGGCCCGGGCCGTCCTGACCGGGTCCGGGCCTCCGGGGCCGGTCCAGCAGGCGGGTGAGCCAGCCCTCCAGGTCGGCCCCCGGGACCAGGCCGCGGGGGGAGTCCACCATGCCAATGGTGCCCCCGGTGTAGATGACGTGGACGCGCACCTCTAGGCCTCCTGGTCCTGACGAGCACGACGTCGTCCGGCGTGTTGGTGGGCTTGGGCTTGGGTGCCTTGGGGGCCGGGGCGCCGGTGGGCCGGGGAGCCGCCGCGGGGGCCGGGTTGGTGCCCGGGGTGCCGGTAGGCTTGGGCGTCGCCCTGGGGTCCGGTGGGCTGGTGGGACTGGGCGCCTTGGGGGACGGGGAGCTGGTGGGTTGAGGCGCCGTCCCAGGGTTCAGGGCGCTGGTGCCTGGGGCGCCAGCGGGGGGGGGGGCGGGGCTGGGGGGGGCTGCGTCGGCCCCCCCCGGGGCGGCCGGGTCGGGGCGTGGTAGCACGGTCCATGGGTCTCCTACGGGTACGTGGGACCGACGGCGTCGACCCCGGTTGTGTCCAGGCCCACGACGGCGTCGGGCGCCTGCGGATTGCGTGGTCGGCTCACCGGCCGGTACAGTCTCCTGCGCCGCCACTGGGCGGCAGGCCGCCTTAGCTCAGTCGGCAGAGCGATTCACTCGTAATGAATAGGTCGTGGGT
>ERZ772918.302-NODE-302-length-37023-cov-12.1895_pt1 | contig 37023 bp, 23 predicted proteins | sample MGYA00512118_ERZ772918 | MGnify/ENA primary metagenome ERZ772918 (study PRJEB29015, sample SAMEA2737939) | human oral metagenome | biome: human oral; feature: human-associated habitat; material: dental | place: China | collected 2135 ... | reverse complement strand
GGGGGGGGGGGGGGGGGGGGGGGGGGGGGCCGGCCCCGGGGGGGGGGGGGGGCGGTTGAAGGGGACGGTGCCGGCGGCGGTGACGTTGTGGAGGCTGCCCGGGCGAGGCGCGGCCGGTTCTGCCACGTCCTTGCGCACCGCCACCGTGCACCCGCCCACGCGCACGACGGCGTCGTCGCTCAGCACGGTCCCCTCGGCGTCCAGGGGCGTGCCGTCCACCGTGGACCCGTTGGTGGAGTCCCGGTCCTCAAGACGCAGGCCCTCCTCCTCCAGGGTGGCGGTGGCGTGGAGCCAGGAGGCGCTGGGTGAGTCCGTCGTCAGGTCCGCCCGGGGGGAGCGGCCGATGCTGACCGGCTCCCCCGGGGCGGGCGCGCAGTGGCCCTGCGTGCCAGTGCCGCCCAGGACGGTCAGGGTCCAGCCCTCCAGGAGCTCCAGCGCCTGCGGTCGCTTAGAGCCGATGGTGCTGCCCTCCATGAGGGTCAGGGACTCCAGGGGCGCGTCCAGCTCGTAGGAGGCGTCGTCCACCCACAACGGGCCCCTCAGGTCGTGGACGGGGCCGTAGGCGGCGTCCAGGAGGTCCGCGAGCGTCGCGGCCTCGGTGTGGTCAACCAGGTCCACGGTGCGGGGGTTGTCGAACAGGGTCAGGACAAGACGCACTCAACGACTCCTTACACTCACGTACACGGTCTGTTTGGTCGCTTTCCCTACCCTTTAGGTGTGAACCAGTACAGGAGCGGGTGGGCCTTTGAGGTGGCGCGCAGGCCCGGGTCCTGGTTCGTGGAGACCAGGGTGACCACCGCGTCGGTGGACAGCGCCACGTAGCCGGTCAGGTCCAGGTCCCCTCCGGCCAGGCCGTCACCGTGGTCCAGGCGGAGGGTGGCCAGGGCCCTGCCCACGGCGGCCGGGTCCGTGCTCCCGGCCTGTGCGGCGGCCCGCACCAGGGCCACGACGGCGTCGTGACTGGCCACGTCCGCGCCTCCCGCCGCGGCGTCGCCGAAGGGCTGCCCGTCCAGGATGTCCACGGCGGCCGGGTCCTCGCTCATAATGCGCACGGCGGCGAGGTAGGCGGACAGGGCGGCGCCGTCCTCAGTGGGGGTCAGGGCGCTGGGGTCGTGGTCCGCGACGCCCACGGTGGTCAGCGGGGTCGACAGGCTCCCGCCCGCCTCGGCCAGGGCCGCGGGGAAGGCGGGGCTGAGTGCCTCGGGGGTCAGCACGATCGGGAGCGTGGTCCCGGTGCCCTGGAGGGCGTGGACCACGGTGGCCTGGGCGTGGGCGGGACCGGAGACGAGCACGGCGTCAACGGCCTGGCTGCTGGCCGCCGCGGTGACCGCTGCGACCAGCTCGGCGGTGTCCTGCCCGTCGGTGTAGGTCAGCACCTGCGCCGGTGCCACCTCGGTGGGGTTGGCGCCACCGGCGTCAATGAGCAGGGGCGCGGCGGAGCCGACGTCCTTGAGGGCCTTGGCCAGGGCGATCGCCGTCCGGTTGCGGGTCAGGCCGGTCAGCCAGGCCCCGCTGCCGCCGGCGACCAGCTCGTTGGAGGTCTCGTAGGGCATGAGCACGGGGACCGAGTGGCTGGCCGCGGCGCTCAGGGCGGCCTGGACGTGGCTGCCGCCGGTGGCCAGGACAATGCCGGAGACGGACTGCGCCGCGAGCTGCTCGACGGCGGCCTGCGCGCCCTCCGCGGTACCGTGGTCGTCGGCGGTCACCAGGGTCACGGTGGTCCCGCCGAGCCGGTAGCGGTAGGCGGCCACGGCGGCGCCCTGGGCCGGGCCCACCCAGGTGGAGCCCTCCGCCTCCGGGGCGCCGGGGCTGACCACGACCCCCAGGGTGATGGTCGCCGGGGCGCCGTCGGCGACCAGCTCCACCGGGGTGGGGGCGGCCGGCGTTCCCACCCCGGACGTGGCGCCCGGGACGGGGGAGGCGGAGGCGACGGCAGACCCCGGGGCGGCTGGCGTGGGGCTGCTCGCGGGGCCGGCGGAGCAGCCCGCGACCACTAGGAGGGCGGGGGTCAGGGCGCCTACCAGCACCGTCCTGACGCGGCGGGTGCCCGCCGGGCGGGCTGCGGGAAGCTCGTGGCTCGTGCCAGGAAGCTGGTGGCCCGTGCCGTGAAGCCCGAGCTGACGTACGCGGTCCCGGGCAACCCGGTGCTGACGACGGCCCGCGCCGGGAAGCCCGGGCAGTGCCCGGAGGACGGCGTCCTGGATACTCACTGGTGGTCTCCGATGCGGATGCTGTACAGGGTCGTGACCCGGCCGGTGGGGTCCTCAATGTGGAAGGGGCTCATCCGGGCCTGGGCGATCAGGCTGGCCTTGACCTGTGCCTGCGTCAGCAGGGCGGCCGCCAGGTCCTGCCCCCTGACGGCGGCGTGGGCGGAGCTGGCCTGCGCGGCGAGGGCCACCTGGTAGTTGGCGCTGCCCACCAGGGCGGAGGAGGAGGACATGAGCCCGATCAGGCCGGTCCCGTTGCCGTCCTTGCTGCCCAGGTCGGTCAGGACCGTGGTGAGGTCCGCGCTCAGCAGGGTGCGGGCCGCCTCAATGTCGGTGACCGAGGAGGTCATGGCGTCGGACATGGTGCTCAGGCTCGCCTGGGCCTGGTCGTGCACGTGGGCGGCGGCCTGTGCGGCGGCCGTCTGTACCTGGGCGTTCTGGCCGGTGACCACCTGGGCGCCGGTGTCCGTGATCGCCTTGGCCTGCCCGCCCAGGGCGCTCGTGGACCGCTCGAACATGCTGCCCAGGGTCGCCGTGTCCAGCTGGGCCTGGGCGGACACCAGGCGGACCTGGGTGCCCACGGTGGTGCGGGCGGCGTCGGCGCTGGCGGCGGCGGAGTCGAAGGCGGTGGTCACGGTGGTGGACAGGGTGTCCTGCTGGGTCTTGAGGGCGCTGACGGCGCTGGTCAGGGTGGTGCGGTCGGTCGTGAGCTGGCTGACGCTGGTGCTCAAGGTGCTCAGCGCCGTCGTCAGGCTCACGGCGTCGGGGTCGTCCGGGTCCCCCGACAGGGCCTTCTTGGCCTGGCTGACGGCGTTCGTCACGTCGGTCACGGCGGTGCGCAGGCTGGTGACGGCCGTGGCGGTGGCGGCGCCCTCGGTCTTGGTGTCCGACAGGGTCGAGGCGTCGGCCAGGGTCGTGGCCTGGCTGGTGAGGGTGTCGCTCAGGGTAGCGGTGGCGTCTGCCGGCAGGGGCAGGCTGGCCTGCGCCGAGCCGGGGCAGGGGGTGCTGGTGAGGTAGGCGCGCATGGTGTTGGCGTGCTCCAGGTTGGCCGCCTCGGTGGCGCCGGGGACCTGCGCGTGGCACAGCTGGTCCGCCAGGGCGGTCACCTGACCCGTAGCGGTGGTGTTGTGGGTGGTGGCGTTGGCGACGTCGGAGTGGACGGCGTCGAGCTTGGACACCAGGGTGTCGACCTGGGTCGAGAGCGTGGAGGCGGCGGTGGACAGGGTGTCCAGGTCGGTGGACAAGGTGGTGGAGGAGGTGGTCAGGTTCGCGGCGGCCTGGGAGACCGTGTCCACGGTGGTGGACAGGGTGGTGGCCGCGCTGCCCACGTTGCTGGCGACCTCGGGCTGGAGGCTGGCGGCGGCGTCGCTCCCCTTCTGGCGCAGGTCCTGGGCGACGGAGGCCAGGGCCGTCTGGGTGGAGAACAGGGCGCAGGTGGTGGAGGTCTGGCCCACACAGGTGGTGGCGTCCGGCTCGGCGGGGCCTATGGAGGCCAGGAGGCTGGACTGGATCTGTGTCTTGCAGTCGTCGGTGGCACCGGCGTAGGCCTGGAGCTGGGCGGAGACCTGGGCGAGGCTGCCGTACAGGCCCCGGGAGGCGACGGCGGGGGCCGGGGCGGCGGGTGTGGCGGTGGCGCCCGGCTGGGACGCGGTGTCCTCGCCGCCGGCGGTCGGGGTGGGGCCGGGCAGGGCGGCCTGGCACCCGGTGCCCTCCAGGGTGGGGGTCGGGACCTGCTGGGTGGTGTCGCCCATGAGCGCCGACACGGTGTTGACCACCTGGAGCAGCTGGGCGGTGGAGGTTGACTCCGTGGACGCCAGGGAGCTGCTCAGGGAGGAGCGGAGGGAGGACAGCGTGGAGCCCACGGACCTCATGGTGCTGGTCAGGGCGGCACTGGAGGAGGCCAGGTCCGCGGCGGTGGTGCTGGCCAGCGTGGTGGCGTTGGTGTCGAGGTTGGTACGGACCTTGGTGACAATGGCGTTGGCGTTCGCCAGCACCCCGTTGACCTGGCCCAGGACCTCGATGGTGGTGCTGGTCTGGGCCAGGGCGGAGCCGGGGTCGGTGCGGAAGGCGCTGTCCAGGAGGGACTGGACGGAGGGGTCGGTGACCAGGCCGGGGTAGACGGCCATGCTGATCTCCGGGACCGTCAGGTTAGTGGCGTCCATCACGAGCCGCAGGTGGGCGGTGGCGCCCAGGCGGGGCGGGGCCATGAGCATGGCCCACTGGACCTGGGCGGTGCCGTCGGGGCCCTGGCTCAGGACGCCGTTGGTGGTCTGGGCCGGGTCGTCGGCGGCGGTAATGACCTGCTGGGGTGCGGCGCCCAGCGAGGTCGAGGCCACCAGGGTCAGGGGGACGCCGACCAGGGCGGTCTGGGTGCGGGCGGTCCCGGCGACGTCGTAGGTCAGGGACTGGGGGCTCACGGTCAGGTTCTCGACGGTGACGTCAATGGTGACCCGGCCGGTGTAGCCGGCCAGGTCCGCCAGGTCGGTGCCCGAGGAGTCCTGGGTGCGGTAGGCGGTGCGCACGCGCACGGGCAGGTCGGCGGCCGCCTTGGAGGGGTCGTAGGAGTGCCTGTCGCCGGAGCTCCCGTCGCTGGCGACCGTGGTGCTGGTGATGGAGGTGACCGTGCCGTCCTGGCCCACCTGGACCTGGACGGTCTGGAGGGTGCGGAGCTCCTCGGCGTGGGTGGGGGCGGAGACCAGGGAGGAGACCACGGCCAGGACGCCGACCAGGACCGTTGCGACGACGCCGGGGTGCCGACGGGGCCAGCGGGCCGCGGTGCGCAGGGTCCCCGGGAGCCGGGAGGGGGTCAGGGCGCCCGGCAGGAAGAGGAGCGGGCGCAGCCCGGACGCCGCGCGGGCACGCAGCCGGGAGGGTGCCAGGCGCAGCCGGTGCCGGTTGCACCACCGGGGCCGGTGGACGTGGATCACGGGATCTCCTTCAGACGCTGGGTGACGTCGGTGGTCTGGTCATCCTAGGCACACACCACCCCGATAGGTGTGAGTCATTACATAACCGAGTTGGTCCCGTGGGGCTGCGGCGCCGGGACCGCCGACGGCGTCTCCCGGCTGACAGGGCTTCTGACCTGCGGAGACGGTGTGCGCCCAGCGGCATGCCCTGCGTGTTTGCGTATCGGGTCACAACCAGGTCACGGCGCGTCGGGGGCGGCTCACCTACTACACCTACCTGCCCGGCAGGGTGACCGTGGTCGCCGACGAGGACGGCACCCGTGCCAATACCTGGGTCCACGACGACCGGGGCCGCCTGGTCCGCGTGACGGACAGCGACGGCAGGTCACAGAGGTCGGGCTGGGACCGGTGGGGCACAACCAGGTCATGGTGGTGGAACGCGACGGCGGCCGCACTGCGCGTCTCTTTGACGACCGGGGTCGTCTCACCCTGGAGCAGGGCCCCACCGGCGCGCGTGCTGAGTCCGTGTGGGACGAGCGGGACAGGCTCACCCAGGTCCGGCTCACGCCCGCCGCCCGGTCGGGCAGGACGGGAGGGCCCCGGGACGCCCGGGACCGCGCCGTGAGCGTCACCCGCTACGAGTACGAGGGCGAGGACCGCAACCCGAGCGCCATCACCGACCCCGAGGGCGGGGTGTGGCGCATGGAGTACACGGCGGCGGGGCGCCTGGCCGCCCGCGTGGACCCCCTGGGCGGGCGTACCGAGGTCACCTACGACTCCGCGGGCCAGGAGGCCTGCACCGTTGACGAGCTGGGGCGTGAGCTGCGTCAGACCTGGGACGACCTGGGGAACCTGGCCAGTGTCACCCTCCCGGACGGCTCCCACTGGGACCTGGGGCACGACGCGCTCTCACGCCTGACCAGCGTGCGTGACGCGAGCGGGGGCCGGTGGAGCATCCGGTACGACTCCCAGGGGCGGATCCGCTCCACCACGGACGCCGTGGGCACCACTCGTCACGTCACCCGGGAGGAGGGCGGTGCTCCGAGCCTCCTGAGCGACCCGCTCGGGGCCTGGGAGTCCACCTACGACGGCCTAGGGCGGCCGGTCGGGCTGCGCACCCCCGCCGGCACGGGTGAGGACGTCACCTACGACCGGTGCGGCCGGGTCCTGACCGCCACTGACGTGACCGGGGCCACGACGTCGTACGCCTATGACGCCGCCGGGCGCCTCACCCGCGTGAGGCTGCCGGGTGGGGACTCCTACGGCTACGAGTACGATGAGCTGGGACGCTGGTGCACCACGGTCTCCACGGCGGGGGCCCGCTACGAGGTCTCCTACGACGCCGACTCCCGTCTCACCGGTGAGCGCTGGCCCACCGGTGAGCGCGTCACCACGGAGTTCGACGCCTGCGGCCGGCCCGTCTGCCGGCGGGAGCCCGGTGCGGGGACGCGCCACCTCACCTACGACAGGGCGGGGCGGGTGGTGCGCACCCAGGACACCCAGTTCGGGACGCGCCGCTTCCGCTACGACGCCGCGGGCCAGCTCGTCGGGGTCGTCAACGCCCTGGGGGGCCTGACCACCCTGGAGTACGACGGCAACGGGCGCGTGGTGGCCCAGGTGGATCCGGCGGGCGGGGTGACCCGCTACGAGCACGACGGCATGGGGCGGGTCGTCTCGGTCACGGACCCGCTGGGGCGCGTCACCCGCCTGACCTACGACGCCGCCGGGCGCCTCACCCGCCGCCTGGAGCCCACCGGTGAGGCGGTCCTGTGGGAGCGCGACCCGGCCGGGCGCGTGGTCTCCGAGGTCCTGGCCACCGCAGGCGGCTCGCGGAGGACCCGCCGGAGCGTGCTCTACGACGTGGCCGGGCGCCAGGTGAGCGTGAGCTCCGGGCCCGCCCCCGGTGCTAGCGAGGACGGCCCCGCGGCCGGTAGCACGCGGCAGGTGTGGGACGCCCGCGGCTTCCTGACTGAGTCCTGGGTGGGGACCGAGCGCACCACCTGGACCTATGACGAGGCGGGGCGCCGCACCTCCATGACACGCCCCGACGGCGTGGGCACCACCTACGAGTACGACGCCGAGTGGCGGCTCGCCGCCCTGGTCACCGACGCCGGCGCAGGGGCGGGCGCGGGCCGTGTCAGCGTGGAGCGGGACCTCATCGGCCGACCGGTGAGCGCGCACGCCCCCGGCCTGTACGTCTCCTGGACCTGGGAGGACTGCTACCTGGCCCGGGAGGAGACCCGGCGCGAGGGCGCCAGGAGCGTCACCGTCTTCGAGCGCGACGACCAGGGGCGGGTGCTCGCCCGGACCACGAACGGGGTGACCACGCGCTTCGGCTACGACGCCGCCGGCCAGCTCACGCACCTGGTGGGACCTGACGGGGTAGGTACCACCTACACGTGGGATGCCGCCGGACGCCTGCTGAGGGAGACCAGCACCGGGGCGGACGGGCTCGGCTCCTCCACGGTGGAGTACACCTACGACGCCGCTGACCAGCTGGTGACCAGGACGGACGCCCTGGGCACCACTCGCTACACCTACGACCTCCTGGGGCGTCGCACCCGGGAGGAGGGGCCCGCCGGTGAGCGCCGCTACTCGTGGAACACCGACGGCGAGCTGACCCGCGTGGTGCGCGTGCACCGTGAGGGGGACCGACGGCGGGCCGAGCGGGCCTGGGACATTGAGCGCGACGCCTCCGGCACCGTGACGAGCGTGGGTGAGGTGCCCCTGACCTGGGACGCCGCCAGCGGGGCCACCGCGCCGGTCACGGTGGGCGCCCTGAGCCTGGACACCACCTCCGGGGTGAGCATGACCAGCGGGCCAGCCGGTGCCGGGGCGCGGGCGTGGCCCACCTGGTCGGCGTGGGACGTGCCCACGGAGGGGGCTGGCACAGGGAGGACTGGCGCAGGGCCCGGCGCGGAGGGGGATGGCGCCGGGCCCGGGCCGTCAGGGGGCGGGGGCCGGGCTGCTCAGATTGGTGACCCCTGGGCCCAGGTCGGGGCCGCCTCCCTGGGGGAGGACCTGGTCCTGGAGACCAGCGGCGCCCTGGGCCTGGACGGCCTGAGCCTCATGGGCGCGCGCGTCTACGACACGGCGACCCGCTCCTTCCTCACCACGGACCCCCTCCTGGCCCCTCCCGGGGCGGCCTGGGGGCCGAACCCCTACTCCTTCGCTGGTAACGACCCGGTCAACCTCGCCGACCCCACGGGGATGGCACCGGTGTCCGACGAGCAGCTGCGGGCCTACAACCAGGCGCACTCGGGGATGCTGGCCAGCGCCTGGGACGCGGCGACGTCCTGGGTGGCGGACAACTGGCAGTACGTTGCCGCCGCCGCGGTGGTGGTCGCGGGCGTGGCGATGGTGGCCACCGGGGTGGGCACCGGGGTCGGGGCCAGCATCCTGGTGGGCGCCGCCAGCTCGGGGGTGTTCTCAGCAGGCTCCCAGTACATCACCACGGGCCACATTGACTGGCGCCAGGTGGCCCTGGACACCGCCATCGGCGGTGCCGGCGGGGCCGCGGGCGGGGGAGCGGCGGCGGGACTGACCCGGGCGACGGCACGCACCTCCATGTCCTGCATGGGACGCAACATCCTGGTGGGTGCCGCTGAGGAGGCTGCCGACAACGGCGTGTCCAACGCGTTGAACTACCTGACGGGACCGGGGCCGCACACGTTGGGTGGCCTGGCCTCGAGCACCGGTGAGGGCCTGCTGGAGGGAACCATCTCCGGCGGTGCCGGCGGGGCCCTGGCCAAGGTGACGGGCACCAGCGACATTGGCCGCTTTGTCGCCGGCACGCCCGTGGTGATGGCGGACGGCAGCCGCAAGCCCATTGAGCAGGTGACCGTCGGTGAGGAGGTGCTGGCCCACAACCCGGCGACCGGCTCCGAGGAGCCCCGCGTGGTGGTGGAGGCCCTGGTCCACGAGGAGGTGGGGACCTGGCGGGTCTCCACCAGCGACGGCGGCAGCGTCACCACCACCGCCACCCACCTCTTCCTGGTGGAGGACGGGGGCTGGGTGGCGGCCCGGGACCTGCGCCCGGGGGACCGGCTCCACCGGGCCACTCCGGGTGCAGACGGTACCCCTGAGGAGCGTGGCACTCCGGGGGCGGCTGCCTCGGACGGCGCCCCGGACGTGGCCGCCTCGGACGGCGCCCCGGTAACCGTGGTCTCAGTGGTCCCCACCGGGCAGGAGGCCACCGTCCACAACCTGCACGTCGCCGGGCTCCACAGCTACTATGTGGTCACCACCAGCGGCATTCCCGTCGCCGTCCACAATAAGTGCACGGATCCAAGGAAGGAGATTGAGGAAATCGCTCAGGAGGAGGCCAAGAAGGGGCGCGAGGCGCTGCTATCGACGCTCACGGTAGACCAGCAGAAAGCTGCTGAAAAGAAGTCATGGCTTGAGGACGTCTTTACCGGTCATGCTGTACATAACCAAACTAACGCGGTTCTCCAGGATCGTTATCCTAAGGAGTTTAAGTACAACCCCAGTAATGGCGTTGACTTTACGCACACAGATCCGGACACCAAGGTTGTGACCAGGATCGAGTTGACTACCTCGGGGCAGGTAGAAAAGCATATCGCGCGAGGTGGAGAATACGAGACAGCGCAGTACGCGACGTATGAACTACCTCGACCTGGCACGTAGCGATAGTGGCGGATAGTAGTTCGCGAGAATATGTCTTTAGGAGGTCTTGGTATGAGGGGTGTGAGGCGGAGGAGCGCTGAGGAGATGGCGCTTCTTGGGGGGCTCGTTGTAGAGGAGAATAATTTTGGTCCGAATCGGAAGCCTCATGGGTCTGCTGGTGGATTGAGGGTGTGCGGCGCCGACTGGTCTCGGCTGGATCTGGACAACTTCAGTGTGTGGGACTGCGTGTTCGAAGGGTGTGACTTCAGTGACTCCCAGGTCAAGGTGTTCCACATGGGTGGAGGGATGGTGTTCTCTGAGTACCGGGGTTGTGACTTCGGTGGGCTGCGGGGTGCGAATCTGGCCTCGGGGAGAGGGCGTTTCGTGGGGTGCTCGTTCCGTGGGGCGCGCCTCAGGGGTTTCAACGCGCGTAGTATGAGCATGGTCGACTGTGACTTTACCGAGGCGGTGGTCAGGAGCTGCGTATTCTGGGGTGCGCCGCTGGTCATGGACCTGGAGAGGGACCCGAGTCTGCCTGTCGCCAATGAGTTCAGGGGTAATGACTTCTCCGGTGCCGACCTGGTGTCATGCTCGTTCCGTCGTGGTGTGGACCTGGACGCGCAGAAGCTCCCCGAGGCCGACTACTACGCCCGCGTCCGTCACGCGCCGGCCGCTCTTGAGCGCGGCCGGGAGCTGGTGGCATCCTGGGACGGACTCGGCGACCAGGAATCTGGGCAGAATGTTTTAAATGCAATTGCGCGAGATATTGAAGTAGATCAGCTGGACCAGTTTATTGACGTTCGTAGGTGCAAGTTCACTGACCCTGACCGCTGGCAGCAGCTCAAGCAGGTCCTCGAGCAGGCCTAGACAGCCCTCGTACCTTAGCCCCCTGGAGGATTACGGCATGGAAGACAAGACAGATCTCCTGATTCAGATTGCTCCACCGCCACCGCACTCTCATATTAGTACGGCAGAATCCGAGGACATTGTCACCTGGCCGCAGGATCTTATTCATCTCTATAGCGTCTACGGGCAAGGCTCCTTCGATATCTTCCTGTTCATTTTCGCAAGGACTGACGATAACCCTTACGCTAGTTCTACGGCGGAGACGCACCTATTCTTGGAAATCCTGGAGCAGGTTGCCTCTTACGATGACTCAGTCATTCCGCTCCTTAAGGCCATTCGCTCCGTAGAAGCCTGGGCGGTGTGGGGAGGCACCGATAACGGCGACTGCTGCTTGTGGTTGGCTCCCACGGGGGACCTTCCGGAGCGTGTAGTCTATGTAGACAGTAAGTGCACCGAGTGGTCCTTCCACGAGATGAGCGTCACCAGCTTCCTGTACGGAGTCCTCACTCACACTATCGACTGTCCTATGATTTTCTTTGATGAGTTTTTTCCCACGCGTTACGCCGATATGCAGGGTGTCAGCAGGATCCTGGGGCGCACCGTGTCCACTACCGCGCACTTCTTCCTCACGCCTGAGGACTCCGTCAAGATCTATGAGAACTGGGATGACATTGGTCCTGAGTGGAGGAGTGTCTAATCGTGGTCGGACACTATAGCTGCTCGCACAAGTTCGCTGACCCTGACTGCTGTCAGTAGCTCAAGCAGGTGTAGACGCCCCTCGCGCCTTAGCTCCTGGAGGATACGGCATGGAAGACAAGACAGACCTCCTGATTCAGATCGTTCCACCGCCACCGCGCCCTCATATTAGTACGGCAGAATCCGAGGACATTGTTACCTGGCCGCAGGATCTTATTCATCTCTATAGCGTCTACGGGCAGGGTTCCTTCGATATCTTCCTGTTTGTTTTCGCAAGGACTGACGATAACCCTTACGCTAGTTCTACGGCGGAGACACCCTCGTTCCTAGAGGCGCTGGAGGAGATTGCTTCCCATGACGATTCGGTTATTCCGCTCCTTAAGGCCATTTGTTCCGTAGAAGCCTGGGCGGTGTGGGGAGGTACCGACAACGGTGATCGGTGTCTGTGGTTGGCTCCTACGAGAGGCCTTCCGGAGCGTGTTGTCTATGTAGACAGTAAGTGCACCGAGTGGTCCTTCCACGAGATGAGTGTCACCAGTTTCCTGTACGGAGTCCTCACCCGCACTATCGACTGTCCTATGATTTTCTTTGATGAGTTTTTTCCCACGCGTTACGCCGATATGCAGGGTGTCAGTCGGATTCTGGGGCGCGCCGTGTCCACTACCGAGCACTTCTTTCTCACGCCCGAGGACGAGGTAAAGGTTTTTGACAGCTGGGATGATATTGGCCCCGAGCGGAGGAGGGTCTAATCGTGACCGGACGTTACTATAACTGCTCGCACAAACTTATTGACCTTGATTGCTGGCAGTTCAAGCAGGTCCTCGAACAGGCGTAGACAGCCCCTGCGCTTTAGCCTCCTGAAGGATTACGGCATGGAAGACAAGACAGACCTCCTGATTCAGATCGCACCACCGCCACCGCTCCCTCATATAAGCGCCGTTCCTCCTGGTATCAAGGTCGTCACCTGGCCGCAGGATCTTATTCATCTCTATAGTGTCTACGGGCAGGGCTCCTTCGATATCTTCCTGTTCATTTTCGCAAGGACTGACGATAACCCTTACGCTAGTTCTACGGCGGAGACGCCCTCGTTCCTAGAGGTGCTGGAGGAGATCGCCTCCCATGATGATTCGGTCACTCCACTTCTTAAGACCATTCGTTCTGTAGAAGCGTGGGCGGTGTGGGGAGGTACCGATGATGGTGATCGGTGTCTGTGGTTGGCTCCCACGGGGGACCTTCCGGAGCGTGTTGTCTGCGTTGACAGTAAGTGCTTTGAATGGTCCTTCCACGAGATGAGTGTCACCAGCTTCCTGTACAGTCTGCTCACTCGTACTGTCGATTGCCCTGTCCTCGTGTCCGGGGAGGGCTTCCCTACTTGTTATGCTGATATGCAGGGCGTCAGCAGGATCCTGGGGCGCACCGTGTCCACTACCGAGCACTTCTTCCTCACGCCCGAGGACTCCGTCAAGATCTCTGAAAACTGGAATGATATTGGCCCCGAATGGAGGAGAGCCTAATCATGGAGGTCGGAAGCGGTCTGCCGTACCTCACGATCCGTCAGGCCCACTGTCTTTGGGAAGGCAGCATCCCTGACGGCGCCGGTACGGCCGACCTGGGTGCCAGACCACTACCTTTAGGGAGGCGGCACCTCGAGAAGCCGGTGTGCCTGAGGTAAGGAAGGGGCGTCCCGGATGGGTGGCACTCTGGTAGCCCTAGCCTGAGCGGTAACCGCAGGTCAGAGGACGGATCTGTCTGTCGCCTGTGCGTCGTCGGGCTTGCGGTGGGAGGGCGGTGGAGGGGGACAGCCAGACCACAACCTCTGTACGCCGTCGGGCACCACGGTTATTATGTGACCACTACCGCCGACGTCCTCCAGACGCTTGCATCTGTACTCGATTCAAAGACTATGAAACATATTTTATGCTACTTTAATGATTGCTAGACTGGGCAACGATCGGGGAAAGAGCTCGCTCGAGAGGTTCCTAGGCGACGATGGTGGGCTCGTTAAGAAGCTCTTTAAGAGTTTTAACGGTGTTCCATGAGATATTAATGGGGGCGAGGTCATGGCGTACTCTACAGGAGAGCTACTCGGGTCGATCAAGGCGCGAGGACCTGCGAGCCGGGCTCACATTATGCCGACGGCGGTCGCCCAGTACCTAGAGCCGCTTAGACGGACGATGCGAGCGGCTCTTTCATCTGCTGGTTCAGCATTTGTGGCAGGACTACTCAGCCGGCAGGTACGGGAAAGGCGGGCGGAACGTGTCAGCCAACTTCCTCTTGAACGCTCACCACACCTCACGTGCGCGACGGCCTTCACCATGCTCACCCGCTTAGGGGCGTACCTGGGTTCGTGGGAGACCTGAGAGGCGTAGGAGGCGCCACGGAGGACTCAGTAAGGCGGCTCCTGGACGTGCGACACGCCCAAACAGAATGTATAATAATGATGTCAGGTTCGGAAGAAGGACGACACAGGGAGGATTGGTCATGGAAGGGACCGGACTGAAGAGCGTCAAGGAGATGGCGGCGATCAGGGGCCTGAGGGTGAGGGAGAACAACTTCCCTGACATGGATCGAGAGATCCTTGGCTCCGCTGGCAGGGTAAGAGCGGTTGGCGCTGACTGGTCCCGGCTGGATCTGGACAAGTTCAGCGTATGGAAAAGCGTCTTCGAGGGCTGTGACTTCAGTGGCTCTCGGATCGACCTGTTCGGCATAGGCGGAGGCGCGTCCTTCTCCGAGTACCGAGGCTGTAACTTTAACGGCCTGAGGGGCGCGATGATGGCCTCGGGAAGGGCCCACTTCGTGGGCTGCTCGTTTCGGGGTGCGCACATTAAGGGAATTAACTCGAGCACAATGAGCCTGGTGGACTGCGACTTCTCCGGGGCAGTGCTCAAGGACTGCGTGTTCTGGGGGTCCCCACTGAGGAGCGACCTCAAGAACGGCTCTACCCTGCCTGCCGTCAACGAGTTCAGGGGCAACGACTTCTCCACTGCCGACCTGGTCTCCTGCTCCTTCCGTTACGGCGTCGATCTGGACGCACAGAGGCTGCCGGAGGCCGACTACTACGCCCGTGTGCGTCATGCGCCTACTGCCCTCGAGCATGGTCGGGAAGTGGTGAAGTCATGGGCCGGGCTCGTCGAGTGCAGGGTCGGTGAGCGAATCCTGGACGCAATCGAGAGGGAGATACAGACGTATCAGTTCGACCAGTTCTTCGACAGTCGTCCGTACGAGTTCACAGACATTAGCCTCTGGCAGCACCTTAAGAAGGTCCTCGAGCAGGCGTAAGCACCCTCGTCTTCAATTTATTGACAACGGTGAGGACGTCATTGGGGCTCGCTGGGTGGAGTTGACTCCGGGTATGTTTCTAGGAGGTCTTGCTCGTGGTGGCGCGTGTTCGTCGTGACTGGTCTACTGTGAGGTCTGACGTGATTGAGTGCGTGGTGGCTGCTGAGGGGCTGTCGCCCCGGGGTGTGGCCAGCGTGCTGGAGCTCGTGGGGCCGGGAGAGCTCGAGCTGGCGGTGGACCAGCTCCTGCGGTGCACGGGCTGGAGGCCGGACGAGCCCCTGCTGGGCAGGCTGCTGGGCCTGGCCCGGGAGCTGGGCGTCGACACCGAGAAATACCTCAGGCGCTGGGACGAGAGGGAGGCCTCGGGGGAGCCGCGTGGGGAGGAGTGGGCCGACCCGCTGGCCTGCCGCAACACCGAGCTCCCCTGGACTGGTCGCAGGAGGAGGTCGACGCCTACGTGTCCGGGATGCTGGAGGACCCGCGGGCCTCCCGCTACCTGCTCACCGGCACCCTCGGCAGGTCCTGTGCCAGGAACGGCACGCCCGTGCTGTGCTGGGTCAGCGCCTACCCGCCCGGGGTGTGCGTCGTGGCGGAGCTGGCCACGGGCCGGGTCGTCAGCCGCAACCAGGTGGTCGTCGACACCTCCCCGACCGGCACGCGACTACACAACCAGCTCCTCAGGGCCGTCGACAACCCCGACCTGCCCGTATTCGACTTCACCGGGGTCCTGGACCTCATCTCAATGGGCGAGTGGGCCCTCGCCCTGAGAGTGCTCTGCACCCAGGTGTGCGAGACGGGCACGCACCTCACCCCCACCAACCTCGCCAACATCCAACAGGCAGGCCACACGCTCAACATTGACACCACCACCCTCCTACAAAAGAACCCGCCAGACGTCATGAGTAAATGTAGTGCTATAGTTACGGGATTGAGGCGGAGAGTGAAGATGCTGCGTCGCAGTGGGAGGTGAGGGGATCAAAATGCGGGCTGTTGACGAGATCCTGTCAAGGCTCGTAGAACTCCTGTCGCAAGAGGGCGGGACATGCTACGCGCGCGTGCTGGAGATCCGTAGGCTCCAGTTCGTCAGGGCCCCTGGCGAGGCCGAGCGCAAGGACGTGGCGATTGACATACTGAGGATGTACGGAGGCATGGGAAGCTTCAATGACCTCGTCCTGCAGGACGGTGTGCGGACGCCGTCAGGCAGCAACCGTAGGCTGGACTCCCTAAGGAACGCCCTGTACGAGGCTGCCAGCAAGCTCGCAACGACACGGTAGCGGATTCAGGTGCGTGTTATTTTGCGCGCTCCGGTCTGGGGGCTGCGCGCCGCTGGTGTCAACGGCGTCAAGGCCGCCGTCTACCAGCCACCTTCCGGGAGACCTTGACGGTTGTCGCGGGTCAGACCCGACTCGGCGTCGTGCCCGTGCTCTGTGAGAACTGGACGGTATTGGCACCGACCGCGCCCTGAGCCGGGAGCCGCGTGCCCTATCCTGTGCTGTACGGTATCCTTCAGGGGTCGGAGTAGCCGTACCCTTAGGAGGTCCAGGACAGTTATGCTACCCCCTGTCCCTGACGATATTCCTGCGCGCCAGGTGCGCGCGCTCTACGATGGTGACACGATCACGGTCTACCAGGCGTACTCGTCCAGTATCGCTGAACCGGCCCTGCGTGCGGGTCGATTCGTGCCACCTTTTAGCCGTACCAGAATGACGTGGATCAAGCCGTCGTTCCTGTGGATGATGTACCGCAGCGGCTGGGCCACCAAACCCGGGCAGGAGCGGGTGCTCGCCATCCGCCTGCTGCGCTCAGGATTTGACGAGGCCCTGGCCAGTGCGTGCCTGAGCAGTTTCGACCCCGCCGTGTACCCCACCTACGAGGCCTGGCGCTCGGCCAAGACCACCAGCCCGGTCCGGGTCCAGTGGGATCCTGAGCGTAATGTCCGCTCCGACCCCCTGCGGCACCGGTCGATCCAGGTGGGGATCGGCCCGCGCATGGTCCCCAGCTACGTCGATGACTGGATTGTCGGTATTACTGACGTGACGGACCTGGTCAGCGAGCTGCGTGGCTCTGAGCGCATCGACCTCAGCCGCCTGCCCCGCGAGGCCCCCTACCCTCTGGCCGCTGCGACCGCCGTCCGGCTCGGCGCCTCCAGCGCGGTACCCACCTCTGGGCCCGGGAACGACTGACCCGCTCGAGCGCCACTGTGTCGCCGCCCAGGCACCCACCTCTGAGCCTGGGAACGACTGAGGCACGCGACCAGCATGACCTGGACCACGCGCTACCCGCCTCTGGGCCCGGGAACGGCTGTCCCAATAGAGGCCCCGGTTCCTCCGCCGGGTCCGGGCCAGGCGACGCGGGCGAGTGGGCCGCTTCCCTCGTGCTGGCAGGCGAGCTGAGCGGGGCGGGGGCCAGCCGGACGCGGTGGCGGCTCGGGCCTGCGGACGTGCGGCCGGGTACAGGAGCTGGGCTGGAGGAGTTGGGCTGGGTGCCTGCTTCACCGGCCTCGGGCCCGCAGACGTGCGGCCAGGTAGGTGGGCACAGGTGCGGGGACCGGGGACCGATGAGATCCAGATAGACGGGCCTGCAGGCGCGGTGAGGTAATAGGAAGACCTTATCGGTCGACCGCGTTCAATCGTGAGCTTTCAAACTTTGGTGAGTTCTGAGTGTCTTAGGAGTTGTTTTCTCGCACGGAGTGCGCGATGGCTTTGGGTGCTTGACGAGCCTTCGTGTTGCGGGCGAGTTCAATGGGTGTACAAAGTGACCTCATCGTTATTTTGTTCGAGTTTCATAACAATATGATGACAAATGCGGTGGTCTATTGCCGTCGCGGTGTACCAGGGTGTATCCCAGGGGTGTTGTTCCGCTCCCGTCACCTAAGGATCCCACCGTGTCCGCTCCCCAGTCCGTCTCACCGCGTCGCCGCAGTAGGCTGCTGTCCGCCAGTAGCTGGTTCGTCGCCCTTGCCCTCGTCCTGACGCCGGCACTTGCCGGGTGCGACCAGGCGTCGGCCAAGAAGACCGCGTCGTCGGAAGCCGCCACCGCCCAGACCACGATCGAGGTGCCTGACGTCGTCGGCCTGAAGGGCGACGCCGCCGTCGACGCCCTTGAGAAGGCTGGTCTCACCGAGGACCCCACCTTCAAGGACGTTGACGGCAAGGAGTCCGTGTGGAAGAAGAGCAACTGGTCCGTGACAGCCCAGGACCCCGCGGCTGGTGAGCAGGTTGCGGCAGACCGGGAGATCACCCTGACGGTCACCCACGACTCCGCCCACGCGGAGGCGTCAGCCAAGGCCTCGGCATCTGCTGCGGCCGCTGCGGAGGCGTCAGCGTCTGCTGCGGCAGCCGCTGCGGCAGCCGCGGAGGCGGCGGAGAAGGCGGCGCAGGAGAAGGCGGCCCAGGAGGCGCAGCAGGCCGAGGAAGCGGCGCAGGAGCCAGCGCAGGAACCGGCGCAGGAACCGGAGGAGCCGGCACAGCCTGCACAGAAGCCGCAGGCCTACTACAGGAACTGTGCCGAGGCAAAGGCCGCAGGTGCGGCCCCATTGTACCAGGGCGACCCGGGTTACCGTTCTGCTCTGGACCGCGACCATGACGGGATTGCCTGCGAGAAGTGAGCACGCCGCCCACGGACCCTGTGGGACATGGCCTCTGCGCGCACCGAGGGCTGGCCGCGATCGTGAGCGCGGTGTCCCGCGGTACTCGTGAAGCCCTTTAATAGGCCATCTGGCTCCGGACTGTATTGTCGTGGCTCAGGCCCGCGTCGTCGGCAGACAAGACGCGGGTACTCCACGGTTTCATCTGCCTCCCGTCCCGACGAAGGCTCTCTCGGCGTCCTCGGAGAGCCGCCCTGTCACTTTTACGCGGACGTGCTGTCCTGCAGGTGAACGTGCTGTCAGGTGTGTGAACGCTATGTAGAGTGGCGTTCATATGCCCTTAAGCGCGTCTACCTGTAGGACGGCGCGTTCACCTACGGGCCAGCACGTCCACCCGTAGGACAGTGCGTCCACCCGTAGGACGGCGCGGCGGCGGCGCGCAGGACGGCGAGTCCGCCCGGCGGGCCAGCACGTCTACCCGTAGGACAGTGCGTCCACCCGTAGGACGGCGAGTCCACCTACAGGACAGTGCGTCCACCCGCAGGGGCCGACGTCGGCCCAGCTCAGGGTCAGGGCGTCCTCCGGCGTCGTGGCAGGATGAGCCCATGGACTGGAACCAGCTGTCGACGGGAACGTGGGTGGTGCTGGAGTACGCGATCAAGATCGTGGCCCTGGGCGTCATCCCGGAGAACCGCCGCCCCTCCAGCTCCACCGCCTGGCTCGTCCTCATCTTCTTCCTGCCGCTCGTGGGCCTGCCGCTGTACCTCTTCCTGGGCAGCCCCTGGGTCCAGGGCAAGCGCTACCAGCAGCAGGTCGCCGCCACCAGGACCACACTGGCCTACACGCGCAACCTGCCCGACGCCCCCGAGGGCGCCACCCCCAGCCGCTCCCTGGGCTCGCTGCTGCGGATGAACCGGCGCCTGACCGGCCTGCCCTGTGTCACCGGGGAGGTCGTGGCCCTGCACTCGGACTCCCCGTCCACCTACGCCGCCATGGTGCGTGCGATCGACGCCGCCACCGGCCACGTCCACGTGGAGTTCTACATCCAGAGCTGGGATGAGGTCACCGACCCCTTCTACTCGGCCCTGGCGCGCGCGGTCCAGCGGGGCGTGACCGTCCGTCTTCTCCTGGACCACCTGGGAAGCCGCAAGTACCCCGGCTGGAACCAGCTCGGGCGTCGCCTGACCGCGGCGGGTATCCAGTGGTACCTCACAATGCCGCTGCTGCCCCTGCGTCGCCGCTGGCGTCGTCCGGACCTGCGCAACCACCGCAAGATTCTTGTCGTCGACGGTGAGCGCGCCTTTATCGGCAGCCACAATATTATTGACCCCACCTACCGGCTGCGCCGCAATATCCGTGCCGGGCGCACGTGGGAGGACCTGACCGTGGAGGTCACCGGCTCGGTCGTGGTGGAGGCGCAGGCGGTTTTTGCCATGGACTGGTACTTCGAGTCCGGGGAGACCCTGGACCTGCTCGATGCCGTTCCCGGCGCCGCCGAGGCTCTCAGGAGGTCGCGGGGCAGGCGCGCGGACCCGGGGCTGCGCACACTGGCACAGGTGACGGAGTCGGGACTGGCCGCTGAGCTGGGGGTGGGGTCCGGGCTCGTCAGGGGGGTGCCCAGGCACCGGCTCGGGGGCAGACACGTGCTCAGGGGCGGTTATGCCCAGAGCGGGCGAGCGACCGTGGACGGGCTGACCGGGGGAGGGCCTCGTCCTCGAGGCCGGCACGCCCTCGGGAACAGCTACGCGATCGGGAACGGCTACGCGGCTGCTGGCGGGTACACCACCGCGGACGGCTACACGGTCGGAGGAAGGCACCGGCTCAAGGGCGGCAGGCACCGGGCTAAGGGTGAGCCCGACCGCGCGACCAGGCGTGACCAGAGGATCTCGGGGCAGGGGCCCCGAAGCGGATCCGCTGTTCCCACCCCGGTCGGTTCTGGCCAGGTCGGTCCTGGTGAGACTGGTCCTGCCGGGGCAGGTAGGCCGCCTGCTGGCCGCGCATCGGCTGGTCCTCGCCTCGCTGACCGGGGCCCGGTCGACGGGCCACCTGCCAGCCGCGGCAGCGCCGCGCCACCCCGGCCCGGGTACCTCACTCCCTTCCACGACATGGACGACTCCTCGCTGAGTCCTCTCGTCGTCGCCTCCGCCTCCGTCACCGCCCCGGCGCCCTTGGTTAACGGTGCGATACCGCAGGTGGACGACTCCATAATCCTCCCTGAGCTCACCGCGCAGATTCTCGATACCGCCCCCGTGGGGACTCCCGCGCCCCAGCCGGGACGTCCTGACGCCGTCGTCAACGCGATGCAGCTCGTCCCCTCCGGCCCCGGCTACCCCACGGAGCCGAACCTACGGCTGTTCCTCTCCCTTATCCAGAACGCCACCAGGCGGGTCTCTATTACCAGTCCCTACTTTATTCCTGATGAGGCGCTCCTGTCCGCCATGACCACGGCCGCCTACCGGGGGGTGGAGGTGGAGCTCTTTGTGGGACAGGAGTCCGACCAGTTTATTGTCAACCACGCCCAGCGCTCCTACTACTCGGCGCTGCTCGCGTCGGGGGTTCGTATCTACCGCTACCCGGCGCCCACGGTGCTGCACGCCAAGTACATGACCGTGGACGGGGAGGCCTGCGTTATCGGCAGCGCCAATATGGACTTCCGCAGCTTTGCGCTGAACTACGAGGTCATGCTGCTGGCGTTCGGCGGAGACCTGGACGACCTCCTGCGGGAGAACGACGCCCACTACCGGGAGATCTCCACCGAGCTCACCGCGGCGCAGTGGGCGCGCGAGCCGTGGTGGAACAAGTACATTGACAATGTGTGCCGGCTCATGTCGTCGGTGCTGTGAGGAGTGGCTCAGGCCGTGCCTCGGGGCCGGGTGGGGCAGTGCGGCAAAGGGCGGACCTGGTCCTCTCCGGCTCCGGTGGGGTGGACCTGCCCGTGGGTCCTGCGGTCCTGGTACGCCGGTGTCCTGGCTGCGTGGGCACGGTCTCCCGGGTGCCGCGGGCCGCGGTCCTGGTGCGCCGGTGTCCCGTGGGTCGCGCTGGGGCTGGCGCGCCCTGCTGGCTCCGTGAACCTGAGACGTCCCTGTCGTCCTTCGCCCTCTGCCCCGCCCGGTGGCCTAGACTCAGGGCGTGGCTCTCACTATCGGAATCGTCGGACTGCCCAACGTCGGCAAGTCCACCCTGTTCAACGCCCTGACCCGCGCGAGCGTCCTCGCGGCGAACTACCCCTTCGCCACGATCGAGCCGAATGTCGGCGTCGTCCCCCTGCCTGACGCGCGACTGGGGCGCCTGGCCGAGATGTTCCACAGCGCCAAGGTGGTGCCTGCCACAGTGTCGTTCGTGGATATTGCCGGGATCGTGCGCGGGGCGAGTGAGGGCGAGGGTCTGGGAAACCAGTTCCTGGCCAATATCCGCGAGGCTGACGCCATCTGCGTGGTCACGCGCGCATTTGACGACCCCGATGTGGTCCACGTGGACGGTGTCGTCAACCCCGCCTCCGATATTGAGACTATTGCCACCGAGCTCGTTCTGGCTGACATCCAGACCCTGGAGAAGGCCGTTCCGCGCCTGGAGAAGGAGGTGCGCGGCAGGAAGACGGACGCCTCAGTGCTGGAGACGGCGCGGGCGGCGCTGGCTGTCCTGGGGGAGGGCACCCTGCTCTCCGCGGCAGTGGCCTCTGGCGACGCCGCCCGGGCCGGGATCGAGCCCGAGGTCCTGCGCACCTTCCAGCTCATGACCACCAAGCCCGTTATCTACGTGTTCAATATGGACGACGCCGGAATGGGGGACGAGAAGAAGCAGGCCGAGCTGCGCGAGCTCGTGGCACCAGCTGAGGCGATCTTCCTGGACGCCCAGTTCGAGGCCGAGCTGGTGGAGCTGGAACCTGATGAGGCTGCTGAGATGCTGCACGACAGCGGGCAGGAGGAGTCGGGGCTGGACAAGCTGGCGCGGGTCGGCTTTGACACCCTGGGCCTGCAGACCTACCTGACGGCGGGGGAGAAGGAGTCGCGCGCCTGGACCATCCGCAAGGGGGCGACGGCGCCGCAGGCCGCCGGGGTCATCCACACCGACTTTGAGCGCGGCTTTATTAAGGCCGAGATTATCTCCTTCGACGACCTCATGAGGTACGGCTCCGTGGCCGAGGCCCGCGCCCACGGCCGGGTGCGAATGGAGGGAAAGGACTACATTATGGCCGACGGAGACGTGGTCGAGTTCCGCTTTAATGTGTGAGATGCTTTTAATGAGCGGTCGCTCGTTGTTCCCGGCGTCTGCTACTTTGAATGGGGTCTGCGGTGACGCAGTCGCGTGGTCATTTATGTGTTGACGTCGTTCTCAGTCTTTTGTGGAGGTCTGCCGAGTATCTCCCGAAGGTGGGCGGCTCCGACTACGATGTGCCACTGTGCATGGGTGGAGGCCGTAAAAGAGTGATGAGCATCTCATATGCCTCGTTCGGGCGCCGAGCCCCTCGCCGTCGACCGTGGCCTGATGCGCGTCCGCAGGCCCCGGGGTTCGTTCCTCGCGAGACGTCGCCCGCCGGGGCTCGCGTCGAGCCGGTCCTGGTGGGAGGCTTGGGGCCACAGCGTCAACGACAGGAGGGCTCCCATGATCAGAGTCGCAATCAACGGGTACGGCAACCTCGGGCGAGGTGCTGAGCGGGCGATCGCCCGGAACGACGACATGGAGCTTGTCGTCGTCTTTACCCGGCGTGATCCGGGCACGGTCGCCACGCAAGGGGCCCCGGTGGCCCACGTCGACGACATGCCGGACTGGGAAGGCAAGATCGACGTCTGCCTCGACTGCGGCGGATCCGCGACGGACCTGGCCGAGCAGGGCCCGGCGGCGGCCGCCTTCTTCAACACGGTCGACTCCTATGACACGCATGCCAAGATCCCGGCCTACTTCGCGTCCGTCGACGCCGCTGCCAGGAAGGCCGGCCACCTCGCCATCATCTCCACCGGGTGGGACCCGGGCCTGTTCTCCATGCTCCGGGTCCTCGGGGACGCGGTCCTGCCCGACGGCACGACGACGACCTTCTGGGGGCCGGGTGTCTCGCAGGGGCACTCGGACGCGATCCGCCGCATCCCCGGGGTGGTGGACGCGAGGCAGTACACGCTGCCGGTGCAGGAGACCGTCGACGCGGTCAAGGCCGGCGACGACGTCGAGCTGACGACCCGCTCGATGCACCGGCGTGACTGCTACGTGGTGGCCGACGACGGCGCCGATCTCGCTCGCATTGAGAAGGAGATCGTGGAGATGCCGAACTACTTCGCGGACTACGACACCACTGTGACCTTCATCTCCGCCGAGGAGATGGCCGCGAAGCACAGCGGCATCCCGCACGGGGGCACGGTGATCCGTCGCGGCGAGACCTCCCCGGGGGTCGCTGCGCGCATTGGCTTCGAGCTCGACCTGGGATCGAACCCCGAGTTCACCGGCTCCGTCGTGGTCGCAATGGGCCGGGCGGCTGTAAGGATGGCGGCACGCGGCGAGACCGGGGCGCGCACGGTCTTCGACGTGACACTGGCCGACCTGTCGGCGAAGGACCCGGCCGACCTGCGCGCGTCGTACCTCTGACTGGCTGCCGGAGTCCACGGGCGTGACCGACATGGCCCACGCCCTTAACGGTATCGCGCCGATGACCGTTCGCTATTACGAGTCAATGCGCCAGGCTGCTCCCGACCTCGCTGTACGAGCGTAGGGGCCGGTCTTCCCGAGGAATGCGAGGAGGCCGTCCCCGGTCTCGTCTACAGCGCTTTCTGCCCGCGAGGTTGGCAGAGGCAGGTTCAGGGACTGGGGCACGTGCTCGAGAGCCCGGGTCCGTCAGTGCGGCGCTCGTCAAGGGCGTAGTGGCCGGGTGGGTGCGCACGCGCATTCACTCGGAGGGCTCAGTGGGTAAGGTCGATGTTCTCGCTGTGGATTCCGGCTTCCAGCGCCGGAGGGATCGGCCGGGCCGTCAAGCACGGCCGGGGGCATACTCTGGGCGCGGGAATGGTCATAATGACGGTGGAGACCGGAGGTGGTCCTGGGTAAGGGGCCGGGTGGTGGGGTGTTCGTCGAGTTCTCCTGGCGTGGGTCCGGCTGAATCCGGGTGGTCTTATGCGGCGCGTCGGATAATCTGCCGCCTGTCTGCTGGCCTGTTCTGTGTGCGTGTCGCAGTCTGAGGATCAGGGCGGTGGGCACTCTCTGCCGCACTGGGGTCCGAGCTCCTGACCTGCGTGGACATTGGGTGTACAAAGGGTTGTGCGGGGTGGGGTCGGTTCTGATCCTCAGATTGCGACAGAGTCGTCCGCCCACCACCGCCGGGGCCGTGCATAGTCCCCTATTCTAGGGCTGCCTCTGTGCTCCTGCCTGAATCTAGGTGTCCGCGCGAGCGTGTAGGATGGGTTGCCGGCGGCGGCGCCACCGGGTGCCCAGCCGTAGAGGTGTTCGCGCGATTGCGTGGGGCGGGAGAACCGGATGGTCCTCCCGCCCCACACGTGCAGGTCCTCATCGGTCCCGCCTGTTCCAGGGGTCCTGGTGGCATCCTTATAGGAGACAGATGACGGTAGGAGAGACGATACAGTTGGCTACTGGTCTGCTGGCCTGAGGAGAATGGGGGACGGTCACCGCTTGGCGGCCCGGTATCCCGCGGCCTCCGCGTCCGACGCGTAGGCGAAGCACTCCTCGGCCTTGGTGACGTTGTAGGACTGCTGTCCTGGCCTGTGGTAGATCATACTGTCCTGGTTCCCCTTAATGGGGTGCGAGCTGGGGCAGGTGTAGGTGCCCGAGTAGATGCTGACCCACCGGCCGCTCCCGTTGAAGCGGTAACGGTTCCCGCCGGTGTACACCCACCCGGTGGACATGACCCCACTGCTGCCAAAGTAGTACCAGGATCCTCCAATCTGAGCCCAGCCGGTAGTCATGACCCCGCTAGTGCCGAAGTAGTACCAGACCCCTCCGATCTTGGCCCAGTCGGTAAGCATGGCGCCATTGGTGTTGAAGTAGTACCAGGCGCCTCCCTGGGGCAGCCAGGTGCTGCTGAGCATAGCACCTGAGTCGTTAAGGTAGAGCCAGTTCCCGCCTGAGGGGACCCACCTGCTGTGCTGCATGACGCCGTCGGTGCCGAAGTAGTACCAGGACCCTCCGATCTGGGCCCACCCCGTGGTCATGGAGCCGTTTGCGTCAAAGTGGTACCACCATCCTCTTACCTGCATCCAGCCCGTGGACATGACTCCTTCGCTGCTGAAGTAGTACCAGGTGCCTCCGAGCTGCGCCCATCCAGTGGTCGCGGCTCCGCTGGGACCGAAGTAGTACCAGGACCCTCCGATCTGGGACCACCCTGTGGTCATGGATCCGTTTGCGTTAAAGTGGTACCACCATCCTCTCACCTGCATCCAGCCCGTGGACATGACTCCTTCGCTGCTGAAGTAGTACCAGGTGCCTCCGAGCTGCGCCCATCCCGTAGTCGCGGCTCCGCTGGGACCGAAGTAGTACCAGGACCCTCCCTGTGAGACCCACGTGCTGGTGGCCATGGTTCCGTTTGCGTTAAAGTAGTACCATGCTCCATCGACCCGGATCTGACCCGTGGCCATGAAACCGTTTGCGTCAACGTAGTACCAGTAACCTCCCTGGGGGATCCACTTGTTGGTGGCCACCGTCCCTGAATCGGTCAGGTAGAGCCAGTTCCCGCCCGAGGGGACCCACTTGCTGTGCTGCATGACGCCGTCGGTACCGAAATAGTAGGAGATTCCTCCGATACGCGCCCAGCCCGTGACCATGGAGCCGTCGACGTTGAGGTAGTACCGTGCCTCTCCCAGGAAGAGCCATCCGGTCTTTTTCACGCCCTGGTCATAGTAGTACCAGACCCCGCCTTCAGCGTGCCATCCCTGAAGAGCGGGGGCGACAGGCGGATCCGGGGGGACGGAAGGTGCGTCCGTCGGTCCGGCCTGAGGGCTCGGGGCGGCCGATGCCTCGACCCCGGGGCTGGCCGTCTGCCCGACGTCGGGGTCGTCGGCCGCGGCTGCGGGGACAACGGCCCACATGAACGACATTGCCGCGAGCGTCCCGATCGCGGATCGGTAGAGGTGGCTCATTGAATTCCTTTCTAGAGATATTGTGTGCCCGTGTTCTGCCGCTGCGCCTGACAAGGAGGACCGCGGAGATCCACTTGCCTGCTGACGGCGTCGGGCACATGGCTGCTGGTAGTACCTGCGAGGCTGGCGCGCAGTACGACTGACCCCAAGGCCGCCGAGCCGAGGGCCTGCACAGGTCAGGGCAGGCAGGGTAGGCGTGTTGGCGACCTTTTTATATCGATAAGGTAACGTTGCTGCGTGGAGGCCTCGCATGTCGCCCTATCGTATCTCCTGATCGTGCCTGAGGCCACCGACCGAACCGTCAGTTCGTGGCCGCAGAGCGCCGTCTCCTGGGGTGGTGGCTCCCGCACGGTTCCCGTCGGTGGGGGAGGCCCAGGCCCCGTCCGTGGGTACGCCGCGGCAGGATAGTCCCTGCGCGCTTGCGGTGCTCCCTGTCCACCGAGCTGACCTGGACGGGGGAGCCGGACGGTCCCTGCGCGTTCATGGCGCCCTCGCCGTGGTCCTGGCTGCTGTCCGGGGTGCGGAGAGGCTCCTCTCGGGCGGGTGCCGGGAGTCCGTGCTGAGCGTGGCCTGAACGACTGCGTCGTCTTAGGTGAGCACCCGGGGTGCGGGTTCGCGGCCTGGCCGGGTTTCACGTGGAACAGGTCCGCGGGTGGTGTGTGGAGTGCGGGTGGTGCGTCCGTAGGGTGGCGGGTCCGTTGGTGACGGGTGCGGGCGACGTCCTGGGTCGGGGTAGGCAGGTCCGTAGGGTGGCGGGCTCGAGTGGCGTGTGGGGGCAGTCGGATCGGTGCTGGGCGGTAGGGACTGGGCGATGGTGCCGTGCCCGTGGGCATGAGGGGTCGGCCGGGGGCTGGCCCGGTTCATGCGGGCCTGCTGGGCCGTGCCCGTGGGCATGAGGGGTCGGCGGGGCGGGAGCGCAGTACGCACAATATGGGCGAGCCGCGCCCGCGGATATGAAGGGTCGGCCCGGGCGCTATATGCTGTGAGCACGACAGGGGAGCGCGTACGCGCTGAGAGTGCGGGAGCCGCGAGGCGCCGTCGGGACCTGGGGCCAGCGCCCGCCGTCCCGGGCGTCCGGGCCGACGCAGACCCTCGAACCTGCTCCGGCTAGTACCGGCGAAGGAAGTCGAGAATTCTCCCTGGGCGCGTGCGTGCCCAGGCCCTCCGAGACACCACGGAGGTACACCCATGGCTGTTCCCACGGCCCCCACCCTTTCCCGCCGCACCCTCTTGGGCGGCTCCCTGGCCGGAGTGCTGGCCCTGACGCTGGCGGCCTGCTCCGGCAAGGACGACGACGCCGGTCCCGCCGCCTCAGGGGCGTCCGGCACCGGCTCCCAGACCGTCACCGTCGTCACCCACGACTCCTTCCAGGTACCCGAGGACCTGGTGGCCGCCTTTGAGAAGGACACCGGCTACCACCTCCAGACCGTGGCCTCCGGTGACAGCGGCGAGCTGGTCAACAAGCTCATCCTGACCAAGGACGCCCCCCTGGGCGACGCCGTCTTCGGTGTGGACAACACCTTCGCCAGCCGCGTCCTGGACGAGGGCGTCATCGACACCTCCGTGTCCGTGACCCTGCCCACCGGCGCCGACCAGTACGTGGTGGGCGCCACCCCGGCCCTGGTGCCCATTGACTTCGGCGAGGTGAGCGTCAATATCGACACCACCTACTTCGCCTCCAAGGGCCTGACCGCCCCCGCCACCTTCGAGGACCTGGTCAAGCCCGACTACAAGGACCTCTTCGTGGCCATCAACCCCTCTACCTCCTCCCCGGGCCTGGCCTTCCTGCTGGCCACCATCGGCCACTTCGGCACCGCCCAGTCCGGGGGCTTCGCCGACTACTGGAGGCAGCTGGTGGCCAACGGCACCAGGATCGACTCGGGCTGGACCCAGGCCTACGAGACGGACTTCTCCGGCGGCGGCAACCAGGGGGCCTACCCGATCGTGGTGTCCTACTCCTCCTCCCCCGCGGCCACGGTCAGCCCCGACGGCCAGAGCTCCACCACCGCCTCGCTGCCGGCCACCGCCTTCCGCCAGGTGGAGTACGCCGGGGTGCTGACCGGGGCCGCCAACCCCGCGGGCGCCAAGGCCTTCATTGAGTGGATGCTCACCAAGGACGTCCAGGAGTCCATCCCGCAGAACATGTACATGTACCCGGTCAGCCCCGACGCCTCCCTGGGCGACGCCCTGACCAGGTTCGGCACCCTGTCCACCACGCCGGTCTCGGTGCCCGCCGCCGACATCGCCGCCAACCGCGAGTCCTGGCTGGCCACCTGGTCCGAGGCCGTCGGCCGGTGAGGGAACGCGCCCCGGTGCCCGGCGGCGCGCGCGCTACCGCCCCGGCGTCGGGCCCGCGCACCGGCTGGGGCGAGCGCGCCGGCTGGGCCCTGGCGGTGGCGGCCCCCCTGGTCTTCCTGGGGATCTTCTTCGCCTGGCCGGTGGCCACCCTGGTGGGCCGGGGCCTGGCGCCCGAGGGGAGCCCGGACCTGTCAGGCTTCGCCGAGGTCCTCACCCGCCCGCGGACCTGGAGGGTCGTGCGCCAGACCCTGACCCAGGCCACCCTGGCCACGGTGGTCTGCGTGGTCCTGGGCGTGCCCGGGGCCCTGGTGCTCTACCGGCGTCGCTTCCCCGGGCGCGACCTGCTGCGGACCCTGGTCCTGGTGCCCTTCGTGCTGCCCAGCGTCGTGGTGGGCGTGGCCTTCCACGCCCTGGTCACCAAGGGCGGGCCGTTGGGGGGCTGGGGGCTGGACGGGTCCCTGACCGCCGTCGTCGCCGCCCTGGTCTTCTTCAACTACGGGCTGGTGGTGCGCACGGTGGGCACCATGTGGTGCCGCCTGGACCCGCGCGCCGAGGAGGCCGCCCGGGCCCTGGGCGCCTCGCCGTGGCGGGCGTGGCGCACCGTCACCCTGCCCAGCCTCGTGCCCGCCATCGCCTCGGCCGCCTCCCTGACGTTCCTGTTCTGCGCCACCGCCTACGGGGTGGTCCTGGTCCTGGGCGGCACCGGGGTGGGCACCATTGAGACCGAGATCTACACCCTGACCGCCCAGTACCTTCAGCTGCGGGACGCGGCCGTGCTCAGCGTCCTCCAGCTCGCGGTCATCGCAGCCTGCCTGGGGGCCACCGAGCGCGCCCGGCGCGCCAGCCAGGCGCGGCTGGCCCTGCGCGTGGACGTGCCCGCCACCCGCCTGTGTCCGGGCGACGTCCCCGCCCTGGTCCTGACCCTGGCGGTGGTGGCCGTCCTCCTGGTGGGGCCGGTGGCCACCCTGGTGACCAGGTCCCTGCGCCGGGGCGGGCAGTGGACCCTGGCGAACTACACCGACCTGTCCACCACCGGCGGGCGCAACGCCCTGACGGTCACCGTCTGGCAGGCCGCTGGGAGCTCCCTGCGCGTGGCCGTGGTGGCTGCCGCCATCTCCCTGGGGGTCGGGGTGGCGTTGAGCCTGGTCATCTCCCGCTCCCCGCGCTCGGCCTGGCTGCGTCGGGGGCTGGCGGTGCTCGACGCCGTCGTCATGCTGCCCCTGGGGGTCTCGGCGGTGACCGTGGGCTTCGGCTTCCTCGTCACCCTGGCCCGCCCGCCGCTGGCCCTGACCCGCTCCTGGTGGATCCTGCCCCTGGCCCAGGCGGTGGTGGCCGTCCCCCTGGTGGTACGCACCCTGCTGCCGGCCCTGCGTGCCATTGACCCCCGCCAGCGCGAGGTCGCCGCCGCCCTGGGGGCCGGGCCGGGGCGCGTGCTGGCCACCGTGGACGGCCCCCACCTGGTGCGCGCCGGGGGCCTGGCCGCGGGCTTCGCCCTGGCCACCAGCCTGGGGGAGTTCGGGGCGACGTCGTTCCTCGCCCGCCCCGCCGAGCCCACCCTCCCCGTGGTCCTCTACCGGCTCATCGGCAGGCCCGGCGCCCAGAACCAGGGCATGGGCCTGGCCGCCGGGGTCGTCCTGGCGGGCGGGACCGCCGTCCTCATGCTTGTCTGCGAGTGGCTCCAGACCGCGGGCCACGGGAAGGAGGCTCCGTGGATGACCTGACTGGTGCTTCGGCCAACCCGGGGGCGGGTGCGCCCGATGGTGCTCCGGCTGGTCCGGTGGGCGCGCTCGGTGCACCTGGTGCGGGGGTGCCGCACCCGGCTGGTCCGGTGGGTGCACCTGGCCCGAGACGGCCACCGGCGTCGGGCACACCCCCGACGGGCCTGAGCCTGACCGGGCTGCGCGTGACCTACCCGGCGCCCCGCCCCGCCCTGCCCGTGGCCGCCGTGGACGGGGTGGACCTGGAGGTCGGCGTCGGCGAGGTGGTGGCGCTGCTGGGGGCCAGCGGCTCAGGCAAGTCCTCCCTCCTGCGTGCCGTGGCCGGGCTGGAGCCGGTGAGCGGGGGGGACGTCGCCTGGGCGGGGCGCTCGGTGGTGCGCACCCCCGTGCACCGGCGCGGCTTCGGCCTCATGTTCCAGGACGGCCAGCTCTTCCCCTTCCGGGACGTGGCCGGGAACGTGGCCTACGGTCTGACGGGGATGACGCGGCCTGAGCGGGACCGGCGTGTGGCGCAGGTCCTTGACCTCGTCGGCCTGGGCGGGTACGGGGGGCGGGCGGTGACGACCCTGTCGGGTGGCCAGGCCCAGCGGGTGGCCCTCGCCCGGGCCCTGGCCCCCCGGCCCCGCCTCCTGCTCCTGGACGAGCCGCTCTCCGCCCTGGACCGCGCCCTGCGTGAGCAGCTGAGCCTGGACCTGCGGACCATCCTGCGCGAGCAGGGCATGACCGCCCTCTACGTCACCCACGACCAGGACGAGGCCATGACCGTGGCCGACCGCGTAGGCGTCATGGCCGACGGGCGGCTGGCGCGCCTGGACGTCCCCGAGCGGCTCTGGGGCGACCCCGGCAGCCGGCAGGTCGCCGAGTTCCTCGGGTACTCCCCGGTCCTGGGTGCCGACGACGTCGCCTGCCTGGGGTGGGAGGGCGCGCTCGCGGCCGGTGGCGCCACGGACGGCGGCCTCCCGGCACTGGCCCTGGCACCCGGCGCGCTGAGCGTGGTGGGTCATGGTGACCCGGTGGGTGGGGCCGCGGTGGGTGGGGCGTCCTCGATGGGTGGGGTGCTGGTGGATGGAGCGTCCTCGGCCACCGGGGCGTCTGCGGTAAGTGCTGGGCCGGGGGCCCTGGTGGGCGGGGTGCCGCCAATGAGTAGTGTGCTGGTAGGTGGGATCGCGGCGGGCGGGGCGCCTCCGGTGGGTGGAGCGTCCTCGGTGGACGAGGCCTTGGGCGCGCGCGGAGGGGCGTTCTCGGCGCCCGGGCCCGAGCGGGTGCGGGCCCTCACGGCCGCAGCGCGGGTGACGGGCCTGCGTGCCCGTCGTGGTGAGCGCTGGGCCGAGGTCCAGCTCCTGGGCGCCGGTGGTCCTGTTGGTGCCGCGGCCGCCCTGGTCCCGGACGGCGTCGTCGTGGGACATGGGCAGGAGGTCAAGGTCCGGCTGGATCCGTCCCGCACGGCCGGTGTTCGCGACGGTGGCCGGTGACTGTGCCCGGGATGGTTGCGTGCTGTCGGCCCCGCCCCTGGATGCTGCGCCAGCAGGTGGGCGGCAGCTGCGTGAGCTGGCGGAGGTCCCGCCCCTGGATGCTGCGCGGCGTCGAGGGGCCTCTGGTGGGGACACGCTGGGCTGATTCGAGGTGGACGCGCCTTCGTGCGCGTGAACGCCGTTTCATGCATGTGAACGCCGTCCTGGGCGGCGTTCGTATGCCCAGGAGCGCGTTCATCAAGGCTAAAGCGCGTTCAATGGCGTGGGAAGACGTACATCGAGGTCAAGGCGCGTTCAGGGGCGCGGGAGCGCGTTCACCTGGGCTGGGGTGTATCCAGGTTGCACTAGTTCTTGCATATCTCATCAGTTTCTGTACCGGCCCCCTGCAGGACCCCGGGATATCCGCATGATTCCGTAGGCCCCGGGCGCCTCCTGCAAGAACTGGTGCGGTCTGTGGGGGCGTGCTGTGTGGCCGGTCCCGTTCTCACGACGAACAAGTACCGTTCTCGCGAGCAACAAGTACCGTTCTCGCGGCGAATAAGTACCGTTCTCGCGATGGGGGTGGGGAGGGGGTGTGCGGCTGGGACCGGGACAGCGCGCCCCGCGTGTCCGGCAGGCCGGGGCACCCGGCTGGTGGGGGCCGGTGGGACCATCGGCCCGGGAGCCTGGGGCCCACCCGTGTTACCGGATGAGCCCGGCGGTATCGGGATACCATGCGGGGGATGGCTGACCTTCCCTCCGTGACTAGTGACCGCTTAGGGGCCTGGGCCCGGCGCCGTGGCCCCGGCTTCTCCTTTGACGGCAACGGGGGCCTCGACGTCCCCGGGCACCGCTTCCTCGCCTTCGTCTACCGGGGCTACGGGCTGGTGCTACGAGCCCGGTTCTCCGCCGAGATGACCCCGGCGCGCCGTGCCGAGGCCGTCGCCCTGTGCACCCGCCTCCTCCAGGAGCCCACCTGCCCCGCGCTCGCGGTCTACGACGACCCCGAGGCCCCACCGGCACCCGACCAGGACCCCTCTGCCGACCTGCCCCGCCGTGTCATTGTCAACGCGCAGGTCGTCACCACCGTCGGTGAGGGCATGAACGACCCCCAGCTCGCCACCGTCATGGACGACGCCGTGGCCGCCCTCGGCGCCGCCGTCGCCGCCCTGCGCCAGACCCTTGACGAGCTCGTCCCTGACATGGAGGAGGACTGACGTGCCCTGGTGGAACACGCCCCCCGAGGTCGCAGCGCCCCCGGTGACCCTGGAGCGGGTCTGCGCGGCCCTGCGGCGCCTGGGCCTGGACCCGGTCGTGCGGGACGGCCGCACTCAGGTCGTTCTCTACCGCTACCCCTGCACCCTGCGCCTCCTGAGCCCGGCCCCGGCGGCCCCGGACCAGTCGGCCCCACAGGCCCCGGGGCCGGGCTCGACCCAGGCGGAGAAGGCTGCCCTGGACCGGCCTGACGGCGGCTCGGCGGAGGCCCTTCAGCGACCCGTCCCGGCGGACCAGGCGACCTCAGGTCAGGCGGTCCCGGACCAGGCGGTTGCCGTACCGGCCCCGGCCCCGCAGGCACCAGCGCCGGCCCCGGACCGGTTGACCGGCGCCCCCGCGCCGGAGCCCGCTCAGGTGAGGCTGCTCATGGAGTCGCGCTACACCGTCGGCCTGACGCAGGAGGCGGCTGCCCACCTGGCCGCCCACCTCCTGGAGAAGAACTCCGGCCGGGTCTCGCCCACCCTGCTCACGGCCCCCGGGCCAGCCGGCGCCGACGTGGTCGGGCGGGCCTGGTGCACCGTCACCGCGGGCATGAGCGACCCCCAGCTGCGCACGACGCTGCGGGTGTGGTGCGAGAGCACCCTGCACGCCCTGGACGAGCTCAGTGAGACCCAGGGGCTCCCGCTGCCCCCCGACCCGACCGAGCCGCCCAGCCCGGGCCCCACCGACCCGGCCCCCACGGCCCCGACCGTCTGAAGGCAGGACCATGGCAACCTTCCAGGTGGATCTGCGCGGGATGGTGGACCTCCTCGCCCGCAACCTCTACTCCGGGCCCCGCGTCTACGTGCGTGAGCTCCTCCAGAACGCCGTCGACGCCATTGCCGCGCGCGCCCACGACGAGCCCGACTGCCCTCGCCGCGTCACCCTCACCCTCGACGGGCCCCGTCTGACCTGCCATGACACCGGTATCGGCCTGGACGAGGAGGAGATGAGGACTTTCCTGTCCACCATTGGCGCCTCCTCCAAGCGCGACGAGCTGGGCCTGGAGCGCGTGGGCTACCTGGGGCAGTTCGGCATCGGGCTGCTGTCCTGCTTCATGGTCAGCGAGGAGATCACGGTGGCCTCCCGCTCCGCCCGCACCCCTGACGCCCCCACGGTCGGCTGGAGGGGCAGCACGGACGGCACCTACGCCGTCCTGCCCCCGGGCGAGGACGTCCCCGCCCTGGACGCCCCCGGCACCACCGTGGTCCTCAACGCCCGCCCCGGGGAGTCCTGGGTGGAGCCGGGCACGGTGCGTGCGCTGGTGGACGAGTTCGGCTCCCTGCTGCCCGTGCGCATCGAGGTACGCAGCCCGGGCGCCACCACCTACCACGGCAGCGAGCCCGCGCCCTGGGAGATGAGCCGTCACGAGGCCCGCGAGTGGTGCCGCACCCACCTGGGCGTGACGCCCTTCGACCTGGTGGACCTGGACGTGCCCGCCGCGGGCCTGAGGGGCCTGGCCGTCATTATGCCCACGGCCTCACCCACCCAGCAGGCCCACCACACCGTCAGCGTCAAGCGGATGCTGGTCTCCCGCTCGGCGCAGAAGCTCACCCCCGAGTGGGCCTACTTCGCCCGGGTCGTGGCCGACGCCCGCCACCTGCGCCTGACGGCCTCCCGGGAGACCCTGGTGGACGACGAGCTCCTGGGGGCCACCCGCGAGGCGATCGGCACCGCCGTGCGCGACTGGCTGGAGCGGCTGCGGCACACCGCACCCACCCGCATGGAGGAGTTCGTCCGCTCCCACGCCGTCGGGCTGTGCGCGGTGGCCGTCCACGACCCCATGATGCTCGACCTCGTGGCCCACCACGTGCCCCTGGAGACGACCGAGGGCCCGCGCAGCCTCACCGCCCTGGCCGACCTGGTCCGCCTCGGGCGCCAGGTGCGCTACACCCGCACCGTGGACCAGTACCGGGCCCTGGCCGACGTCGCCTCCGCCCAGGGGATCGTGCTGGTCGACGCCGGGCACTCCTACGAGGAGGAGCTCCTCCAGGCGGTGCGCACCCACCCCGAGGTCCTGGGGGGCGTGGTCTTCGACCTGGTGGACCCCGGTGAGCTCCTCGACGTCCTGGAGCCGTGCACCCCGGCGGAGGAGGCGCAGGCCGCCGACCTGCTGCTGGTGGCCGCCCGCGCCCTGGGCTCCCAGGGCTGCCAGGTGGTCCTACGGCGCTTCGCCCCTGCCGCCCTGCCCGCCCTCTACCTGCCCGACCCGGACCTGGCCGGCCAGCAGGTCGCCAGGAGCGGGGCCGAGGCGGCCCGGACCGTGGGCAGTGTCTGGTCCGACCTGCTGGGCGTGGCCGACCCCTTCGCCACCTCCTCCCCGCCGCGCCTGGTGCTCAACCGCTCCAACCCGCTGGTGGCCAGGCTCGTGACCTCCGTGGACGAGGTCGTCCTCACCCAGGTCCTGCGCGGGCTCTACGTGCAGAGCCTGCTGTCGGGCCACCAGGTGCTCGGCCCCACCGAGCGCGCCTGGGCGGCCCAGACCCTCCACACCCTCCTGGAACGCGCCGTCGGCCCGGGCGGCCGGGGCGACGAGCAGGAGCTGCCTCCCGCTGCCTGCTGAACGGTGCGTCCCCCGACGCCGTCCCACCTGCTGGTACGCAGTCGGGCCCCACCCTCTACCACCTTCCCCTACCCGGCGTCGTGCCAAAGGAGAGCGTCCATGACCACTCGCGAGGACATCTGGGACCGCCTGGACCAGGCCCACGCCCTGCCCTACGGCCCGGCCCGCTCCGCCCTGGTGGCCGAGGCGGTGACCTGGGCGGACGCCATCGAGGACGAGGAGGCCGCGGTGGTCACCCGCCTGGAGCTCATCCACGCCTACCAGTGGGGGCGGGAGCACTGGAAGGGGGTGGCCCCCTTCGTGTGGTGCCTGGCCCGGCAGGCCGAGCGCCCCGACCTCTTCCACCACAACCGCCTGTACCACCTCATGTGGAACTACAAGTGGGTCGTGACCGCGGCGGCCGCCAACCCCCGGGTGAGCCTGGAGCAGGTGCGTCTCCTGGAGGACGGCATGGAGTCCTTCTTCCGCTCCCAGGGGGCCTCCATGCACACGGTCCACGGGCAGCGCTACTACGTCGCCGTGGACCTGGGCCTGCCCGACGAGGCGCGCGCCGAGCTCGCCGCCTGGCGCGCCACCCCCCGCGACGAGAACTCCGACTGCGTGGCCTGCGACCCCGAGCGCCAGGTGGGCGCCGCCCGCCGCGCCGAGGACTGGGAGCTGGCCGTGGCCACCGCGGTGCCCGTGCTGCGCGAGGACGTGGGCTGCGGGGAGCAGCCCGCCGGCATGCAGAACCTCGTGCTCCTGCCGCTGCTGGCCTCCGGGCGCCCCCGGGCCGCCTGGGAGGCCCACCTGCGCTCCTACCGCAAGCACCGCGTCAACCCCCGCTACACCGCCCCCATGGGGCGCCACCTGGAGTACCTGGCCCTGTCCGGGCACCTGGTCCGCGGCCTGGAGATCCTGCGCCGCCACGCCTCCTGGACGGCCGACGCCGACGAGGCCGACAGCCTCCAGGTCCTCCTGATCGGCATCGCCCTGGTCCTGCGGGAGGCGGAGCGGGCGGGCCTGGGGCAGGAGCCCCTGGGGGTGGACCTGCCGTCCCACGCCGTGTGGGGCCCGGAGGCGGGGGTCGGCGCCGAGGCCACCGTGAGCCGGGCCCGCCAGCGGATCCTGGCCTGGGTGCGCAGCCTGACGGCGGCCTACGACGCCCGTAACGGCAACCCCGTGCTGGGCCGGGACCTGGAGCAGGCCCTGGCCCGTGAGCCCTTCGCCGTGGCCGACTTCACCAGGATCCTGGAGCTCATTAGCCCCTCCGAGCCCCTGCCCGAGGCCGCACCCGTCTCCGACCTGCCCGAGGCCGGTGCCGGTCCCCACGCCAGCTCCGACGCCAGCGGCTCCGGCGGCTCTGCTGGTGGCGGCTCTGCTGGTGGCGGCTCTGCCAGTCCCGACGCCGGCGGCTCCGACCCCGGTGCCAGTCCCGACGCCGGTCCCGGGGCCCCCGGCGGTGCCGGCCAGGCCCCCGGCGGTGCCGGTCAGGTCCCCGGCGGTGCCGGTCAGGTCCCCGGCGGTGCCAGCCAGGCCCCC
>ERZ772918.301-NODE-301-length-37046-cov-5.15306_pt1 | contig 37046 bp, 22 predicted proteins | sample MGYA00512118_ERZ772918 | MGnify/ENA primary metagenome ERZ772918 (study PRJEB29015, sample SAMEA2737939) | human oral metagenome | biome: human oral; feature: human-associated habitat; material: dental | place: China | collected 2135 ... | reverse complement strand
GTAGTTGATGACGTGGGTGACGTCGTCGACGTCGATGCCGCGGGCGGCCACGTCCGTGGCGACCAGCACGTCCACCTTTCCGTTGCGGAAGGCCCGGAGGGCCTGTTCCCGCGCGCCCTGGCCTAGGTCGCCGTGGAGGGCCCCCGCGGCGAAGCCGCGTTCGCAGAGATCCTTGGCCAGGCGGGCCGCGGTGCGCTTGGTCCGGGTGAAGATGATCGTCAGCCCCCTGTCCCGGGCCTGCAGGATGCGGGCCACGACCTCGGATTTGTTGAGGACGTGGCAGCGGTAGACCAGCTGCCGGGTCGCTTTGACGGTCGCCCCGGTGTCGGCGGGGTCCGAGGCGCGGATGTGCGTCGGCTTGGACATGTACCTGCGGGCCATGGCGACGACGGGGCCGGGCATGGTGGCCGAGAACAGCATGGTGTGGCGGGTGGGCGGCGTGACGGCGAGGATCCTCTCGACGTCTTCGAGGAAGCCGAGGTCGAGCATCTCATCGGCCTCGTCGAGCACCACGGTGCGCGCACGCCCCAGGTCCAGCGTCCGGTGCCTGAGGAGGTCGATGAGGCGCCCGGGCGTGCCGACGACGATCTCGGCCCCCTCGGCCAGGGCCTCCTGCTGGGGCTCGTAAGCGCGGCCGCCGTAGAGTTCGACGATCCTCACCGTCCGCTTGGCCGCGGCGTGGGAGAGTTCCTGCGCCACCTGCTTGGCCAGCTCGCGGGTGGGCAGGACGACCAGTCCCTGAGGCTTGCCCTTGGCGCCGTCCGGCAGCTCCTCCCACCCCTCCTCGCCCGGTCCCGCGACCGCTTCGAGCATGGGGATGCCGAAGCCGAGGGTTTTGCCCGTCCCCGTCTTCGCCTGGCCGATGATGTCGTTTCCCCTGAGAGCGACGGGGAGAGTGAGCGCCTGTATGGGGAAAGGATGGACGATCCCTCTGCTCTCCAAGGCTTCGACGATGGCCTGCGAAACGCCTAGATCCGCGAATGAAAGGCTTTCGGGATCCTCGGCGTGGTCGGAAGGAGCGGGCAAGCGGGAGCTCGAAGAAACGGTGGGTTGGTAGCGCGACGTCATTTAGTTTTCCTTTCGTACGTACTGTCGAGTTTCCACTTGAATCGCAGTCGATCGTAAAAGAATGTGCGGCAACGCCTGAGCCGGAAACTACCGAGATGACCGGTCAGCTTTGCTCATGTACAATTCTATATCATTCACCGGTGCCGTGTTCCGCGGACGTCGGATTGCACACCCGGAGGCCGGGAGGTACCGGGCATGCACTGCGACACGCGGATCTCCGGGCCGAACGCTCGGTTTCCGGGAGGGTTCCGGGTTTCGGCGGGGCGGCTTTTCGTTGCTGCGTCAAGGAAACGGGCGGACTCGACAGCCCGGTAGGTTACGCATGGGTATAATTACCCATGCGTAAGCCTGGCGATCGAGGTCCGAAGCGGGTAGCGTCGGAAACAATGGACATTTCCTAGAAGACATCTGGGATTTTCCAGAAATTCCGACTTGCTCACAGATCGGTTGTGGTACGTCATGCAATACTCGCCGTTGGCATCAGGCATCGGGCTCCTCATCGCAGGAAATGGACTGCCCGAGGGCCCTGGGCTTCTCCTCATCGCGCGAATCCTCTTGGACATCGCGGGTCTGTTCTTCATCGCCTTCGCCCTCTTCTTCGCCGTCGCGGACCTCTCCGGGCGGCTGCGGGGCATCAGTTCGGATGAGACGCCGGTGAGGCGTGGGCATTCGCCGAGACACCTGGCGCAGGTCTTGAGTCGGTATCCGCGCCACCTGGCTCGCGGTCTCAAGAGGTCGTCTTTCGGCGGGTCCAGGGAATGACTTCTCTTCTAGGGGGGTACCACAATTTCATGAATGTCACGCCGCGCTACGAAAGCGCCCGCCCCATCGACGTCTTGGACGCCTTGGGGTGGTGGGGCGCGCTCCTCATGGTCGTCACGGCCATCATCTACTCCGTGTCGATGCTCGTCGTCTCCCGATGCTCTCCGCGAGTCCGCAAGCGTCGTCGGCGATTCTCCGAATGGCTGACGAACAGCCCGATCAAGGCGGGCGACCTCGCCCGTCCCCGGATGGTCATCCTCGTCCCCTGCTTGAACGAGGCCAAGGTCATCGTCGCCAGCGTCGGGAAGCTGCTGGAGATCCCTTACCCCGAGGTCTACATCCTCGTCATCGACGACGGATCGGAGGACGGCACGGCCGACCTCGTCGACTCCATCGGCGACCCCAGGGTCCACGTCATGAGGAGGGTGCCCCCGAATGCCCGGAAGGGCAAGGGGGAGGCGCTCAACAACGCGCTCACCCTGGTGCGCGAGCGCTACCTCAAGGGCTCGGCCGGAGACGTGGTGATCGGCGTCGTGGACGCCGACGGCCGCCTCGACCCGCAGGCGATCACGGAGGCCAGGATCGCCTTCACCGATCCCAACGTGGGCGCCGTCCAGGTCGGCGTCCGGATCAACAACAGGCACCGCTCGCTCCTGGCGCGCATGCAGGACATGGAGTTCGTCGTCTTCACCGAGGTCTTCCAGCGCGGTCGGCGCCACATGGGAAGCGTCGGAATGGGCGGGAACGGCCAATTCGTCAGGCTCGCCGCCCTGGACGCCCTGGGCGACAAGCCTTGGTCGGACTCGCTGACCGAGGACTTCGACCTGGGCATCCGGCTCAACGCCACCGGATGGGCCAACGAGTACTCGTGGACCGCCAGCGTCCACCAGCAGGGCGTGACGCAGATGGGCCGCCTCCTGCGCCAGCGGTCGCGCTGGTTCCAGGGCAACCTGCAGGCCCTCAAGCTCCTGCCGATGGTCATACGCGAACACCGCGGGCGCTCCCGGGCCGACACTCTCTACCAGATCCTGGCCCCCTACCTGATCCTCGCCTCCTCGCTCCTGACGATCTCCTTCGCGATATCGCTCGTCATGTCGGTCACGTGGGCGATCCAGGGGGTCCCGCAGCCGTGGGGATGGCTGATCCTGGCCTACCTCCTGGCCTTCGGCCCGGGCATGGCCTACGGGTATATATACTGGCGCGTCGAGAGGGTGAACGGCTTCGGGCTGGTCAAGGCCTTGCTGTGCTCCCACCTCTTCGTCCTCTACGGGCTCCTGGGCTTCATCTCGGGGTGGTGGGCGATCGGCCGCATCGTCCTGGGGCGCCGCAGCTGGGCTAAGACGGCGCGTGAGAACGAGGAGCCCGAGGCGGTGCCGGCCCTCCAGGCCGAGGGTCTCCAGCTCGCCACCGTCGTCGCCTCGCCGGGGGCGCCGTCATGAGGCGACGACGCAAGGTCGTCATCGCCTCCGCGGCGGTCGTGGCCCTCGTCGCCGCCGCCGTGGTCTGGAAGATCGCGACTCGCAAGGACGACCCCTGCCCGGGCTACGACGTCGTGTACGACGGATACGGCCATGTCAGCTGCGAGGAGGGGACGGTCAAGATCCAACCGCGTTCGGCCGCGCGCAAACAGGACACCCACGCCGGCCTCGTGGTGGCCGGCGGCCAGTCCTCCGCGGGCAAAGTGGGCGCCTCCATGCAGACGACCGATCAGGTGCGGGATGGTCAACCCAACCCATGGGAAGTAGGATGGTTCCTGTGGCGTTACCAGGACCCCCAGCATTTCTACGCAGTGGTCCTCAAGCCCAACGGCTGGGAGGTCTCCAAACAGGACCCGGCCTATCCGGGAGGTCAGCGCTTTCTCGCCTCTGGGAAGACGCCCACGTTCCCCCTCGGGTCCAAGCACACGGTCACCGTCACTCCGATCGATGACGAAGCGGGCTTCCTCGTTTCCGCCAACGGGAAGGACCTCGCCAAGGTCGTCGACAAGGAACGGCCGTACAAGAAGGGGAGAGTGGCCCTCTACACCGAAGACGCGGCCGTGACCTTCAGCGACATACGAACGGGACGCGCTTCCCGCTGACTGCCGGCGCCCGGTCGGCCCCGCGGTCCGACTGAGCGCATTCGGGCGTCCGCGACCCGATGCGCTCACGCAGCGGACGTTGGCAGATCTCATCACAATCGCACATCGCAAAGACAAGGAGTGAAATATGCCGTCGACTGCGGCGATCCGGGTGATGCTCGTCTACGGGACTCGGCCCGAGGCCATCAAGATGGCGCCTCTCGTGAAGGCCTTCGCACAGGATCCCCGATTCGACCCCCGCATCGTTGTCACCGGGCAGCATCGCGAAATGCTCGATCAGGTCCATTCCTTCTTCGACATCAAGCCCGATCTGGACCTCAACATCCACAAGCCCGGGCAGACGCTCACCCAGGTGACGACGCGGACCCTCCAGGGAACCGACGAGGCGATCCGGGGGTTCGCCCCGGATGCGATCGCCGTCCAGGGCGACACGTCGTCGGCCTTCGCCGCCGCCTTGGCGGCCTTCTACCACCAGAAGCCGGTTCTCCACGTCGAGGCCGGACTGCGGACGGGCGACATCGCCTCGCCCTTCCCGGAGGAGGCCAACAGGCGCCTCATCGGCCAGCTGACGGCGCTCCACCTGTGCCCGACGGCCGAGAGCAAGGACAACCTCCTCCGGGAGAACACTCCCCCGGAATCCATACGCGTCACCGGCAATACCGTGATCGACGCCCTCCTGGCGGCCGTCGAGCGTCCGGTGCCCAGCGGCGACGAGCGGCTCGACGCCGCCGTGGCCGAGACCTCGCGCCGCATGGTGCTGGTCACCGCCCACCGCAGGGAATCCTGGGGCGCGCCGATGGCCCGCATCGGGCGGGCCGTGGCCAGACTCGCCGATGCGTTCCCGGACGTCGTCTTCGCGCTCCCCGCGCACCGCAACCCCCAGGTCCGCGAGGCTTTGCTGCCGGTGCTGGAGGGGCGCGCGAACGTCGTCGTCACCGAGCCGCTGGAATACGGCGCGATCTGCACCGTCATGAACCGGTCCGACCTCGTGCTCACCGACTCGGGGGGCATCCAGGAGGAGGCCCCCGCCCTCTCGAAGCCCGTTCTGGTCCTGCGTGAGAACACCGAGCGCCCCGAAGCCGTCGAGCACGGGGTGGCGCGGGTCGTCGGCACGGACGAGAACCGCATCGTCGAAGAGGCGAGCATTCTTCTCAGCCGCGATGACGAGTACGCCAAGATGGCGCACGCCGCCAACCCCTACGGGGACGGCAGGGCGTGCGAACGGATCCTGGCTGCTACGGCATCGCTCTTCGGACGGGGAGAGCCCCTGTCCGATTTTGTCCCACATCGTCAACGAGAAAGGGATGTCACCAGTGAAAATCACGCAATCGTCTAGTCCCTCCGGACGGAGGGCGAGGATTGCCGCGACGGCTTTCGCGCTCTCGGGCGCGCTCGCCCTCTCGGGGCCCGTCTGGGCCGCCGGGGACAGCGACCGCGACAATAAGACGACCACCTCCAGTCAATCCGCTCAGAAGGACAAGGCGGCAGCGGGCAGCGATTCCCTGGTTCGCAACAACCAGTTGAAGGATCCCCCCGAGCCGGCCGCGGCGAAGAAGCGGGAGCTCCCGCTGAAACTGGACTCCAAATCCAAGGTCGACCTCGGCAAGCCCGCCAAAGACGTCGCTCCGACGAAGGCGGGCACTCGGCACCTGGCCGACTCCGTCCCCTCCCTGCCCGGCTCGGCCAAGACCTTCGGCAACTCGTCGGGGAAGTCGAAGACCCTCGTCCTGTTCGACACGTCGGGCAACTACGCGAACCTCGGCGAGATGTACGCCGTGGGCACCGCGATGCTCGCGTCCCACTCGGGGACCGTCACGACGCTTCCCGTCGCCGACTACAAGGCCGGTTTGGCCGGAGCCTACACCGGAGTCACATACGTCGGATCGACCTACGACGAAAAGCTGCCGCGGGCCTTCATCGACGACGTCTTGACCGGCGACGTCCCGGTCATGTGGTCGGGCTTCAACATCTGGAAGCTCGCCTCCACCGACTCCGATCGGCAGGCCTTCATCAGCCGGTTCGGATGGGATGCCGCCACCTCGTACATCGATTCGGCCGACCCCGTCAGGTCCGTCTCCTACAAGGGGCAGACTCTGACGCGCAACAAGCTCAACAACAGCGGAATCCTCGCTCCCCACATCGTCGACTCCTCGGCGGTGAAGGTCCTGGCCACCGCGACCTGCGGCGAGACAGCCGCGCAGAACTGCGACAAGGTCGCCCAGACCCAGGGAAGCAGCTTTCCCTGGGCCGTCCAGTCCTCCAACCTCACCTACATCGGGGAGATCCCTCTGGCCTACATGGAGGAGAAGGACCGCTACCTCGCCTACGCCGATCTCATCACCGGCCTCGACGGGAAGAACACGGGGGCCGCCCAGCGCACCGCGGCCGTCCGCATCGAGGACGTCAGCCCCGAGACCACGGTCGAGGATCTCAAGCCGCTCGTCGACTACTTCGTCTCCGAGCGCATCCCGTTCCAGCTGGCAACAATCCCGCAGTATGTCGACGCCAAGGGCGTATACAATCAGAAGGTTCCCAATAAGAAGACCTTCAATGACAATCCGGAGTTGCTGAAGCTTCTCAAGTACGCCCAAGCCAATGGCGGTACTGTAATACAACACGGTACCACTCACCAGTATGAGAAGCTCAATAATCCATACAACGCGGTTTCCGGCGACGACTTCGAGTTCTACCGCTCCTGGTGCACGGACAAGGCGTCGGGCGGCCCCGCCGTCGATTGCAAGACGAACTCGTGGGTCCAACTGGTCGGGCCGCTTCCCAACGACTCGGTCGACTGGGCGCGCAAGCGTGTGGCATCCGGGCAGGCCGAACTGCAGAGGGTCGGGCTAGGCAAGTCGACCATCTTCGAGACGCCGCACTACGCCGCCTCCAAGAACGCCTACCTGGGCATGGACAAGGTCTATCGGACACGGTACGAGCGCGTCCTCTTCTTCCCGGGGACCCTGGTCTCGGCCAACAGCGGCAAGTCTGGGCATTTCGGCCAGTTCTTCCCCTACACCGTCACCGACCCGAACGGAACGCGCATCCTGCCGGAGAACCTGGGCAACTACGAGCCCACCGACTACAACAACCATAAGGCGCGCCTCGGCGAGGACCTCGTCGCCAACGCCCGTGCGAACCTCGTGGTGCGGGACGGCAACGCCAGCTTCTTCTTCCACCCCGGCTATCCGGTCAGCGAGTTGAAGACGGCGGTCAGCGGAATCCGCTCCCAGGGGTATAATTTCGTCGCCGCGACTCAGATGAATTGAGCTGAAGGCGGGCCCACAGCCGTCCACGGGCCCGTCGGCAGCGTGCACGTTCGCGTGCACGGCAAGATGTTGGAGCCCCGGGGGAATCCGGGGCTCCAACGTTCAGTTCGTGAAGCCGAAGCCGACGTGGCGAGACTTGTCGGCGGCGGTCGTGACGTAGCCGAGGGAGTGGATGGGGACGATCACGCTCTTGCCCTCCGAGTCGGTGAAGACCAGGGGCGCGCCGGAAGAGAGGGCCTCGGCGACGGCGGACTTGACACCGACGGCGTCGATCGGGACGTCGATCTCCAGCTCCCGCTGAACGTTCTGGATGCCAATCAAGATTCTCATGCCGTACTCCCGTGTGTTGAGGCTAGACACGCCCGGACGGCGCGCCGCAACCAGCTTAGCCTGCGTGGAAGAATGCCGATCGATACCGCCCGGGGTGTTCATCTACGGCCGAAATCGGGAAGGCGCCGGGCGCGTTCGGCATGTCGGAGCTCCTCGGTAGGCTTCTACCGGCCGCACCCGCCGGGGGCGCGGCGTGCATGTGGAGGTGACGATGGCGAACGGGTCCGCGCCCCTGGACGAATTCCAGCGGTCGGCTCTGGACGAGTGCGCCCCGCCGTGCCGCGTGAGCGTGCTGGGCGCTCCGGGCACCGGCAAGACCAGGCTCCTGGAGGCCCTCGTCGCCCGAGAGGCCGCGGCGCCCGGCGGCCGCATCGCCGTCATCACGTTCGACCGCCGCGCGGCGGGGGCGCTCTACGACTCGATGTCCCTGCGGTTGGGGTCGCTGTCGGAGCGTGTGGGCGTCCACACGCTGACGGCCTTCGCCTATTCGATCGTCCAGGCGTACGCCCAGGCCGTGGGCCGGCGTGACCCCGAGCTCATATCCGGCCCCGAGGAGGACGCCCTTCTCGCCGAGATCCTGGGGGACGCGGACGCCCCGATCGAATTCCCCGAGTTCGTCACCGACGACCTGCGGGCCACGAAGGGGTTCAGGTCCCAGATCCGCGACCTGATCACCCGCGCCTCGGAGCTCGGATGCTCCTCGGGGCGCCTGGAACGGCTCGGGCGCAGGCTCGGCGAGCCCATGTGGGTGGCCGGTGCGCACGTACTCGACCTGTACGAGTCGGTGACGGCCGCACAGGACGCCTTCGCGGGATCGTCCCAGTCGCCGGACCGGCTCGACCACGCCCGCCTGGTCGGCGCCGCCACCGCCATGCTGCGCAACTGGGACGGCAACGTCTCCCGGGAGCCGCAGGCCCGGCGCTTTCCCCGTCCCCGCTGGGACTGGGTCCTGGTCGACGACGTCCACAACGCGCCCGGTTCGATCGTCGCCCTGCTCGCCGAGTTGGCCTGCGACGGTGCCTCCATCGTCGTGACGGGAGACCCCGACGCCTCGGTCCAGGGCTTCCGCGGAGCCCTCGCCTCCCTTCCCGGCGACGTCACCCGGCTCCTCGGATGCCGCCCGGTGCCGTTGCGGCGGCGCCACCGGGCGGGCAGGAGGATCGCGGGCCTCGCGGACAGGATCGCCGGGGCGATACGCGTGGGAGGAAGGGCGATCGCGCAGCGCGAGCCCGCTCCCGCGACGGGGGAGGACCTCCTCGAAGGGCGCCGTTTCGTCAACGGGGAGGAGGAGAACGCCTGGATCGCCCACACCCTGCGCGAAGCCCATCTGCTGGGCGGGACGTCCTACGCCGACATGGCGGTCATGACCCGCTCCCGCAGCGCCCACGCGGGCATCCGGGCGTCCCTCGTGCGCCGGGGGATCCCCGTCGGGCAGATCGGAACGGACAGGCCGCTGCGCGAGGAGCCCGCGGTCGCCGCCCTCCTCGACCTCGTCCGGCTCGCCCTCCCGGACCGCGACGGAGCGCCGGACGTGCGAGACGTCCTGGCCGGGCCGATGGTGGCGATCGACCCGCTGCGCCTGCGCCAGCTCGGCCGGACCCTGCGCGGATGGGAACTGGCCGGGGGAGGGGAGCGCGGCGAGGAGGCGCTCCTCGCCCTCGTCCTGGACGGCCCCGAGGCCGTCGAGCGGGCGGCCCCCCGGGGCGCCGACGACCTCGTCCGGGCGGCACGCCTCGTCGCGCGGATCCGGCGGGCGTACGAGAGCTCGCGAGGCCAGGCGGAAGAGGTCCTGTGGGCGGCGTGGGACGCTGCGGGCGTCGCCGAGGGATGGAGGCGGGCCGCTCTGGCGGGAGGCGTGGACGCCGACGCCGCGGACTCCTCCCTCGACGCCGTCATCCAGCTGTTCCGCGTCGCCCAGCGCATGGCCGACCGCGACGCCGCGGTGTCCGTCGAGGATCTCCTCCGCGAGCTCCAGTCCCAGGACCTGCCGCAGGACTCCATCGCCCGTTCGGGTTCGAGCGTCGAATCCGTCACCCTGACCACGCCGGCGGCCTCGATCGGACGCGAATGGGACATCCTCGTCATCGCGCAGCTCCAGGACGGACTCTGGCCCAACATGCGCCTGCGCGACGCCTTCACTCACACGAACCGCCTCGCCCAGGTCGTCAGCGGGCGCGACGTCGAAGGTCTCGACGAGGCGGAAGCCAGGCGCGAGGCCGTCGACGACGTCGTCGACGACGAGCTGCGCCAGCTCCACCACGCGGTGACCCGGGCCGGCAGGCGGCTCGTCCTGACATGCGTCGACGGCGAGGGCGCCCGGCCCTCCCGCTTCTTCGACCTCATGGGCTTCGTCGAGCCGTCCGGCGAGACGGGGGACGCTTCGCAGTCGGCAGGCGGCTCCGAAGAGCGGGCCGGCCGAACCGCGGAGCCGAGCGGACGGGGGGCGCAGGGGTGCGCCGCCGGGGAGGGCGACGGCGGTGCGCCGATGCTCCGGGAGGCCGGACCTCTGCCGGCGCGGTTCGACGCCGCCGGCCTGGTCTCCTCCCTCAGACGGGACGCGCTCAGCGGCGACCAGGACGCCGCCGACCTCCTGGCGTCGCTCGCCCGGGCCGGATTCGTGCAGGCCGATCCCGCCCGCTGGCCGGACGCCCTGGACGTCACGGACGCGGAGGGACTCGCCGACGACGCGAGCGTGAGGGTGTCGCCCTCCCGTGTCGAGATTCTCCTGGACTGCCCTCTGCGGGGCTTCCTCTCCTCGATCGGAGGCGAGCCCTCCGACGATCGCAGGGCGGCCGAGATCGGCACTCTGGTGCACGCGATCGCCGAGCGGCATCCCGACGGGACGAGGGACGAACTGCTCGAAGCCTTCGAACGCGCCTGGCGCTTCCTCCCCGAGAGCCCGGGCACCGCCGAATTCGACCGCCTGCGCGCCCGGGCGATGGTCGAGCTGCTCGCCGCCTACCTCTCCGACTACCGCCTGTCCGGGGCCGGCCGCGCCCGCGTGGAGAACCCGGTGAAGGCGCCCGCGGGGGGCGGCGTCGTCCTGAGTGGGAAGATCGACCGGATCGAGCCGACGCCCGACGGATGGAAGGTCGTCGACTTCAAGACGGGGAAGTACCCGGTGTCGGCCAAGGCCGCTCAGGACAGCGTCCAACTCCAGCTCTACCAGTGGGCGGTCGAACAGGTCGAGGGCGAGGGCTCGACGGCCGGAGCCGACCTCGTCTATCTGGGCAAGGCCTCGCGCGGCGGACCGGCGATCCGCAGGCAGGGCCGCTTGGACGCGGAGAGCCGTGAGTGCGCCCGCCAGCGCATCCACGCGGCCGCGGGCCTCCTGCGCGGAGGGGAGTTCGCCGCCGTCTCCTCGGAGGAGAACTGCCGCACCTGCCGCTTCGCCAAGGTCTGCCCGGCCCGCAACGAGGGGAGGATGTTCTCGTGACCTCCTACGAGGCGATCATGCGCGCGGTCAACCCCGCCTTCCCTCCCACCGGCGAACAGCGCCTCGTCATCGAAAGCGACGCGCCGGCGATCCTCGTCGTCGCCGGCGCGGGATCCGGCAAGACGGCGACGATGGCCAACCGCATCGCCTACCACGTCGCGCGCGGCGCCGTCCGCCCCGACGAGGTCCTCGGACTCACCTTCACCCGCAAAGCCGCCGGGGAGCTCGCCCTGCGGGTGGAATCCTCCCTGGCCGCCGTCCGCCGGGCCGGGCTCATGCCCGCCGCCCCGGAGGACGGCCGTGCTCGCCGGTCGATCCTGGAACGGGCCACCGTCTCGACGTACAACGCCTTCGCCTCCGACATCGCGCAGGCCCACGGCATGCTCGTGGGAGGCGATCCCTCGGCGCGTCTGATCACCGAGGCGGAGCGGTGGCAGGTCATGTCGGACGTCGTCGCCTCCTCCTCCGTCGACCCGGACGTCGCCGGAACGGCGTCCCCCGCCCGCATCGTCGAGGTGAGCCTCGCCCTCGCGGCCGGACTGATAGACAACGGCCTGACCGTCGACCGGGCGCGGGACTTCTTCCACCGGGAGGCGGCCGCATTCCGACGCCTGGCCGCCGATCGCCGGCGTTTCTCGGGGATGCCGGAGGTCTCACGCGACTGGTCGAAGGTCAAAGACACCTCCTTCTCCCTCCAGATCGCCTGCCTGCCCATCGTCGAAGCCTACTTCGAGCGCAAGCGAAGCGAGGGGATCGTCGAATTCGCCGACCAGATCGCGACGGCCGCAGCCCTCGTGCGGGCCCACCCCGCCATCGGACGCGACATCGCCGCCAGATACCGGCTCGTCCTCCTCGACGAATACCAGGACACCTCCGTCGGCCAGGCGGAGTTCCTCACCTCGGCGCTGGCGCCCGAGGGAATGCCGGGCCGGTCCGTGTGTGCGGTGGGGGACCCCAACCAGGCCATCTACGGGTGGCGCGGGGCCAGCTCCAACGCCCTGGCCGACTTCGCCCGCCGTTTCGGCGCGCGCCTGGGAGGGACGACGCAGCTGTCCCTGTCCACGTCGTTCCGCTCCGACCGGGCGATCCTCGACGCCGCCAACGCAGTGGCGTCCGGCCTGAAAGCCGAAGGGGTCGAGGTGAAGAGGCTGACCGCTCGGACCGGAGCCGGACCGGGGCGCGTCGCCGAAGTCCGCGCAGAATCGCGCGACGACTCCTACCGGGCCGTCGCGCGCAGGATCCGGGAGGTGACATCCGAGGCGTCCGCGGAAGGCAGACAGGCGGAGATAGCCGTGCTGTGCCGGAAACGCTCCTACATGGACCCGATGGCCGAGTCCCTGCGCGAGTTGGGCGTGCCCTACGAGATCGTCGGAGGGGAGAGCCTGGTCATGCGCCCCGAGATCCTCACGGTGCGCGCGGCCCTGGGCGTAGCCGTCAACCCCGCCCGCAACGACCTGCTCCTGCGCCTGCTGACGCTGTGGGGGATCGGCGCCTCGGATCTGCGCGCCCTCCACGCCTGGTCCGTCGAGCTCGCCCGGAAACAGACGGAGCGGACCGGGCTCGATCCCAGGAGCGAGGCCAGCCTGGTCGAAGCCCTCGCCGATCTGCCCGAGGGGTGCCGCTTCACCGTTCCAGCCCGCGAACGCCTGGCCGCCGTCGCCGCGATCCTGGAGCGCCTGCGCTCCTGCGTGCACCTGCCGCTCGACGAGCTCATAGCGCACTGCGTCTCGATCCTGGGGCTGGAGGTCGCCTCGGCCGGCTCGCAGCGGGTCAAGACCTCCATCGACTCCTTCATCGCGCTCGGACGCGACTACCAGGATCAGCATCCGGGAAGCGGCCTGGCGGAGTTCGCCGCCTGGCTCGACATGGTCGACCGCCACGAACACGGCGGGGAGGGGGAGTCCGGCGTCGACGAGCTCCCGGTCGACGACGTCGACGTCCATCCGGGCGTCGTCCAGATCATGACGGTCCACGCGGCGAAGGGCCTCGAATGGCGCGACCTCGTCGCGGTCCCCGAACTCGTCGAAGGCCAGTTCGCGCCCCGGGAGTCCGGACTGAGCTCGTGGGTGAGCGACGCGGGGATCTTCCCCTTCCCCCTGCGCAGGGATGCCGCCCACCTGCCCGCCTTCCGTGCGGCCGACCACGAGGGCAAGATCGAAGCCGGACAGGCCTACCACCGCTTCCTGCGGGAGGATCTGCCCGAGCACGAGAGCCGGGAGGCCAGGCGTCTGGCGTACGTGGCCTTCACCCGGCCGACCGAGGAACTGCTGCTCGCCGGGTACTCGCGGCGCGACGGCCGCGACGTCGCCCGATCCGCCTTCCTGGAGGACGTCCGGCGCTGGACGGCGGCGGCCCCCGCCGCAGGCGCCGCGTCCGGATCGCCGGAGGAATCCCCCGCTCCCGGCCCGCCCGACCCCGCGGCGCCGGGGTCTGCGGAGGGCGGGTCCTCCCCGAGCTCCGGCCCCTCCCTCGCTCCCGGCTGCACACCGAGGGGCCGCGATGAGCAGCCCGGCGCGGTCCCCGACTACTCTGGGCGCCCCTTGTGGCCGACGGACGTCCTGCGCGTTCCGAGCGCCGCCCGGCTCGCCGAGGGTCGGGACGGCCGCGCCGGGACGCGGGCCGAGAGCCGAGCGGACCGCGCGCACGCGGTGCGGATGCTCATCGCCGAGAAGGTCGAGGGCACCCGGGAGCACACGAGGCGGCGGCCCTACATGACCGCCACCGAAGTCGTCCACATGGCCGAGGACCCCGAAGGCTTCCTCGCCCAGCAGCGGCGGCCGATCCCCCGCCGGCCCAGCCGCGCGGCGCGCACGGGCACCGAACTGCACGCCAGGATAGCCGAGTTCTACGAGCGTCCGGCCACCCTCGACGTGGACGCCGTCCTGAGCGCCGCCGAACAGCCCGTGGACCAGGACGCCGTCACCCGCGAGGAGGAGAGGAGGATGCTCGGCGTCTTCGAGGCCAGCAGGTGGGCGGCACTGTCCCCCTTGGCGATCGAGGAGGGCCTGGCCGTCGTCGTCGGCGGACGGATCGTGCGATGCACGGTCGACGCCGTCTTCGACACGAGCGCGCAGCCCGACCTGCCCGACGTGACGATCGTCGACTGGAAGACGGGAAGGCGCCCGGACGCCGCCGGTCTGGCCTCACGCGAGCTCCAGCTGGCCATCTACCGGATCGCCTGGGCCAAGGCCCACGGCACGCCCCTGCAATCCGTCGGCGCCTGCTTCGTCTACCTGCGCGACGGCGGAACCCTGATGGCCGGCGACCTCGACGAGCAGCAGATCGCCGCCCGCATGGACGAACTCAGTCGGTGACGCTCCAGGCCAGGCCCGCCCTCAACTCGGGGTCGGCCTCGATCTGGCGGGCGAGTTCGTCCAGCATCCCGTGGGCCTCCGTCTCGACGTCCGGATTGTGGGTGCGGATGCCGTGCATGAGCCACCGGGGAATGGCCAACTCCGACATGAGGAGCATGCGCGTGTACATCGCGTCGTCGAGTTCGAGGTCCCGGGTGTTCTCGTAGGAGTCGATGGCCGAGGCGTAGGCCCTCTCCGGCAGGGAGAGGAAGGGCGAGAGGTCGAGCGCCGGATCGGCCACCTTCGCCTGGCCGAAGCCCACGACGGTCGCGATGCCGTTGCTGGACCACAGGAAGTTCTCCGCGTCCACGTCCCCGTGGACGACCACCCCTTCGAACTGCCAGAGCCGGGAGTCCTCCAGCGCCTCGTCCCACCGTCGGCGGAGAATCGCCGGCAGGGGGCTCGCGGCGTCGACGTCGTGCAGCTCGGCCGAGACGCGAGCCCTCCACTCTTCGGCGCTGTAGACTGGAAGCCCCGCGTCGGCGATCACGTCGGGCTCCAGCGCGTGGATCGCCGCAAGGGTCCGCCCGAGCTCCCGCGCGTCGGCGGCGGACATCTCATCCCAGCCCAGGACCCGCCCGAAGGGTTCGGGGAAGACGAGCGCCCGGCCCCCGGTGGCGGCGTTGGCGAAGCCTGCGGGGCGCACGATGTCGAAGGGCAGGTTGCCTCGGCGGAGCTCGTCGAGGAGAAGGGGGGCGAGCGCGGCCTCGGCCTCGATGAGCGTCGAGGCGTGTGAGTTCTTGGGGCACTTGACCACCCAGTGCCGTCCGTTGGCGTCCAGGACGCCCCCGACGACGTAGTCGTCCGAGTCCGTGAAGGGCGGGCGCGTCCCGACTGCGTCGAGCCCGTCGATCGCGGCGACGGCCAGTGCCGCAAGATACAGAGAGTTACTCACCTTCCAAACCTACGACGGATACGAAGCGGGGAGAAGCCTCACACTCCGGGCGGGTGCCGCCCGCGCCGTCGGCGCGGCCCCGAGGCGGGCCCGTGCGGCGGAGACCGGACCCGCCGCAGCCGACGCTCCGGCGCCGGGTGAGCCCGCGGCGCTGAGAGGCGTGCCGCCCGCGCCGTTCGCGCAGCCCCCGGGGCGAGGCCGGAGCCATGCGGTAGCCTTGGCCCGTGGCCACTGACTATCAGGCGGAGATCCAGTCTCTGCGCAAGACCTTCCAGAAAATCTCCTCCGTGACCGACCCGGAGGCGCTTCGCGCGCGCATCTCCGACCTCACCGAGCAGTCCGCCGCGCCGGACCTGTGGGACGACCAGGAGAAGGCCCAGGCCGTGACGTCGAAGCTCTCGCACGCCCAATCCGAGCTCGACAGGCTGGAGAGGATGGAGACGGCCATCGACGACCTCGGGGCCCTCAAGGACATGGCCGACGAAGAGGCCGCCTCGGACCCCGAGACCGCCCGGGAACTCTACGCGGACATCGACGGCGAACTGGCGAACGTGGCGGCCGCCCTCTCCGAGCTCGAGATCCGCACGCTTCTGTCCGGCAAGTACGACGAGCGCGACGCCGTCGTGACGATACGCTCGGGAGCCGGCGGCGTCGACGCCGCCGACTTCGCGCACACCCTCCAGCGCATGTACCTGCGCTGGGCCGAACGCCGCGGCTACAGCGCGAAGGTGCTCGACACCTCCTACGCCGAAGAGGCCGGGATCAAGTCGACGACCTTCGAGATCAGCGCGCCCTACGCCTACGGGACGCTCTCCGTCGAAGCCGGCACGCACCGCCTCGTGCGCATCAGCCCCTTCGACAACCAGGGGAGGCGCCAAACCTCCTTCGCCGCCGTCGAGGTCATCCCCCTCATCGAGCAGACCGACCACATCGAGGTCCCCGAAGCCGACATCCGCGTCGACGTCTTCCGCTCGTCGGGGCCGGGAGGCCAGTCGGTCAACACCACGGACTCCGCAGTCCGCATCACCCACGTCCCCACCGGGATCGTCGTCTCCATGCAGGACGAGAAGTCCCAGATCCAGAACAGGGCGGCGGCCATGCGAGTGCTCCAGTCCCGCCTCCTGCTGCTCAAACAGGAGGAGGAGGCCCGGGAGAAGAAGGAGCTCGCCGGCGACATCAAGGCCTCGTGGGGGGACCAGATGCGCTCCTACGTGCTCCAGCCCTACCAAATGGTTAAAGACCTGCGGACGGGATACGAGGCGGGCAATCCCGACGCGGTCTTCGACGGCGACATCGACGGATTCATCGACGCCGGCATCCGCTGGCGCGCCACCGGCGAGAAGGCCGGATCCCAGGAGTGAGCCCCCCTGCGGGGATGAGCTCGCGGCGCTGGAGGCGGTTGGAGCTCGCAGGCGCGGTTTCCGAGGATCTGGATGGCTGAGCCCGCGGGCCTCCGGGCAGGCTCGGCTGGGTCGTCGGACGGGGCGGGCTCGGGCGATCCCGCCGGACTGGCCAGGCCTTCCTCCCGCGGGCCGACGCACAGTTCACATGCAGTTTCGCGGGGCTTCGGCGCGCCCCGGCGAACCGCCGCGTTCATGCGCGTAAGGTCGATTCGACCCAGCACACGACACCCGGCGGTTCTTCATGATCACATTCGACCACGTGACAAAGCTCTACCAGAGGGGCGCCCGCCCGGCGCTCGACGATGTGAGCCTGGACGTCGAGCGCGGAGAGTTCGTCTTCCTCGTCGGTCCGTCGGGTTCGGGCAAGTCGACCATGCTCGCGCTCATCCTCGCCGAGGAGCGCCCCACGTCGGGGCGCGTGCACGTTCTGGGCAGGGACCTGGCCGGCGTCTCCCAGCGCCGCGTCCCCTTCCTGCGCCGTCGGATCGGCACGGTCTTCCAGGATTTCCGGCTGCTGGCGGGCAAGAACGCCTACGACAACGTCAAGCTCGCCCTGCAGGTGATCGGCGCGCCCAGGCACCGCATCAAGACCGAGGTCCCCGAGGCCATCAAGATGGTGGGCCTGGACGGCATGGAACGGCGGCACATGTCGGAGCTGTCGGGCGGAGAGCGGCAGCGCGTGGCCATCGCCCGCGCCATGGTCAACCGGCCCCAGATCCTGCTGGCCGACGAGCCCACCGGCAACCTCGACCCGGAGACGGGCCTGTCCATCACGAAGCTCCTCGACCAGATCAACAAGACGGGCACGACGGTGGTCATGGCCACCCACGACCACAGCATCGTCAACCAACTGCGCAAGCGAGTGATCGAGCTCAGCGACGGACGGGTCGTGCGCGACCAGGCTCGCGGCGTCTACGAAGGAGGCCGGAAGTGAGACTCCGATTCGTCAGCACCCAGACCCTCAAGGGGCTGTGGTCCAACCGCGCCATGGCCCTGTCGGTCGTCCTCGTGACCTTCGTGTCCCTCATCTTCATCGGCGCGGCCTCCCTCCTGCACAAGCAGGTCGGCCAGGTCCGCGACCAGTGGCTGGCCAAGCTCGAGATCGCCGTGTACATGTGCCCCCGGGAGAGCAACGCCGAACGCTGCGCCGACGGCGAGGCCACGCAGAAGCAGATCGACGCGATGGACAAGGAGCTCAAGTCGGGCGAGGTCTCCAAATACGTCGACACCTACACCTTCGAGTCCAAGGCCCAGGCCTTGGCCAACTACAAGAAGCAGATGAAGGGATCGGGCTACGAGGACAACGTCACCGAGGCCGACATGCAGGTCTCCTTCCGGATCAAGCTGAAGGACCCGCTCGACTACAAAGTCGTCACCGAGACCCTCAGCGGGCGCAAAGGCGTGGAGGTCGTCAACGACCAGAGCGAGAACCTGGAGTCCCTGCTCAACATCCTCAACAAGTTCATGAAGGTCTCCGTCGTGCTCGCGGCGATCATGGTGCTCACCGCCCTGCTGCTCATCCCGACGACGATACGGCTGTCCGCCATGTCGCGAAGGGACGAAACGGAGATCATGCGGTACGTGGGGGCCTCGAACTTTTTCATCGAACTGCCGTTCATCCTCGAAGGCGTCGTCTCGGCGCTGCTGGGCTCGGTGCTCGCCGTCGGCGGGCTGTGGGTGGCGGTCAAGTACTTCATCAAGGACTGGCTGACGTCGGCCGTCGTCTGGCTCAAGACCGTCGGCACCCACGACGTCGTCGTCCTCGCGCCCATGCTCGTCGGCGGGGCTCTCATCGTGGCGGCGCTCGCATCGTGGATAACGCTCCGCCGCTACGCAAAGGTTTGATTCTGACATGGAGGCTGTCATGGCAAAGTCGAAGCGCTGGCTGTCCGCGCTGGGCGCGATGGGTCTGGCCGCGGGAGCGGTCTTCGCCCCGTCGTACGCGGACGACCGCGACGATCTGGTGAACAAGAAAAAGCAGCAGGAGGCCCAGATCGAGTCGTACAAGTCCTCGCTGGAGGGCGTCGACACGAATCTCCAGGCCGTCTACCTCAAGCTGAAGGAGACCCAGGCCCAGATCCCCGTCGCCCAGGCCGAACTCGCCACCGCCCAGAGCGAGCTGGCCGCGGCCACCAGGCAGCAGGAGGCCGTCTCCGCGCAGCTGCAGGCCGCCCAAGGGGAGCTGAAGACGATCAAGCAGACCGTCTCGGCGAACCAGGAGAACGTCGAGTCCACGCGCAAGGACGTGGGGGCTGTGGCGCGTGCCCGCTACCGCGGCGAGTCCGTGCCGACGCGTTGGGACATGCTCGTCGGGTCGAAGACGTCCAAGGAGTTCCTCGACGCGATCTCCGCCTCCAGGACGGCCGAGCGCACCCAGTCGACGGCGCTGTTGAAGGCCGAACAGGCCACGGCCTCGGCCAAGAACCGCCAGGCCCGCCAGAGCGCCGTCGAAGCCAAGATCGGCCAGCTCAAGAAAGAGGCGGACAACCTCGTCTCCGCCAAGACCCAGAAGGAATCGGCGGCCCAGGCCAAGGCCAACAACCTGGCGTCCCTGCAGTCCTCCTACTCGACCCAGAGCCAGCAGCTCTCGGCGCAGAAGCAGAGCTTCCAGGCCTCCCTGGCCAACGTCAACTCCGCCCGCGACCAGACCGCCGCCCAGATCGCCCAGATCGACGCGGAGAACCAGCGGAAGGCCCAGGCGGCCAGGGCGGCCGCCGCGGAGGCCGCCAGAAAGAACGCGGCGTCCGGCAACTCCGGCGGAGGCTCGAACTCGGGCGGCCAGGGCGGCGGTTCGGGTTCGGGAGGCTCCGGCGGGGGAGGCGGCGGCGCCTCCGGCGGAGGCTTCCTCATCCCCGTGATCCCCCGGCCCCTCTACGTCACCTCGCCCTTCGGCATGCGCGAATACCCCTTCGGCGGCCGCTGGATGCACAACGGCGTCGACCTGCGCTCGCCGTGCGGGCAGGCCCAGGTCGCGCCCGGGAACGGGGTCGTGGCCAGCGTCAGGCCGGCCGCGGGCAATTCGACCCACGGCAACCAGGTGTTCATCAACCTCGGCAACGTCAACGGGCACTCTTGGGTCGCCGTGACGAACCACATGTCCGCGTTCAACGTCCGGCCCGGCCAGTCGGTCACCCAGGGGCAGGTGATCGGGTGGACCGGCCAGACCGGCCAGGTTACCGGATGCCATGTCCACATGGAGGTCTGGCGCGACGGGCAGGTCATCAACCCCATGTCGCTCCCCGGATTCTGACGCCCCTCGTCCCGGAGCGGCCGCGCCCGCCTCGGGGGCGAGGGCCCTCGCCGCGCCGCTTCCCCTTGCAGGCATTCGGGCCCCGGGTGGCCTGGGATCGTTCGATTCCGGACCCCAGGGCCGTTTTGGACCGCGCGGGGCTTTCGGCTACCCGGGACAGTTCCAAATCGTCCGGGACCGTTCCAGACCGCTCGGAGGAGGCAGCGGGCCAACCCCGGGCCTCCGCGGCGAGGCTGTAAGATGGACGCTCCGCTCTCGAGGACGAAGGAGGCCGCCATGGCCAAGGCCAGGACCGGGAAGCCCACCACCGCCGCCGAGAAGGCCAAGGCGGCGGCCGACGCCAAGCAGGTGATCGCCCGCAACAGGAGGGCCTGGTACGACTACTCCATCGACGCCGCCTACGAGGCCGGACTGTCCCTGACCGGCACGGAGGTCAAGGCTCTGCGCATGGGGAGGGCCTCGCTCGCCGACGCCTGGGTGGAGCTGGACCGCTACGGCGAGGCATGGATCCACGGCATGAACATCCCCGTCTACGCCATGGGGACGTGGACCAACCACGCGCCCACCCGCAAGCGCAAGCTGCTCCTGCACAAGGAGGAGATCCGCAAGCTCTCCCAGAGGGTGCAGGCCAAGGGCTACACGGTGGTGCCGCTCGAGCTGTACTTCATCCGCGGCCGGGCCAAAGTCGAGATAGCCCTCGCGCAAGGCAAGCAGGAGTGGGACAAGCGCGAGACGATCCGACGCCGCGAGGCCGACCGCGAAGCCCAGCGCGCCATGGCGGCGGCGCGCCGCCGCTCCCGCTGACCGCCCACCGGCTCGATGCCTGCCGGGCGGTCAGCGCCCTGCCGCGGCTAGGCCCCGATCGCTCGGCCGACGGCGAACCGCTTCCCGCCTGCTCTTGGCTTTCCCCCCTCCGTGCGGTAGCCTGATCGGGCACCTCGTGTGCCGGATGGATCGCGAAGTGAATACGGGGATGATCGGTTTCGACGGCGAATGCGCGCCGAAGGGAAGCGGGTCGAGGATGCAGAGTCATCTCGTTAACGATTCTCTGCGAACCAATAGGTGCCAAGAACAAGAGCACCGATTTCGCCCTCGCCGCCTGAGCGAGCTCCGAAATCCGTCAGCCTAGGAGCGCTTTCCTCTTAGAACCTGGCGTCGACTTTGAAAGCCACTGCCGAGCGGGTATGCAGCGGGCCCGCCCGGAACTCTTACGCTGCTAGGTCCGTCAGCGACTTGTTCGCGTGAGCGCTGGGGCCGAAAACAACGCACTGCGAACTGCACCCGGAGAATACTTGGGCAAGCATCGTCGGACGCGGGTTCGATTCCCGCCATCTCCACTGCAGGGGGAAGTGCCGAACTCTCGCTTTCGGGCGTAAGTTCGCACTTCCTCCGTCCTGTCTCCGCTCGAAGGAGGACTCCGCGAGAACCGACTCGGAGGCCTTGCTCGGGTCTGCCCTCGATGTTGCGGATACGCACTCCCGCCGCTGTCGGCCGGTGCCGGATCTTCATGAGGTTCCGGCCCCGGCGGTCGACCTTTTGCGTGACCAGTTAGACGGGTCGGATCGTGGGGACCTCGGCCAGCATCTTCTGCAAGTTCGGGCAGTCCATGTTCCGACCGGTCTTTGCGGTGTCCTTGTGCTCCTCGGTCAGGATCATGCCCTGGGACTCCGTCCACCGTCTGGCCAGGCACTGCCGCTACTCGTTCTAGGAGGTTGGCGAGTACTTGCAATAGACGATGGCCAGTGTACTGTCGTTGGGGGTGTTCCTGTTCACGGGCGCCTCATCGCGATGCGCTCGTACGCCCGGCGGAGCCGCTTGAGGCACATGCCGATCACGAGCAGGAAGTGGACGGTGCCGGCGACCGCGATCCCGGTGAGCGTGGGTCCGCACGAATCATTGCCGATCCACTTCCCAGCGCCGCACACGATGAGGTAGACCGCCAGCGTCACCCCCCAGAGAATGGCCCAAAGGGTGTTGGCCATGCACTCGTCGACGAGCGCGAAGTCGTCCTCGCACAGACGCTTGTCGTTGTCCAGGGTGGTCCGAAGCTGGAAGAGGAACACCGCCATCGTGAACAGCAGACCAGCGACGATGGAGATGCCCGAGACGGCGCCGCCGACGTCGGTGATCTTCGCGCCCAGCTTCCACGTTGCCGCGCCTGCGATCAGCGGCAGGAGCGCCTGCGCGGCGATGCCCCGCCAGTCGGGGCGGCCGGTGCGGTTGTCGTAGAGGGTGCTGAAGTGATCGGCTGGTACTCTCCACAGGGATGCCTTGCCCACCGTCTTCACTCTCCTCGGGACGGCCTCGCCGGTCGGCTCCACGATGCCTCCCACGCTGCACCACGGCGTTCGCACAGGTCCCTCACGCGCTCCGTGCACTTGGCCACTAGCTCTGAGGTCTCGAGCGCGGGCTCGGTGGCCTCGTTGAGCAGCTCACGGATGGCTGGAGCCCCCTCGGTGCCCAGCTCGAACTTCTTGGTGCGCCCGTCGTGCTCCATGGTTACCCACACCCTGTGATCCTCCGGCAGGTCCTCGACTGAGACGATGCGCTTGAGGTTCTGCTCGTGCTTGAGGTCCTTGAGGAGCTTCCTCGAGAACCGCTTCCCGCGCTGAGGCCGAGCGACATGTGACACCTTGCCAACTTCCACGTGTGGCCCGTCCGCGATATCGACACTCTTGCCCTCTACGCGCACCTCCACCTCCGTCAGCGCGGCTGCCTTGGCCCATACCTCACTCTCGGTGACCGCGGTCATCACCATGGTCACCTTGTCGGTGTATCTGCTGAAGTGCGAGCGGAACAGGTCTCGGATGCGTCCGCCAGCCTGGCCGCGGGAAGATTCCTCCGACAAGAAGTACGCCCGCTCGCCCGTCTTCGGAACGAAGAGGAGGGCACGGTTGCTGCCGGTCGGTGCCTGGTTGTCGGCGATGGTCCCCACCGGTTCGCCGGTGTCGACGTCGACGAGTTCGCCTGCCTCGCCATAGGCTCCGACGCGAAGGTCTAGCAGGAGGACCCGTGGTGCGTAGCGGGACACATCGTCCACGCTCACCCAGGTCTGTCGGTCCTCGTTGTGAGTTTCAGCCGTCGTCAGATTCTTGACCCAGGTTTCAAAGATCTCGAGCAGGTCCTCGCCGTCTAGGTTAGCCGGAGCGAAAGAGGAAGGGTTGTGCTTGCGCTTCTGGTGGAAACTCAATTCGTAGACGGTCAGGACTCGACGACCCATGGTGCTTCCTTAGCCTGGATAGGAATCAATGTAGTACTTGACTCCGACACTTGTCAAAGCTAACGGTCATCAGACTACCACGCACCACTAGGCAGCAAAGTCTCTGAGCATCTCGATGAACTGGGGGGGGAGATTTGCCACATCGATCCGCAGGACGAGATCGGGATCGACTTTCGACGTCCGCAGGCGCTTGCCCACGGCGTCCCGCACCACGGCCTTCCCCATGGACGACGGCACGAGCACCAGTCCGTCGACCGAGTCGATGACACCGCGCAGAACCTCCTGGAAGAGGGTGGGCATGTGCCACATGAACAAGGTAGTGCTTGCCGACGAACCTAGCTCGGTGCCCATCAACTCCCCCTCCAACAGGGCCGTCGTGGCCGCCAGCATGCTGGCGTAGTGCCGGAAGGGTCCCTGGTTGGAGGACCCGGAGGTCGCTCGGGGAGACTCTGATGCCGATCACCTGCGCGAACAGCGGAGGCGCCGCCTTCGCCTCTCGCATCACCACCTTCCGCGCGGCTGGGACCGGCAGCAAGCGGCTGGCTGCGAGGACGTAGCGCAGACCGTCCTTCAGTAGGTGGTTGTTCTCGGTGTCCTGGGTCCGCTCCTGCATCCGGCATGGGTTGCTCACCGCGTCACCCGCCGCGAGGTGCTGGGCGACGTAGCGGCCGACTAGGGGCCGACCCTTGACCTTCCCGCCCAGCACCTGGTTCACGCGCCGGTAGTCGCGCCTGAGCCACCGCTCATCGGGGTACTTTCTAGGCGTTGACATGGTCATCATTTTTCCGTGCGATGAGTTTCTCCGCACCCAGGACGACCCACCACCAGCACCAGGTGATCACTTGTAGGGATGAGTTCGACACGTGCCCCTTGGGCTCCACTGCCCGCTTCCGCGTCGATCAGCCGTCGCCCTGTTCGCGCTTGCCGCCCTTGCGTGCGGCGCGGCCGGAGGTGCGGGGGCCTTCGAAGTCGGGCCTCTTGTAGTTCATGTGCGGCTTGCGGGCGCCCAGGCCGGAGCTGAGGAGGTTCGCCTGCGTGACGTGTATGTCGGACAGGACTTGGCGCACGCCGATCGCCTCCGACTTGGCGGGGCGGTGGATGATCTCCAGGACGGACAGCAGGGTCGAGACGAGGACGCGCCCGCTGCGGTAGACGAGATACCGGCTGGTCCACTCGGGGCGGAACTTCTCCTTGTAGGAGCGCAGGCCCTTGAAGTTGTAGGCCCGGTTGCCGAAGTCGTAGATGTAGCGGACGATCTTCTGCTTGCTGTTGGAGTACTTCTTGTTCCCGGTGTTGGAGAGGGGGGCCATCCCGAGGTTGTAGAACTCGTAGCCGTTCTCCCTCGCCCACTCGATGAGCGAGACGAAGATCCCGTCCATCGTCCCGCCGGGCGCGTCGGGGCGGATGCGCATGAGGTCGACCGACGCCACGTTCGGGCTGGCGGGCATGATCGAGGCGAAGCCCTCGACCCGCTCGTCGTTGCGCACCACCGCGACGGGGGCCCGGCTGAGGTATTCGGGGTCGAAGCGCCCGAGGGAGAAGCCCATCTCCTCCCGGTCGCCGATCCACGCGTCGGACACGTCGCGGATCTCGGCGAGGAACTTCTCCGTGAAGGGCGGCGCGACCATCTCGAAGTGGGTGCCCTTCTCGCCCATCCGGTTGCGCATGCGCCGGAAGATCTTCCCCTTGTTCCCCACGTTGGAGTAGTTGGCCAGGCGCAGCATCGCGTCCTCGCCGATCTTGACGAAGGTGAACCCCTGGTCGGCGCACGTCGCCAGGTATTTGGCCGAGATCTCGTAGATGGCGACGTTCATCCGGTAGGAGGCGGCCATCGTCACGAACTCGTCGATGGCCTCTTCGAACGCCGACTCCTCGCCTATCGGATCGCCCAGGATGACCAGGTTGTTCCTGTGCGGGCGGTACAGCAGCGCCACCTTGCCGTCCGAGGAGTAGAAGACGTGCTTGTCCCCCAGGAAGAAGAGGTGGGAGTATTCGTTCCCGCCGTGTTCGGCCAGGAAGGCTTCGAAGCGCGCCACGTCCGCCGGCCCCGGCGGCCTGAAGTCCATCGTCCGCCCCCGCGAGAAGAGGAGGCCGAGGGAGATGAGTATCACGATGGCGCCGTAGAAGGCGAAGTGCCGCGGAGGCTCGCCGCGGTGGGGGAAGGGGTGGGGGATCTTCTCGTCGTGGTACAGGCGCCACAGGAAGATCCCCATGGGAATGCCGACGACGGCTATGAAGGACGCCGCGAACGACCTCCACGTCAGCCTGAGCGGCTGCCGGCTGAAGGAGTCGCGGGCCAGGAAGAGGAGCCAGGCGACGAAGAGGAGGAGGATGGCCTCCTCGAAGTCGAACCCCTTCAGGAGCGAGGCCGCAGCGCCGACGACGAGCAGCCCGAGGGCGATCCCGTAGATGCGGGCGACCCGCGCCCGGATGCCGCGGGCGAGGACGACGAGCATGATCCCGATGAGCAGGGAGGTGATGCTGGAGGCCAGGCGCGCCCCGCGCGGGGTGAACTCCCGCAGTATCTCGATCCGCTCGTAGATGGCCGGCGTGATCGCCGAGAGGATCAGGGTCACGCCGGAGACGAGCGTGCCGATCCACAGGATCGAGATGGAGAAGTCTTCGCGCTTGCGCCTGTCGCTCAACCCGAACTTGGGGGCGAGCAGCTCGCCGACGGCGTAGAGCGTGGCGATGAGCCACGGAATGATGTAGTAGCTCACGCGGTAGACGACGATCGACAGGAAGAGGCGGGTGGTCTCGTAGTCCATGGCGCTGAACAGCGCGATGCACGTCAGGTCGAAGGTGCCCAGGCCGCCGGGGATGAACGAGACGAGGCCGACGAGGGTCGCAGTCGAGTAGACGAAGAGCGACATCCACAGGTTGGCCTCCGGGATGAAGAGCCTGACGCAGAACCAGAAGTAGACGCCGGCCACGAGCCAGTCGAGGAGCGAGGCCGCCGTCATCTCGAGCTTCTGCCGGTAGTTCTGCAGGGCGAAGGGCGAGCGCGTCAGGTCGATCTTGCCCCATTTGACCTTGCCGCCGAAGAAGTACAGGGGGACGTAGAGGCTCATGGCCAGGGGGACGATCCACAGGCCCTTGTCGTACCGCAGGGCGAAGGGGAGGGTGGTCAGCAGCATGACGAACAGGCCGATGAGGTTGGACGCCCACACCGCGAGGGTGATCTTCAGCGAAGTGCTCTTGTCCGCCCCGGCCTTCGTGTAGTACCTGGCCCGGATCGTCCCGCCCGTCAGACCCCCCAGGCCCGCGAAGTTGTTGAAGGCCTGGGCGATCCACCCGATCTTCAAGGCCGTCGGCGCGGGGAGGGAGATCCCGAAGTGTCTCGAGGCGAAGATGTCGTACACGCCCGTCGCCGTGAAAGCCAGAACCCCCAGGAGCGCTATGCCGAACAGCTTGCGCGGCTCGATGGCGGCCAGGAGCTCGCGCATCTGGGGGCCGGAGACGTTCTTGAGCTCGTTGCGGGCGACGAAGAACACCCCGACCGCCATGAGGATGTAGAAGATCCACGTTGCGGCGCGTTTGTGCTCTTTGACGAAGTCGGCGATTCTCTTCATGTTCCCCTGGTCTTCTAGGTGTCCGGGCGCGACCGGGCCCACACGGGCGTCGCCTGCCGGGAGTGCTCGGACAATCTTACTGGCTTCGTTCCGGATCCGTGGCCGGCTTGCCGGGGCTCCCGCGTTTCGCAGCGCGGGCCGGACGTCGCGCGGGCCAAACGCGCGAGAGGTCCGGCGGCGGCATCCGTCGTCCGTGAAAGAACAGTTCTCATGCTACAGGGGGACCTAGAGGATCACCGGTGCGATAAATCACATGAAATTCCACGTCTTTCCCTTCGAAATGTGCCAGCTCTGGCGGAAATCCGCTAGATTGCTGGGTAGCGGCCCGCACCGGGTCCTCAATCGAAACGAAAGGTATGGGAATGTCCATTAACCGTACTGAGCTCATCGCAAAGGTCGCTGAAAAGGCCGGTCTGTCCAAGACCGACGCCGACAAAGCCCTTGCAGCTCTCCAGGAAGTCCTCGTCGACTCACTCGGCAAGGGCGAGGCCGTCAAGATCACGGGGCTCATGGCCGTCGAGCGGACCGAGCGCGCCGCTCGCAAGGGCCGCAACCCCCGTACGGGCGAAGAGATCCACATCCCCGCCGGATACGGCGTCAAGCTCACCGCAGGCTCCGCCCTCAAGAAGGCCGTCTCCGACTGACGTCGCAACGACTTGTGCGATCCAGCCGGGGCTCGGCTCCGACGCCGATCGGGCCGGCCCCGGCTCGTTCGCAATCCAAGCCCCCGCGGCCTCGGCGCGGGTGTGGGATACGCCCCGCCGCGCCTCCTGGTCGGTGCGGGGGAGCGGCTCCTAGACTGAAGCCCATGAGCACACTGCCTCCCCAGCCTCCTCAAGGCCCCGACGGGCCGGAAACCGAGGGCGCCCCCGGCCTCGACGTGCTGGAGCGCGTCCGCGAACAGCGGGATCCGGGCGACGAGGAGCGATACGCTCACTACGTCCGCAAGGACAAGATCACCGAGTCGGCGGTTCTCGGCAGGCCGGTCGTCGCCCTGTGCGGCAAGGTCTGGACGCCGTCCCGCAATCCCGACCGCTTCCCCGTGTGCCCCACGTGCAAGGCCATCAGGGATCGGCTCGGCTCCCAGGGGTCGGGCTGGCCGTTCGGGCCGGACGTGCCCGGGAACGGGAAGTGAGCCCCCGCGCCGGCCACCCCCTGCCGCGATCGGCCTCGGTCCACGCAGCCGAGGCGCTCTCGCCGTCCTTCCCCCGACGGGCGGCGTGGGGAACGGCCTCCTCCCTGAGAGCCTGGCAGGCCGAGGCCCTCGAAGGCTACCTGGCGGCCGACCCCCGCGACTTCCTCGCCGTCGCGACCCCCGGGGCGGGCAAGACGGCCTTCGCCCTCCGCGTGGCCACCGAACTCATCTCGCGCGGGGCAGTGCACGGGGTCACGGTCGTCTGCCCCACCGAGCACCTGAAGATCCAGTGGTCGGAGTCGGCCGCTCGCGTCGGGCTCAAGCTCGACCCGGACTTCACGAACGCCCAGGGCGAGGAAGGCAGCTTCTTCGACGGAGTGTGCGTTACCTACGCCCAGGTCGCGGCCAACCCGGGGCTCCACCGCGACCGCACGCGCCGGCGCGACACGCTGGTGGTCCTCGACGAGATCCACCACGGGGGAGACGCCCTCTCCTGGGGGGACGGCATCCGGACCGCCTTCGAACCGGCGGCCAGGCGGCTGGCGCTGACCGGAACGCCCTTCCGCTCCGACACCTCCCCGATCCCCTTCGTCGACTATGTCGACGACGGCGAGGGGGTGCGCCGTTCGCGCGCCGACTACACGTACGGATACACCCGCGCCCTGCGCGACGGCGTCGTCAGGCCGGTGATGTTCCTCAGCTACTCGGGCCGGATGCGGTGGCAGACCAAGCAGGGCGACGTCGTCGAGGCGACCCTCGGCGAGCCCCTGACCAAGGACATGACGGGCCAGGCTTGGCGCACGGCCCTCAACCCGGAGGGCGAGTGGATACCGGCCGTGCTCGCCGCCGCCGACGAACGCCTGACCGCCGTCCGCCGGACGGTTCCCGACGCCGGAGGCCTCGTCATCGCCACGGACCGGAAGGCCGCCCGCGCCTACGCCCGCCGGCTCGCGGCGATCACCGGCCGGGACCCGGTCGTCGTGCTCTCCGACGACTCGCGCGCCTCGGAGAGGATCGCCGAATTCTCGGCCGGCGACGACCGTTGGATGGTCGCCGTGCGCATGGTCTCCGAGGGCGTGGACGTGCCCCGGCTCGCCGTCGGCGTCTACGCGACGTCGGCTTCGACCCCGCTGTTCTTCGCCCAGGCGATCGGGCGCTTCGTCCGGGCGCGCAGGCGCGGCGAGACCGCGACGGTGTTCCTGCCGTCCGTCCCCCAGATCCTCGAACTCGCCGCCGGAATGGAGGTCGAACGCGACCACGCCATCGACCGGCCCGGCAGCGGCGAGGACGGCCTGGACGACGATCTGATCGAACGGGCCAACAGGCAGGAGCAGGCCAGCGACCAGCTCGCCTTCCCCGGCTTCGAGGCCCTCGGATCCGACGCGGCCTTCGACCGGGCGCTCTTCGACGGAGGCGAGTTCGGGCTCGGCGCCGAAGTCGGCTCCGACGAGGAGGCCGACTTCCTGGGGATCCCGGGCCTGCTCGAACCGGAGCAGGTGACCTCCCTGCTGCGCCGGCACCAGGCAGAGCAGTCCGAGAGGAAGCGGGCGCAGCGCCCCGCACCGCCGGCCTCGGACGCCAGGCGGCGGCGCGACGCCCGCAAGGAGCTGTCCTCGCTGGTCTCGGCGTGGGCGCAGAAGTCCGGTCAGCCGCACGCCTTCGTGCACTCAGAGCTGCGGCGCGCGTGTGGAGGGCCGGAGGTGGCCCGGGCCTCCGTCGAGCAGATCGAAGCCCGCATCGACCGCGTCCGCCGGTGGTTCGTCGGGCGGACGTGAAGCCTTGGTCCGCGGGGAGGAGGTAGAGCTCCCAGATCGGGAGTAAGATGCGGAAAGGAGCAGTCTTTTCGCGGGCTTTGCGGGGTTCCTGGAAGTTCGCGTTCTTTGAACGGGAGCGTTGCCGAAGGTGTTTTGCCGTCGAAACCGATTTCGCGCATATCGAGATCCTCTTCATGCCTATCGAAATCCGCATTGCTCGTTTGGTGCGTTTGGGCTGCCGGAATCGATGCCCAGCAGCAGATCGATGGATTCTCCCGCCCCTCAGATTCGAGTTGTGCGATGAGTGTGAAGCCAGCGCGGGGCGTTCGCCTCCCGGAGCCGGGCCAGGTGGTTCAGGTCAGAGGCGCCGTCTGGGCGGTGACCGACGTCGACGCACAAGGGCTTCCACGCAGTTCCGCTGACGATGGACGGCCCCGCCTCGACCATGTCGTCACGCTCCAATCTCTTGACGAAGACCGCATGGGCGAAGAGCTGCGGGTGGTTTGGGAGCTCGAGGTCGGGAACTCTGTGGTGCCCGATCGCGGCCTGCCCGAGAACATCGCGGCTGGAGCCTTCGACAGCCCCGACACCCTGGGCGCCTTCGTCGACGCTGTGCGCTGGGGCGCCGTCACCTCAGCCGACCCCAAGGCCTTCCAGTCGCCTTTCCGTTCAGGCGCCACCCTGGAGGCCTACCAGCTTGAGCCTTTGCGCCGTGCGCTCGCAGCCCCGCGCACCAACCTCCTGTTGGCTGACGACGTCGGCCTGGGCAAGACCATCGAGGCGGGGCTCGTGGTCGAAGAGCTCCTCCTGCGCCACCGGGCGCGTTCGGTCATCATCGTCTGCCCGCCGAGCCTTTCCTTGAAGTGGCGCGACGAGATGCGCGAGAAATTCGGCCTGGACTTCGTCATCGTGGACTCCGCGCGCATGGCCGAAGACCGACGCACCTACGGATTGGCGGCCAATCCCCTCAGACTCCACCCGCGCGTCATCGTCTCCATGGCTTGGCTGCCGGGCGTGCGCGCTCAACGGCTCCTTCGCGAGGTCCTTGCGGACGCCGAGAGGTCCCAGACCGCCCGACGCTACGCGTTCGACGTGCTCGTTGTGGACGAAGCCCACCATGTTGCTCCGGCGGCTCCTTCGGCTGTCGGCGGAGGGCGGGGCTATGCCGTCGATTCGCAGAGGACCCGCGCTTTACGCCGGCTGGCCGACAAATGCGAGCATCGCCTGTTCCTGTCCGCCACACCCCACAACGGTTACACAGAATCTTTCTCCGCTCTGCTCGAGATGATCGATCCGCGGCGCTTCGCCCGAGGAGCGCGGATCGATGAGGATGCTCTTAAAGAAGTGACGGTGCGCCGCCTGAAGTCGCAGATCGCCGACAGGGACTTTCAAAAGCGTCGGATCCAACCTCTGCTATACGAAACTTCGCCGGATGAGGAGCGAGCTTACGCCAAACTCGATGCGCTTCTGCGGGATTCGGGTAGAGAGCAGGGGCGTCGCCACCTCGACATCGCCGCGCTGCTGCTCAAAAAGCGCTTTCTCTCCAGCCCGTGGGCTTTCGCCAAGACTCTGGAGGGATACCTCGACCAGACGCTACGGGGCGTTGGGCTCGATGACTATGACGACTATTACACGGAGGTCATGGGCTCAGGGCAGTCCGACGAAGAGGAGGGCCTCCTCTCCCAACCGGAGTTGGATACGCTGCTGGCAACTCGAAAGTCAGATCCGCTTAGCGCCGCTACGCGCAGGGACCTGGAGGAGCTTGCCGACTGGGCCAGCGGCTATCAGTCCCGTCCAGATTCGCGGCTTAACGCGTTGGTGGACATGCTCGACGCCGTTTGCCGCCCCGACGGCAAAACCTGGATGAACGAACGGGTAGTGGTCTTCACCGAGTATGCGGACACTCTGGAGTGGATCGTTTCCGTGTTGCGGCAGAGGGGCTATGGCAAGCGTTTGGCGGTGATTCGCGGTTCGACATCGGCCGACGAGCGGGAAGACATTCGAGCACGATTCAATGACTCTCCTTCAGAGGAGGATGTGCGCGTGCTCGTGGCCACCGATGCCGCGGGGGAGGGGATCGACCTTCAAACCTATTGCCACCGATTGGTTAATTTCGATGTTCCTTTCAATCCTTCTCGGTTGGAACAGCGGGTCGGGCGCATCGACCGATACGGCCAGCGAGAGACCCCCGAGGTCTATTACTTAAAACCTGACGGCAGGAACGGCCTGTACTCCGGACACCAGGATTTTCTTGAGCGATTGGCGCACAAGATCGCCACCGAAAAGCAGGACCTCGGATCCGTCAACCCGCTCATCGACGAGGAAATCACCGCGCATTTTCTGGGCCGCAGCCGGCGCAAAGCCTCGGCTCGCGGACGCGATGAGAAGGCCATCGATTCCGCCCTAGCCGGAAGCAGCAAGCTCAACCAGCAGTTGACCGCCCTGGCGCGCGGCTATGAGGACCGCAAGGTCGCGATGCACCTCACCCCCGAGGCGGGCAGGCGCGTAGTGGACGAGGCTTTGCGCATGACCCACCAGCCGCTTCTTGAGAACGTCGGGTCCGAGCTGACCGACGCGAGCGTCTTCGCGGTCCCGGACCTGGCGCGCTCCTGGCAGGACGCGGTGGCCGGCCTGGACACCCGGCTGCGCCCCGGCGAGCTGCGGCCGGTCACCTTCGATGAGGATGCCGGGCGCGCCCCCGGCATCGTCCACGTCCACCTGGGCCACCCGCTCATGCGCAAATCCACCCGCATCCTGCGGGCCAACCTGTTCAGCCCCCACTCGGAGGTCAACCGGGTGACGGCCGTGGTCCTGCCGGGGCTGGAGCACTCCTGCGCGGCCTCCATGTCTCGCCTGGTGCTGGTGGGACGCGGCGGCCTGCGCCTGCACGAGCAGGTCTTCGTCACCGGCGTGCGGCTGCGCGGGCACCGCATCGCCGAGGACACGCTGCACGAGGTCCTGGACCGCTCCCTCGATCCGGGCAGCTATCGCCTGGCCGGTCCCGAGGTGCGCCGCCACCTGGCGTCCCTGTGGAACGACGGCGGACACCTGCGCACCCGCCTCGTGGAGGAGACGGCCCGCCGGGCCCAGAGCCTGCAGGCGGGCGTCCACCAGAGCCTCGACGAACGCTGCCAGGCGGATCTCGACCGCGTGCGCGGCATCTTCGCCGCCTTCCGCGCCAACCTGACCGACTCCCTGGAGCGCCTGCGCACCGAGGAACGCGAGCAGGAGGCCATGCTGGCCCTGTGGTCCGGTGAGCAGCGCCAGCAGCGCGCCCGGGACATCCGCGCCATGGAGGACCGCTTGGAGGATCTGGCCGGGGAGGAGACCCGCGAAGAGGCGGCGGTGCGCTCACGCTACGAGGACGTTCGGCCCTACGTCTCCTCGGTGGCCCTCGTCCTGGCCGTGACCGAGGAGGACGCCGAGACCTGGGGGAGGCAGTCATGAGCCCGAGGAAGCCCGCATCGAAGGGCAGCACCAGGGCCGGCGCCACTGGCAGGGGAGCCGGCGGCGCCGGCCACAGCGCCTCGGGCGGGCGCAGCGCCGCCGAGCAGCACCGGGCGTGGCTGGAACTGGTCGACACCGAGGGCCCCTTCCTCTCCGTGCCTGTCCTCACCGGCCTCTACCCGCAGGGCATGCCGGGGCTGAGCCGCGAGCACCGCGAAGTACTGCGCGCCGCCAAGTCGGCCTTCGACCGCGCCTGGGACGCCTGGGACGCGCAGCGGGACTCCGCTGCCGCCCTCGCCTCCTACCGCCGGACCCGGGACTCCTGGGTGAGCACCGTGCTCACCGAGGTCCTGGGCTGGGGCGACTCATGGACGGAGGCGTGTGCACGCCCATCGTTGACGGAGGCATATCGCGCGGTCTCCGACGGCGTCCATCCGGTAACGGTGACCCCAACGGGGGCGCTCCTACATGGGGAGCATGTCGGCGCCCTGGTATCGGTCACCGATCCGGTCGACTCTCTGCGAGACTTGGCGAACGACGGATGGGCCACGAGCCCCGTCGACCGGATGGCCGCCATGCTTCGCGCCCCTGGATCGGACTGCTCGATCGGCGTGGTGACCGACGGGCGTTGGTGGGCCGTGGTGAGCGCTCCGGGGAATGGAGCCACCGCCTCCGGCGTCGTGGATTCCCAGACATGGGTGGAGGAACCCGCCACCCGTGACGCTTTTTGCGAACTCCTCGGAGTGCAACGCTTGGTGGGCGGGACTACTGAGCATAGGCTCCCTAAACTCTTCGAGAATTCGGTTCTCGCCGCAGAGGAGATCACCGAGGCACTCGGAACGCAGGTGCGCAGTGCGGTCGAGCTCATCGTCTCAGCCTTGTCGGACGCCCTCCTCGATGCCGCCGCGCGCGAGGAAGTGGAGGCCAAGCCCAGGGAGATTTACGATGCGGTCGTCATCGTCATGATGCGCGCGGTCTTCCTCCTCTTCGCCGAGGAGCGTGGGCTCCTGCCCACAGAATCGCTCTACACCAGCGGTTACGGCCTGGCACCGGTTCTGGACGCCCTGGAGGAGCGCGCCCGCGACGAGGGCGAGGAATCCATGGACGGCACAAGCCTGACCTGGCACCGGTTGTTGGCCACTTCCCGCGCCCTGCACAGCGGTGTCAACGCCGAGGACATGCGCATCCCCGCCTACGGCGGCTCACTGTTCGACCCCGAACGCTTCCCCTTTCTGATCGCAACCGACGCCAGCGGCACCCTGCTGCTCACGGTCTCCGACCGGGTCATGCTTCACGTGTTGCGCTCCCTCCAAATCGCACGCCTCAGCCGGGAAGCGCGCCGTCTTTCCTTCCGGGACATCGACGTGGAGCAGATCGGCTACATCTACGAGGGTCTGCTCGGCTACACCTGCGAGCAAGCTGAGGAGACGATTCTCGGACTGGCCGGCAAGGCCGGTGAGGAACCCGAGGTCCCATTGTCGGTCCTGGAAGGGCTCGCCCAAAAGCACGCCGGCGCCGATCTTGCCGGGGCAATCGTCGCCTGGCTCAAGAAGCACCAGCCTGGGGCCAAGCCGCCCGCCCCCAAAGCCCTGGCTAAGGATCTCGGTGCCGGGGACGCCCTGCCCGACGCCGACCGCGCCCTGCTCGCCGTCACCCGGGACGAGGAACTGCGTGGGAAACTGCGCCCTTGGATCGGGGTCATTCGGAAGGACCTGCGAGGTAGACCCGTCGTCATCCAACGCGGGGGTCTCGTGGTCACAGAGACCCCATCAAGGCGGGACGCTGGTGCCCACTACACGCCCCGCTCTCTGGCCGAGGAGGTGGTGAAATATGCTTTGGAACCGCTTGTTTACTCGCCTGGCCCCCACGAGACCGACGATCGCAGCCAATGGCAGCTCGTGTCCTCTGATCGCATCCTTGGTTTGCGTGTGGCGGACATCGCTTGCGGCTCGGGGGCCTTCCTCGTAGCCGCTGCCCGCTTCCTGGCCCGCAAACTCGTCGCAGCATGGACACGGGAAGGAACCCTGGGTCAGTACGCCAATCGGCCGGGTGAAGCGGAGCGTGACGCCCTGCGGCAGGTAGTGGCCCGCTGTCTCTACGGGGTGGACATCAACGAGATGGCCGTGGAAATGTGCAAGCTTTCCCTGTGGCTCGTCTCCCTGGATCGGGACAAGCCCTTTAGCTTTGTGGATAACAAGGTCTTCGTGGGCAATTCGCTGTTGGGTATCACCGATCTGGACCAGCTCAAGGCTCAGCATATCGATCCTGCGGCGGCAACGAACCGTCCCTTCGAGCTCGATCACGCCGGGAGATACACAAGAGATCTCGATGCAGGCGCTATTTTGGAAGAGGTCTCTAGGCGTCGTGAGGAGCTTGCGAGCGTCGTTGATGCGAATGATCCAGCGCGATCGACCAAGACCAAGCAGCGCCTTCAGCATGAGAATGAAGAAAGCCTGGCAACCCTGAATCGAGTGGCCGACGCCGTGGTGGCCGTGGGGCTTGATCCGGCAATTGGAGCAGAACCGGGCAGGCGGCTCAACCAAGGCTACGGGGACCTGATCGCGACTCTTGGCCGTGCTTTCCCAGAGGAAGGAGCAGGCGACGGAACCCTGCTCGAGGCGGTTTTGGAACGCGGCCTGACACCGACCGTTCGCACAGACTATGAGCGCTGGCACTGTCTCCATTGGCCGCTGGCCATGCCCGAGATCATGGGACGCGGAGGATTCGATGCGATCATCGGCAATCCGCCTTTCTTGGGCGGTCAGAAACTGACCGGCGCCATGGGGGCGAATATCCGCGATTGGTTTGTCGAGGTGCTCGCTCGGGGACAGCGGGGGAGTGCCGACCTCATCGCCTATTTCTTTTTGCGTGCTCATTCGCTGCTCAACGATCACGGCACTTTGGGCCTTGTGGCGACGAACACCGTCGCTCAAGGGGACACCCGCGAAGTGGGGCTCGATCAGATGGTTGATTCCGGTTTCACCATTACCCGGGCTATCCAGTCCCGATCGTGGCCGTCTCAAAGCGCCAACCTCGAATTCGCAGCAGTGTGGGGAACCCACGGCACCCTTTCAAACCGGGTGATGGCGGTCTGTGACGATGCGCCGGTTCCTCGGATCAGCACCTTGCTGGAGCCTGCCGGGAGCGTGAAGGGGAAACCTGAGCGACTCAATGAAAATCAGGGAATTGCCTTCATCGGCTGCTATGTGCTTGGCAAGGGTTTCATTCTGGATCCGGAAGAAGCTGCTGAGTGGATCGCGGCGGACTCTCGCAATGCGGAGGTGCTCTTTCCCTACTTGAATGGAGAGGATCTCAATTCCCGCCCCGATTGCTCTCCATCGCGTTGGGTTGTTGATTTCAATGACTGGACAGAAAATAAAGCTGCTGAATATGTGATCCCATTCTCCCGTTTGCTGGAAAGTGTGAAGCCCGAACGCCAACGGAAGAAATCTGACGGATTCTATGTACTTCGAAGACCCCTCCCCGAGCGCTGGTGGCAATATGGCGAGAAACGCCCAGCGATGCGGAAAGCGATTGCGGACCTTGACGAAGTGCTGGTGATTGCTCTTGTCAGTAAGACAGTCATGCCGGTTCGTATGCCTACAGGTCAGGTGTTCAGTCATATGTTGGGGATCTTTGCGACTGATTCTTACGCTCAGCAGGCGGTTCTGTCGTCCTCAATTCATCGGTACTGGGCAATCACCTATGGTTCGACCTTAGAGACTCGTACTCGCTATACGCCGTCAGACGTCTTCGAGACCTTCCCGCGTCCCGAGCCCACGGCGGAGCTGGAGGTCATTGGTCGCACGCTGGACACCGAGCGGCGCGAGATTATGCTGCGCCGGGAGCTCGGCCTCACCAAGCTCTACAACCTTGTCAACGACCCTGGGCTAGAGACTGGCGCCGACCCGGACGTGGACCGGATGCGCGCCGTCCACGTGGAACTCGACGAGACGGTGGCCGCCGCATACGGCTGGGATGACCTCGACCTCACCCACGGCTTCCACAGCTACCGGAAAGTGACCCGCTGGACCGTGCCCCCGGCCACCCGCGTCGAGATCCTCGACCGGCTCCT
>ERZ772918.299-NODE-299-length-37171-cov-4.6591_pt1 | contig 37171 bp, 35 predicted proteins | sample MGYA00512118_ERZ772918 | MGnify/ENA primary metagenome ERZ772918 (study PRJEB29015, sample SAMEA2737939) | human oral metagenome | biome: human oral; feature: human-associated habitat; material: dental | place: China | collected 2135 ... | reverse complement strand
ATCACATCCGCTAAAGCAGAAGGTGCAGAGCAAGTCATCTTGACTGACCACAATGAATTCCAACAATCTGTTTCAGATATTGCTGAAGTGGAAGTTTATGGCGTTGTGGATCACCACCGTGTAGCCAACTTTGAAACCGCAAGCCCACTCTACATGCGGTTGGAACCAGTTGGTTCAGCATCTTCAATCGTTTACCGTATGTTCAAGGAACACGGTGTGGCAGTTCCAAAAGAAATCGCAGGTCTTATGTTGTCAGGTTTGATTTCTGATACTCTTCTTTTGAAATCACCAACAACTCATTCATCTGATAAAGCTATTGCACCAGAATTGGCTGAATTGGCGGGGGTTAACTTGGAAGAATACGGTCTTGCTATGCTGAAGGCTGGTACAAACTTGGCAAGCAAATCTGCTGAAGAATTGATCGACATTGATGCCAAGACTTTTGAACTCAACGGAAACAATGTCCGTGTTGCCCAAGTCAATACTGTTGATATCGCTGAGGTCTTGGAGCGTCAAGCAGAAATCGAAGCAGCAATGCAAGCAGCTATTTCGGAAAATGGTTATTCTGACTTTGTTTTGATGATTACAGATATCGTGAATTCAAACTCAGAAATCCTTGCAATCGGTGCTAATATGGACAAGGTAGAAGCAGCCTTTAACTTCAAACTTGAAAATAACCACGCTTTCCTTCCAGGTGCTGTTTCACGTAAGAAACAAGTGGTACCTCAATTGACTGAAAGCTTTAATGGGTAAGTTCCTGAGTGTCAGTTCAAAATAGGAAAGGCTAGTTTGTCTTATATCGAAAGGAGTTTTAACTCCTTTTTTTCTAGGAGAGAAGCATGTTAGCAAATGGCGATTTGATTTTTGTGAAGGATCTTTCAGATATGGGACAGGCCATCCAGGATTCTACTGGGAACTATAGTCATGTAGCCATCTATTTGGATGGTTTCATCTACCATGCTAGTGGGCAAGCTGGTGTTATCTGTCAAAAACTAAGAGACTTTTTAGAGCCAGCTTGTCTGTATGATCTTTATCTTTATCCAAAAATAGATATTCAAAAAGTAAAGAAAAGAGCTAACCAACATCTTGGAGCTCCTTATAATTCTTCTTTTTACCCTGATGGGGAAGGATTCTATTGTTCCCAGTACATCGCTGAGATTTTACCTATTTTTGAAACCACCCCTATGAAGTTTGGTGATGATGGGCAGGAAATTAGTGATTTCTGGAATGAATACTATAGAGAACTAGGAGTAGCTGTGCCTCTGAATCAGCCAGGGACCAATCCTAGTCAGTTAGCAGCATCCCCTCTTTTAAAATGTAAAGAAAGGAATCTTCATGATTCAGATTTTTAATCCTTCTCGTTTGACTCGACAACCATTTTTTATAGATTTGATTGACTATCTGGACCGGCATGACGATGTGATCCTACGAGAAATCAAGGCTCAGTTTACAGATGTATTAGTTGATAAACTCATGGAAGAGTATATAAAGGCAGACTTGATTCTAAGGGAAAATAAACGTTATTCGCTCAATCTCCCTTTTTTAGAATCTGCGGATGATTTAGCCCTTGATCAAGAGATTTTTGTCAGAGAGGACAGTCCAGTCTATCAAGACTTGCTGGAGAAAACTTTTGAGACAGAATTGCGCAATCAAACCAATGCAGCCATTTTAATCGAATATACGGACTTTGCAAGGCAAAAAATGACTCTGTCTAATTATTTCTACAAGGTCAAACATCAGTATCCTCTGACAGAAAAACAGCAGAAACTCTATGATATTTTAGGAGATGTTAACCCTGAGTATGCCCTCAAATATATGATGACTTTTTTGTTAAAATTCCTCAAAAAAGATCAACTGATGCAGAAACGCCGTGATATCTTCGTGGATAGTTTGGTCGTCCTAGGCTATATTGTGCAAAAAGAAGATGGAAAGTATGAGTTAGCTGCTGATTTTGATAAGGAACGGTTGACTTTCTATTTGTCTTAATGGCTTAATTTTGAGCTGATTGTTTGACTTTGCTAAAGAATAAGCATAAACTGAATGTAAGCGATAACGTTTATCGTATTAAAAGCAAAGGAGACAGAGCTATGTCACTTGAAAATAAATTGGATCAAGCAACTGGTGCTATCAAAGAAGGATTTGGTAAAGTTACTGGCGATAGCAAGACAGAAGCAGAAGGCGCTGTAGAAAAAACAGTTGCGAAAGCAAAAGAAGTAGTTGAAGATGCTAAAGGTGCTGTAGAAGGTGCCGTTGAAGGTCTTAAAAACTCATTTAAGAAAGAAGACTAAAAAATCAAGGGAAATATTCCCTTGATTTTTTTTTATAGATAACGTTCTGCGATAGCTGCGTCTCCAGGATAGTCTTCTTTCTTTCCTTGGACGATCTGGTAGCAATCAGCTCCCTTACCAGCAATAATCACGGCATCGAGTTCTTGATTTGTGATGGCCATGGCCGCCTTGATGGCTTGTTCACGATCGGCAATCTTTTCAACAGGATGACTGATATAGCTACTGATTTCTTCAGCAATGGCCATTGGATCTTCATAGTTGGGGTCATCAGCGGTGAGAAAGACTTGAATCTCAGGATGTTGATTGAGGAGGAGGCCAAAGTCCTTGCGTCGACTTTCTCCTTTATTGCCTGTCGAACCGAGAACAAGAGCAATTTTTCCAGTTTGATGGGTTTCAACCACATTGATGAGTTTTTTCAGACTGTCACCATTGTGGGCATAGTCGATGAAGACCTTGGCTCCATTTTTCTGAGTCAAGACTTCCATACGTCCAGGAACGCGGGTTGCAGCGATTCCTTTTTTGATATCTTCGAGACTAGCACCTAGACGAAGACAGGCAAGTCCTGCAGCAACTGCATTTTCTTGGTTAAAGTGGCCAATGAGTTGAATATCATAGTCACCAGCGAGTTTACCTGTAGCGGAAAAGCTAAAGGCTTTGGAGTTCTCGATTTGGTTACTTGACTGGCTACCATAGAAATCATGGTCTTGATCTTCTACTTGTTCTTTCAAGACAGAAAAGTGGTCCATGTCGCTGTTAATGACAACTGCTCGGCTATTTTTCATCAAGAGACGTTTATGGTAGAAGTAATCTTCAAAAGTCGGATGCTCAATCGGACCGATATGGTCAGGAGTGATGTTAAGAAAGACACCTACATCAAAGGTCAGACCATATACTCGATGAACTAGATAGGCTTGACTTGAGACTTCCATTACAAGATGGGTTCTTCCATTCTTAACAGCCTGAGCCATCATGTCGAAAAGATCGATATTTTCAGGTGTTGAGAAGGAAGATTTAAAGAAGGTCTTGCCATCCAAAGTTGTGTTCATAGTTGACAAAAGAGCTGTTGGGTAGCGTTGAGATAGAATGTGGTATGCAAAGTAGGCAGATGTTGTCTTTCCTTTTGTCCCTGTGAAAGCGAGAATTTTGAGTTTTTCTTGTGGATTGCCATAAAATTCCATAGCAATCAAACTCATGGCTTTCTTGATATCGTTCACAACGATGACAGGGATACCGACTTCGTAGTCCTTTTCGGAGACGTACCAAGCTAAGCCTTGACTTATAGCGGATAGGAGGTATTCTTTTTTAAAGGCAGCGCCTTTGGCAAAAAAAAGAGTACCTTCTTTTACTTTTCGGCTGTCGTAACTGATGCTGTCAAAAACAACTTCACTGTAGTTGTAGTGGTAGTGTCCTTGGTCGATAATCTCGCGGAAGAGACCATCTTTCTTTAATATATCTAATACGGTTTCAATCTTTATCATACTTTCTATTGTAAACCGAAAGTCTGAATTTTACAAGTAACAAGGAAAAGTTTATAATGGAAGATAAGGAACTTTTCCTAGTTATCAAAATTGAATGAGGAAGCTATGTCTAACGAAAACAATCACCAGCAAGCCCAGATGTTGCGAGGGACTGCTTGGCTAACAGCTAGTAACTTTATTAGTCGCCTCCTTGGTGCTATTTACATTATTCCCTGGTATATCTGGATGGGGACCTATGCTGCCAAGGCAAATGGCCTCTTTACCATGGGTTACAATATTTACGCCTGGTTCTTGCTGATTTCAACAGCAGGTATCCCAGTTGCGGTCGCAAAGCAAGTAGCCAAGTACAATACCATGCGAGAAGAAGAGCACAGCTTTGCCTTGATTCGGAGTTTCCTCGGTTTTATGACAGGTTTGGGCTTAGTCTTTGCCTTGGTCTTATACCTCTTCTCTCCTTGGCTGGCAGATTTGTCCGGTGTGGGGAAAGACCTGATTCCTATTATGCAAAGCTTGGCTTGGGCGGTCTTGATTTTCCCATCTATGAGTGTCATCCGAGGCTTCTTCCAAGGGATGAACAACCTCAAGCCTTATGCTATGAGTCAAATCGCCGAGCAGGTGATCCGTGTTATCTGGATGTTGTTGGCGACCTTTATTATTATGAAGTTGGGGTCAGGAGACTACTTATCAGCAGTAACTCAGTCTACCTTTGCAGCCTTTGTGGGGATGGTAGCTAGTTTTGCAGTCTTGATCTACTTCCTAGCCCAAGAAGGTTTACTCGAAAGAGTATTTGAAACACGGGATAAAATCAATAGCAAGCGACTCTTAGTCGATACCATCAAGGAAGCCATTCCCTTTATCCTGACAGGATCAGCCATCCAGCTCTTCCAAATCTTGGACCAGATGACCTTTATAAATAGTATGAAGTGGTTTACCAACTACAGCAATGAAGACTTGGTTGTCATGTTTTCTTATTTCTCTGCCAATCCTAATAAAATCACTATGATTTTAATCTCTGTGGGAGTTTCCATTGGGAGTGTCGGCTTGCCGCTTTTGACGGAAAACTATGTAAAAGGTGACTTGCCATCAGCGGCTCGTCTCGTCCAAGATAGCCTCACCATGCTCTTCTTATTCTTGCTACCAGCAACTATCGGAGTCGTCATGGTGGGAGAACCACTCTACACAGTCTTTTATGGTAAGCCAGATAGTTTGGCCATGGGCTTATTTGTCTTTGCAGTTTTGCAGTCTACTATCCTAGGCTTGTATATGGTCTTATCTCCGATGCTTCAGGCCATGTTCCGCAACCGCAAGGCAGTGCTTTATTTTATCTATGGTTCCATTGCTAAGATCGTCTTGCAATTGCCAACCATTGCTATTTTCCACAGCTACGGTCCTTTGATTTCAACGACTATCGGCTTGATCATTCCGAATGTCTTGATGTACCGAGACATCTGCCAGGTAACGGGTGCTCGTCGAAAGATAATCTTGAAGCGAACCATTTTGATTACCATCTTGACCCTTGTCATGTTTATCCTAGTTGGCTTCTTGCAGTGGTTGCTCGGTTTTGTCTTCCAACCAAGTGGACGTTTTTGGAGTTTCCTTTATGTGGCTCTCATCGGAGGGCTTGGAGGAGGTCTCTATGGTTTGATGAGCCTACGGACACGACTCTTGGACAAGATAATCGGCAAAGCTCAAGCAGACCGACTACGTACACGATTGAAAATATCGTAAAAGGATTTATAAATAAAAGTAATGAATTTAACCTTTCTTTAACAGAAAGGTTTTTTATAGTCCATTTTCTTAAAAAAAGAGAACTTTTTCTAAAATCAAGAGCAAAAAATATGTTTTTTTAGGTTTTCTTTCAGAAATTGCTTGACTAAATAAAACCAAAGCTGTATAATAAGACAAAACTTTAAAACAGGAGGTTCTGGAAATGAAAAAGTCTAAGGCCAAGTATCTGACACTTGCAAGTGTCGTGTTAAGCGCAGGTATCTTACTGAGCGCATGTGGAAACTCAAGTAGCGCTTCTAAAACATATAACTATGTTTATTCGAGCGATCCATCTAGTTTGAACTATCTTGCAGAAAACCGTGCAACAACCAATGACATCGTGACCAATTTGGTAGATGGATTGATGGAAAATGACCAATACGGTAACTATGTTCCATCGTTGGCAGAGGATTGGACTGTTTCTCAGGACGGTTTGACCTATACTTACAAATTGCGTAAGGATGCAAAATGGTATACCTATGAGGGTGAAGAATACGCCCCTGTAACGGCCCAAGATTTTGTCACTGGGTTGAAATATGCTGCTGATAAAAAATCCGAAGCCTTGTACCTAGTTCAAGACTCTGTAGCAGGTTTGGATGACTATATCAACGGGAAAACAACTGACTTTTCAACTGTCGGTGTTAAGGCGATTGATGACCAAACAGTTCAGTACACTTTGACACGTCCAGAATCTTATTGGAACTCTAAAACAACTTCAACCATTCTCTTCCCTGTCAATGCAGACTTCCTGAAATCAAAAGGAGATGATTTTGGTAAGGTAGATCCTTCTAGTATTTTGTACAGTGGACCTTTCTTGATGAAATCGTTTGTTTCAAAATCTGTTATCGAATACAAGAAAAATCCAAATTACTGGGATGCTAAAAATGTCTTTGTGGACGATGTGAAATTGACTTACTATGATGGTAGTGACCAAGATGCCCTAGCTCGTAACTTTGTAGAAGGAGTATACAGCTACGCACGTCTCTATCCAAATAGCTCAAGCTTTGAAGGCATTAAAGAGAAGAACAAGGATAACATCATCTATAGTATGCAAACCGCAACTTCTTATTACTTGAACTTCAACTTGGACAGAAAATCTTATAACTTCACTTCTAAGTCCTCAGATATCGAAAAGAAATCAACCCAAGAAGCAGTTCTGAATAAAAACTTCCGTCAAGCCTTCAACTATGCTTATAACCGTACAGCATATGGAGCACAATCTCAAGGTGAAGACGGAGCAACAAAGATTATTCGTAACTTGGTTGTACCTCCAACATTTGTAAGTATCAACGGGAAAGACTTTGGCGATGTTGTTTCAGAAAAGATGGTCAACTATGGCCAAGAATGGCAAGGAATCAACTTTGCAGACGCTCAAGATCCATACTACAATCCTGACAAGGCTAAAGCTAAATTTGCAGAAGCTAAGAAAGAATTGGAAGCTAAGGGGGTGCAATTCCCAATCCACTTGGATGTATCTGTAGATCAATCAGCTAAAAAAGGGGTACTTGAAGCAAGCTCTTTGAAACAATCCATCGAATCTGTCCTAGGAGCTGAAAATGTGGTTATCGATATCCAACAATTATCAACAGATGACTACGATAATTCTAGCTACCTCGCTCAAACGGCAGCTCAAAAAGACTTTGATATCTATAATGGCGGTTGGAGTGCTGACTACTTGGATCCATCAAGCTATCTAGATATCCTAAATGTCAATAACGGTGGTATGTTGCAAAACCTTGGTCTAGAACCAGGTGAGGTCAATGACAAGGCTAAGGCAGTTGGTCTGGATACTTACACTCAAATGCTAGAAGAAGCGAACAAGGAGCAAGAACCAGCAAAACGTTATGAAAAATATGCTGAAGTTCAAGCTTGGCTCGTTGATAGCGCCCTTGCTATTCCAAACGTTTCTCAAGGTGGAACACCGACCTTGAGAAAGACAGTTCCATTCTCATCGCCATTCTCACAAGCTGGAAATAAGGGTGTCGAATCATACAAGTACCTCAAGTTGCAAGATAAGACTGTAACGACTGATGAGTATGAAAAAGCTAAAGAAAAATGGCAGAAAGAAAAAGAAGAATCCAATAAAAAAGCGCAAGAAGAACTGGCAAAACACGTTAAATAACCAGTCTATTCAACAGGAAAAACGATAGTTTCTTAAGGAACTATCGTTTTTATATAGTTTGAAACTATAACTAGCTCTTGAAAAGAAGAAAATGAGTTGGCGAAAATAAATGATACAATAGTTACTATAGATTTGGAGGTATTGTATGAGCAAAGAACTACACATCAACACAATTCTGGCCCAGGCAGGGATCAAGTCAGATGAGGCAACAGGTGCCTTGGTGACGCCGCTTCATTTTTCAACCACTTATCAGCATCCAGAGTTCGGTCAGTCTACGGGATTTGACTATACCCGTACTAAAAACCCAACTCGCAGTAAGGCGGAGGAGGTTTTGGCTGCAATCGAATCAGCGGACTATGCCCTAGCAACGAGCTCAGGTATGGCTGCGATTGTACTGGCCTTTAGTGTTTTTCCAGTAGGGAGTAAAGTCTTGGCTGTGCGAGATCTTTATGGGGGTTCTTTCCGTTGGTTCAACCAAGTGGAGCAAGAAGGCCGGTTCCATTTTACCTATGCCAATACAGAAGAAGAGCTGATCGCTGAGTTAGAGAAAGATGTGGATGTTCTCTATATCGAAACGCCAACCAATCCCTTGATGTTAGAATTTGATATTGCCAAACTAGCCAAACTAGCTCATGCTAAGGGTGCCAAGATAGTGGTGGACAATACCTTCTACAGTCCGATTTACCAACGTCCGATTGAAGACGGCGCGGATATCGTTCTTCATTCAGCCACCAAGTACTTAGCCGGGCACAACGATGTCTTGGCTGGGGTGGTTGTGACTAATAGTTTAGAACTATATGAACAACTGTTCTACAATCTAAATACGACTGGTGCGGTCTTGTCACCATTTGATAGTTATCAGTTGATTCGTGGTCTCAAAACCCTGCCTCTTCGTATGGAACGTTCGACAGCCAATGCCCAAGAAGTGGTTGCTTTTTTGAAGGATTCACCTGCTGTCAAGGAAGTTCTCTATACAGGACATGGGGGGATGATTTCCTTTAAAGTGGCTGATGAGAGTCGAATTCCTCATATTTTAAATAGCCTGAAGGTTTTCTCTTTTGCTGAGAGTTTGGGTGGGGTGGAAAGCCTGATCACCTATCCAACAACCCAAACCCATGCGGATATTCCAGTAGAAGTGCGCCATTCCTATGGATTGACAGATGATCTTTTGCGTTTGTCAATCGGGATTGAGGATGCTAGAGATTTGATTGCGGACTTGCGTCAAGCATTAGAAGGATAAGACAGATATGGGAAAATATGATTTTACAAGTCTGCCCAATCGTTTTGGGCATCATACCTATAAATGGAAAGAGGCAGAAGCTGATCGAGAAATTCTACCAGCCTGGATAGCGGATATGGACTTTGTAGTCTTGCCTGAGGTTCGACAAGCCGTACAAACCTATGCGGATCAGTTGGTCTATGGCTATACCTATGCAAGCGACTCTTTGATTGAGTCAGTTCAAGAATGGGAAGCCAGTCAACACGGGTATCACTTTGACAAAGAGGCTCTTGTCTTTATCGAGGGAGTGGTGCCAGCTATTTCAACAGCCATTCAAGCCTTTACAAAAGAGGGGGAAGCTGTTCTAATTAACACACCGGTCTATTCACCTTTTGCTCGCAGTGTCAAACTCAACAATCGCCGATTGATTACCAATTCTTTGGTGGAAAAGGACGGGCTGTTTGAGATTGACTTTGACCAACTGGAGAAGGAATTGGTGGGAGAGGATGTCAAACTCTATATCCTTTGCAATCCTCACAATCCTGGTGGACGTGTTTGGGAAAAGGAAGTGTTAGAAAAGATTGGTCATCTCTGCCAAAAATACGGTGTTTTGCTTGTTTCAGATGAGATTCACCAAGATTTGGCCCTCTTTGGTCACAAACACCAGTCTTTTAACACCATTGATCCCGCCTTTAAAGACTTTGCCCTTATCTTGAGTAGTGCCACTAAAACCTTTAATATTGCTGGGACCAAGAATTCCTATGCAGTTATTGAAAATCCAAAGCTTCGTGTGGCTTTCCAAAAACGACAGTTGGCCAATAACCAACATGAAATCTCAGGCTTGGGGTATTTGGCGACAGAAGCTGCCTACCGTTATGGTAAGGACTGGTTAGGAGAGTTAAAGGAAGTCATCGAGGACCACATTAACTATGTAGTTGATGTCTTAAGCAACGAAACCAAGATTCAGGTCATGAAACCGCAAGGTACCTACTTGATCTGGCTTGATTTTTCAGACTATGACCTAACGGATGACCGCTTGCAAGAGCTTTTGAAGAATGAAGCCAAGGTCATCTTGAACCGAGGTTTGGACTTTGGAGAGGAGGGAGCTCTTCATGCTCGTCTTAATGTAGCCATGCCGAAGTCAGTGCTAGGAGAGGTTTGTCAACGCATCGTGACCACTTTTGCTACACTTTAAAAATCCAGCCTTCTAGGAGAAAAGTCTTCCTAGAAGGCTATTTTCGTAGGGGAAAATGTGGTATAATGAAAAGATAAGATAAAGGGGTAACTATGGCTAAATTGATTCCGGGAAAGTTGCGTATGGAGGGTGTTACTCTCTATGAGACAGGCAACATTGAGATTATCAAGGAAAAAGGGAATCGCCTCTATACTCGTGTGGCGGGAGAAGACTTGCGCTACAGTTTAGAGGATGATCTTGTTTTTTGTGCTTGTGATTTTTTCCAAAAAAGAGGTTACTGTGTTCACTTAGCGGCGCTCGAGCATTATTTGAAGAACGACGAAGAAGGTCAGGTGATTTTACAAGCCTTAGAAAAAGGACATGAAGAGCAAGAAGAGGTCGAAACCAAGGTTAGTTTTGGTGGTAGTTTTTTGGAGCGTATTCAACCTCAGAAGAGAGAGAAAATCTACACTTTGTCGGCTCAAGGCCAGGTAGAAGCTGGAACCAATCGCCTCCTTTGGACTCTCCGAATCGGTTTAGTTGATAGTCAAAAATATTATGTCATTCGTGACATCCCTCTCTTTTTGAAGGTCTTAGTCCATCGAAAATCATATATGATTGGGAAACACTATGAAAATGACTTGTCTTGGGAGGCTTTTGACACAGCTAGTCAAGATGTTCTTACTTTTTTATGTGGCTTGATTGAGGAGGGACTGAGCCAAGACCTCTTTTTCCCTAATCAAGGTCGTCACCTCTTTTTCCCTCTGACATTTTTTGAGCAGGGAGTGGAGTTGCTGATGAACTTGGAGGATTTTCATTTTGAACACCAGATCGATAGTTATGAAAATCTTCTCTTTCATGATCTAGATTCTGATGCGGAACTCTTCTCTTTTTCTGTGCAGGAGTATCCCGATTATTTTGAGATGGAGATTTCTGAAAGTGAGCGAGTCAACGTATTCTATGGAGGGGCAGTTCTCTTTCGTAAGGGGAATCTTTATCTCTTAAATCCTAAACAAATCAGTCTCCTAAAGGAAATAAAGGAGCTTCCTCAGGAGGAGAGAGGGAGAAAATACCTCCAGTTTGACAACAGTGATCGTGACCGTCTGGCCGCCTGTCTGCCTTTGTTTGGACTGCTAGGAACAGTGTCTGCCCCTGAGCGCTTGCAAATCAGACCCTTTTCACCAATCTTTTACTTTGATAGGGAGGATGACGGCCGCATCCGCTTGGATATCCAGTTTGACTATGGAGATGTCAAGGTAACTAGTCGTCAACAGCTGGAACAATTACCTTTTTCAAGCGATGCCGTCTTGGAAAACCAACTATTTCAAGTCTGTTTAGGGGCTGGTTTTGAGGCTGATTTTCAGTCTTGGAGACAGGCTTTGAAGCCAGAGGCAGTTTATTCTTTCTTTCACCATACGATTCCAGCTTTTGAGAAATTGGGCCAGGTTTTCTTGTCTGATGAGATGAATCAGCTCTACAGTGTCCAAGCACCTCAGGTTCAGATTGAGTCCAAGGGAGGACTGTTGGAGATTCAGTTTGATTTCCAAGGGATTGCCCAAGAAGAGATTGATCAAGCTCTTAAAGCCCTGACCAGCAATCAGGATTTCTATATCAGTTCTTCTGACCAAGTGTACTTTTTTGATGAGGAAACCAAGCAGATTCGTCAAAATTTGCAGGAACTGGGGGTTGAGCTAAAAGATGGTTCTTTTCAAGCTCGAAAATCTCTGGCTTATAGCCTTTCTCAGCTTTTTGAAGGTCGAGATAGGGTCTCCTTCACAGAGGAATTTCAGCATTTAGCTCATGATTTGACCCATCCAGAGGATTTTCCTTTGGGAGATATACGAGTTCAGGCGAGTTTGAGAGACTATCAGGAAAAGGGTGTTCGTTGGCTCCAGATGCTTCACCACTATGGCTTTGGAGGCATATTGGCAGACGATATGGGACTGGGAAAAACATTGCAAACTATCGCTTTTTTGACTAGTCAGGTGACAGAACATAGTCGGGTCTTGATTTTAGCGCCGTCAGGTTTGATTTACAATTGGGCAGATGAATTTAGGAAATTTGCCCCACAGTTGGATTTGGCTGTCGTTCATGGTTTGAAAGCGAATCGAGAAGCAATTCTTTCTGAAAATCACCAAATCTACGTAACCAGTTATGCTACCTTTCGTCAAGACAGCGAGCTTTATCAAGAGATGGCCTTTGATTTCCTCTTTTTGGATGAAGCTCAGGTCATGAAAAATGCCCAGACTAAGATTGCTCAGAGTTTACGCCAGTTTGTGGTGCCGGCAGTCTTTGCTTTGTCAGGTACGCCCATCGAAAATCATTTAGGGGAGTTGTGGTCTATCTTCCAAATTGTGCTTCCGGGGCTCTTGCCAAGTAAAAAGGAGTTTATGAAATTACCGGCTGACCGAGTCGCGCAGTTTATCAAGCCCTTCGTCATGAGGCGTAAGAAAGAAGAAGTCCTTACAGAACTGCCTGATCTGATCGAAGTTGTCTATAAAAATGAACTGGAAGACCAGCAGAAGGCCATCTATCTCGCCCAGTTGCAACAGATGCGAGACCGTCTAGCCCAAGTGACAGATCAAGAATTCCAGAGAAGTCGGGTAGAAATCTTATCTGGTCTCATGCGATTGCGCCAGATCTGCGATACGCCAGCCCTCTTCATGAACGATTACCAAGGAGCTAGTGGTAAATTGGATAGTCTCCGAGATTTATTGCTACAAGTGGCAGATGGTGGGCATCGGGTCTTGATTTTCTCTCAATTTAAAGGAATGTTGGAAAAAATCGAGCAAGAGCTCCCAAATTTGGGCTTGACTTCCTTCAAAATTACGGGCTCAACTCCTGCTCAAGACCGACAAGAGATGACCAAAATATTTAATCAAGGGGAAAGGGATATCTTTCTCATCTCCCTTAAGGCGGGGGGTGTTGGTCTCAATCTGACAGGAGCTGACACCGTCATCCTAGTGGACCTCTGGTGGAATCCTGCTGTCGAGGCTCAGGCTATCGGACGAGCTCACCGAATGGGACAGGAGCGGAAGGTAGAAGTTTATCGTTTGATTACTAGAGGAACCATTGAAGAAAAGATTCAAGAACTCCAAGAACAGAAGAAACACCTGGTTTCCCAAGTTTTGGATGGAACGGAATCGCGTGCGAGTCTTAGTCTGGCAGAAATTCGAGAAATTTTAGGGATTTCTGAAGCCAGCACTTGAAAAATCAAGACAATACGCTATAATGAAGTGTTGAAAGGAAATACAAAATGAAACAAGATCGATTTCCATTGGTGTCAGATGATGAGATCATGCTGACCAAAATGCCAGTCATGGACTTGTACGATGAGTCAGACTTTATTAGCAATATCAAGGGTGATTACCGCGATAAAAACTATTTGGAATGGTCTCCTATCAATGAGGAACAGGCTGTAACTCCTTCGGTAGCTAGCAAAGAGTCAAAACCAGGCCAAGAATCTAAAAAAATTGAAAAAACGTATGCTGAATTGGCTAGAGAAGAGGCGCGTGCGGACTTGAAGAAGAAACGTTCAGCCAAGTATTTGACTCAGGATGTTAGTCATACCAGACGACACAATGGTTCAACACTTGTTCGTCAAGGAAACCAACCAACAGCACCATTTCAAAAGGAAAATCCAGGTGAGTTTGCTAAGTTTAGTAAAAACTTGAGTCAGTCTCACTATATTCTAGCCGAGGAGGTTGGCCAGGTAGTAACTCCAACTCCGAAAGCCCAAACAGGAAAGGCTAAAAAGAACAACTATGATTTTCTAAAGAAGAGTCAAATCTATAATAAAAAGAATAAGCAAACGGAACAGGAACGTCAGGTTGCTCAAGAGTTGAATCTGACAAGAATTACTGAGTAAGGGAGAAAAACATGTCAAAAACATATCATTTTATTGGAATCAAGGGATCAGGGATGAGTGCCTTGGCCTTGATGTTGCATCAAATGGGACACAAGGTTCAAGGTTCAGACGTTGAAAAATACTACTTTACTCAACGTGGACTAGAGCAGGCAGGGATTACGATTCTTCCTTTTGATGAAAAGAACCTGCAAGGGGATCTTGAAATTATTGCTGGAAATGCCTTTCGTCCAGATAATAACGTTGAAATCGCCTATGCCGACAAAAATGGTATCAGCTACAAACGTTACCATGAATTCCTAGGCAGCTTTATGCGTGACTTTGTCAGCATGGGGGTTGCAGGAGCGCATGGTAAGACATCAACGACTGGGATGCTGTCTCATGTTTTGTCTCACATCACAGACACTAGCTTCTTGATTGGGGATGGAACGGGTCGAGGTTCTGAAAATGCTAAGTATTTTGTTTTTGAATCTGACGAATATGAGCGTCATTTCATGCCTTACCACCCAGAATACTCTATTATCACCAATATTGACTTTGACCATCCAGACTACTTTACTAGTCTAGAGGATGTTTTCAATGCCTTTAATGACTATGCTAAACAAATTACCAAAGGTTTATTCGTCTACGGTGAGGATGCTGAGTTGCGTAAGATTACAGCCAATGCTCCAATCTATTACTATGGCTTTGATGCTGAGGGAAATGACTTTGTAGCTAGCGATCTTCTACGTTCTACAACTGGTTCGACCTTCACAGTTCATTTCCGCGGACAAGAGTTGGGTCAATTCCACATTCCAACCTTTGGTCGTCACAATATTATGAATGCGACAGCCGTTATTGGTTTACTTTATACAGCAGGGTTTGACTTGAACTTGGTACGTGAACACTTGAAAACATTTGCTGGTGTCAAGCGTCGTTTCACTGAAAAGGTTGTCAATGGCACCATTATTATTGATGATTTCGCCCACCATCCAACGGAAATCATTGCGACCTTAGATGCGGCTCGTCAGAAATACCCAAGCAAGGAAATTGTTGCAATCTTCCAACCACACACTTTTACTAGAACCATTGCCCTATTGGACGATTTTGCTAAAGCTTTGAGCCAGGCAGATGCTGTTTACTTGGCGAAAATCTATGGATCAGCCCGTGAGGTGGACCATGGTGACGTCAAGGTAGAAGACCTAGCAGATAAAATTAAGAAGAAAAGCCAAGTCATCACAGTTGAAAATGTATCACCACTCCTTGAGCATGATAATGCAGTTTATGTCTTTATGGGAGCAGGAGATATCCAAACCTATGAGTACTCATTTGAACGTCTCTTGTCTAATTTGACAAGTAACGTCCAATAAGAAAAAAGAATGGAAATTCCAATCACCATAGGACGGGCTACTTTATCGGATTTAGAAGAAATTGTAGCAATTGAAGAATCTTGTTTATCCTCAGAAGAAATGGTGAACTACGAGTTTTTAGAAGAGAGTATCCGTAAGATTGCGGATACCTTTCTTGTAGCTAGAGATGAAAACCAGCTCCTAGGCTATGTTTTAGGAGAGTCTCAGTCTCTTCATCCCACATGGATAGAAATAAGATCATTTGCTATTCATCCTGACCATCGCGGGCAAGGCTTGGGGACCCTTCTTCTTCTTGCTAGCTTGAAACAAGTGGCGGTGGAAGGAGGGTATGAGTATCTTCGCTTGACTTGTCCTGATGGCCTGCTCTCTTATTTTGAGATGAATGGCTTTGTTGAGGAAGAAGCACCAGAAGCTTCATGCGCAAGATTTTCGGGATGGAATCTGATTTGGGCCAATCCTTTTTATCAGGAGGAAGTATGAAAATCAGACAAGCAAGATTTTCGGATTTAGATCAAATTTTAGAGATAGAGCTGGAGAATTTCTCCCTTGAAGAAGCCATTCCTCGTGCGGTCTTTGAGGCGCACTTACGTGAAATTCAGACCAGTTTTCTCGTAGCCGAAAAGGAGGGACGTATCCTTGGGTATATCGAAGGTCCAGTCGTCCCACATCGTCATCTACAAGATCAGTCCTTTACAGAAGAGATAAAAGACTATAGCCATCGACCTGGAGGTTATATCTCTGTGACCTGTCTCTCCATAGCTAAGGAGGCACAAGCCTTGGGCGTGGGAAAAAGACTGTTAAGGGCTCTGAAAAAAGTCGCTTTAGAACATGAACGAGAAGGTATCAATTTGACCTGCCATGACTATCTCATCCCTTATTATGAAAAAAATGGATTTGTGAATGAAGGGGTATCCCAGTCAAGCTTTGCGGGTGAAAGTTGGTATGATATGGTTTGGCAACCTTAAAAAATGAGAATCATAGCTATAGAAAGGGATGTTTTGTTGCTTTTCTGTAACTTTTAAGATATAATATTATGGATTGTCAACAAGGAGGTAATGCTTTTGACTGAAAAATCAAGAGAAGAAGAAAAATTAAGCTTTAAAGAGCAGATTCTACGTGATTTAGAGAGAGTAAAAGAACAAGATAGAAAAGAGAAAGAAGTAGACATTCCAAATCTGACAGCTTCATCATCTCAAGCTAGTTCAGTAACTCCTATAAATCCTGAATCTGATGCTTCAACAGAAGAGTTGATGGCTGATTCCCTATCTGTTGTCGATAAAATTCTAAAGAATGCGCCGAGTGTTCCTCCACTTTCGAGTGCTGAAGCTGATAAAACGGATGAAAAAGAAGAGAAAGAGATTAGACAGCCTGTCATTGACAAGATTGAAGTTGTAGAATCTGAAGAACCTCTAGTAGAACCGATTCATCCAGCTGAAGAACCTGTAGTGGAGTCCGTTCAACCTAAGGTGGAACCAGTTGAACTTGAACCTGAAGAAAAAGAATTTAACGATACTCCGACCAAGATAGATGTGACTTATAAGACAGAAGAGGCCAATACATCAGTTGCTTCTTCTGAGAATAAAGCTGAAGCGCTAGCTTCAACTGGATCCTCAGACAGATTAACGGAGGAATCACGTCGTAACCGTCGCCGTAAAGGTAAAAAACCAACCAAGAAAAAGGAGAAATCAAAGGCCAAAGGTTTCCTAGTAACCTTTTTAGTCCTCTTGGTGCTTGTGGCTGCTGGTGGATACTTTGGATACGGTTACGTTCAAGACTCTTTGAAACCTGTTGATGCGAGCTCTAAGGAGTATGTGACAGTTCAAATTCCAGAAGGATCAAATGTGCAACAAATTGGGAGCACTTTGGAAAAATCTGGCTTGGTCAAACATGGACTTATCTTTAGTATTTATGCTAAGTATAAGGGTTCAGACTTGAAGTCAGGTTATTACAATTTGAAGAAGAGCATGAGTACGGATGATTTGATCCAAGAATTGCAAAAAGGTGGAACTCCTGAACCTCAAGAACCAGTGCTTGCGAACTTAACGATTCCGGAAGGTTATACCTTAGAGCAAATTGCTCAGACAGTAGGTCAACTCCAAGGTGATTTTAAAGAACCTCTTACAGCGGATGCTTTCCTGGCAAAAGCTCAAGATGAAACCTTCATCTCCCAACTAGTAGCCAAGTATCCAAACCTTCTTGGAAGTCTTCCAACAAAAGACAGTGGCGTTCGTTATCGCCTTGAAGGTTACCTTTTCCCAGCAACCTACACTATCAAAGACAGCACTACGGTTGAAAGCTTGATTGATGATATGTTAGCAGCTATGGACAAGGCCATGTCACCGTACTACACTACGATAAAAGAAAAGAATCTGACAGTTAATGAATTGCTCAGTATTGCTTCTCTTGTCGAAAAAGAAGGTGCTAAGACCGAAGATCGTAAATTGATTGCGGGAGTCTTCTATAACCGCTTGAATCTTGGTATGCCACTTCAAAGCAACATTGCTATCTTGTATGCTGAAGGAAAACTTGGCCAAAAGATTAGCTTGGCTGATGATACTGCAATTGATACTACGATTGATTCACCTTATAATGTTTATACACATCTTGGCCTCATGCCCGGACCAGTTGATAGTCCAAGCCTCGATGCTATTGAAGCAAGTATAAATCAGACAAAGAGTGAGTACTTGTACTTTGTAGCCAATGTTGAAGACGGTAAAGTGTACTTTGCAACGACAAAAGAAGAGCATGACCAAAACGTTGCAGAACATATCAATAGTAAATTAACACAATCAAGTAGTTCAAACTAAAATTATGTGGTTTTCCACATAATTTTGTTTTAAAAAAGTAATAGAAAAGAAAGTTGAAAAAATGGCAGAAAAAACTTACCCAATGACCCTTGAAGAAAAGAAAAAGTTAGAAAAAGAATTAGAAGAATTGAAACTCGTTCGTCGTCCTGAAGTCGTAGAGCGTATCAAAATTGCTCGTTCGTACGGGGATCTTTCAGAAAATAGTGAGTACGAAGCAGCTAAGGATGAACAAGCTTTTGTTGAAGGACAAATTTCAAGTCTAGAAACAAAAATTCGCTATGCTGAAATTGTTAATAGCGATGCAGTTGCCCAAGATGAGGTAGCTATCGGTAAGACCGTAACCATTCAAGAAATCGGTGAAGAGGAAGAAGAAGTCTACATCATTGTCGGTTCTGCAGGTGCGGATGCTTTCGCTGGGAAGGTATCAAATGAAAGTCCGATTGGACAAGCTTTGATCGGCAAAAAAACAGGCGATATTGTTACGATTGAGACACCTGTTGGTAGTTACGATGTCAAAATTTTAAAGGTTGAAAAAACAGCCTAAATAGAATGAAAATGGAGTAGTGGAGGTCTTGACTTGCTCAACTCCTTTTTGATTTTTTGAATAAATAGGAGACTATATGAGTTCAAATAAGAAAAAAAATAAAATGGAGCGTGGTTTAACCAATCGCCATGTTCAGGTGATGGCCATTGCGGGGACAATTGGAACAGGACTTTTCCTAGGTGCTGGTCGTTCTATCAGCCTTACTGGACCTTCTATCATCCTGATTTACATGATTACAGGAGCCTTTATGTTTTTGATGATGAGGGCTGTTGGAGAGATGCTATATCAGGATCCAGAACAACATACTTTTATCAACTTTATCACCCGTCATTTGGGGAAAGGCTGGGGGTATTTCTCTGTTTGGTCTTATTGGTTGTCTGTTGTCTTTATCGGTATGGCAGAAATCACTGCGATTTCGCATTATGTTCAGTTTTGGTTTCCTTCTTGGCCTAGTTGGTTGATTCAGATTGTTTTTTTAACGATTTTGGCCTTGGTCAATCTGATTGCGGTTAAGCTCTTTGGAGAAGTCGAGTTTTGGTTTGCTATGGTTAAGATTGTGGCTATTTTAGCTATGATTGCAACAGGGGTCTTTATGGTCTTGACAGGATTTGAAACACCATATGGTGCTGCAAGTCTGGCAAATATCAGCAATCAATTCTCTCTTTTCCCAAATGGAGTCATGAACTTTGTCATGGCCTTTCAAATGGTATTTTTTGCCTATCTGATGATTGAATTTATCGGAGTGACAACCTCTGAAACGAAGAATCCTCGTCAGGTTTTGCCAAAAGCAGTTAAAGAAATTCCTCTCCGAATTGTCTTCTTCTATGGCGGTGCTCTATTGGCCATTATGTCTATTATTCCCTGGAGAGAACTTGCTTCTTCAGATTCACCATTTGTAACGGTTTTTGAGCTGGCAGGTATCAAGTGGGCGGCAGCTCTGATTAACTTCGTTGTTTTGACGTCGGCAGCATCTGCTCTTAATTCAACCCTCTATTCAACAGGGCGACACCTCTACCAGATTGCTCATGATTCACCCAATCGCTTCCTAAAAGCGATCAAGGCAGATACTCTCTCTCGCCATAATGTTCCACAAAATGCTATTATTGCTTCAGCAATCTTGATTGCTCTGGCTGCCTTTATCAATGTTTTGCCAGGTGTTTCCGACGCCTTTGCTTTGATTACGGCGTCTTCATCAGGTGTTTACATCGCGATTTATATCTTGATCATGGTGGCTCATCTCAAATACCGCAAGTCACAAGACTTCATGGCGGATGGCTACCTCATGCCCCATTACCGTTTTCTAAATCCCTTAACCATGCTCTTCTTTATCTTTGTCTTTGTAACCCTCTTTTTACAAGAATCTACTTTTATGGGAGCAATTGGTTCAGCTATCTGGATTATCGGTTTCGGAATTTATAGCCAGTGGAAATTTAGAAAATAACTCATGAACTCATCAACTCAGCTTGGTGAGTTTTTTCTAGTTTGACAGTCTATTGAAATAAGATTATAATCAAGCTGTAACAGTTCTAAGGAGGTTTGAATGCACTTTAGATTGGAAAATAAAGCGTCCCAGAAAGCGCAAGAAATAGGAAATCTGATTCGTTCTTATAATCGTTCCAAAAGAGAAGAGTCTGAAAGCGAGCCACTGAATCTTTATATCGAAGACGAAAAGGGTAATCTCTTGGCGGGCTTAGTAGCAGAGACTTTCGGAAATTGGTTGGAAATCGAGTATTTGTTTGTGAAAGAAGAATTACGGGGACGAGGAATCGGTTCGAAACTATTGCAACAGGCAGAAAGTGAAGCCAAGAATCGAAACTGTCGTTTTGCTTTTGTCAATACTTACCAGTTTCAGGCGCCAGATTTTTATAAAAGGCATGGCTACAAGGAAGTCTTTACCTTGCAAGACTATCCCTATACAGGACAAAGATACTATTACCAAAAGGATTTGTAAGCTGAATATGAAAGTATAAAGCAAAGAGGAAATCTTCACATCACTATGGAGGTAGGCAGATGAACATAATATTGGATATGGGCAACGTTTTATTAGAATGGAACAAAGATAAGATTTTGCAAGGTGTTTCGGATACGAAGGAAGAATATTTGATTTTAGATAAGGTCATTTTTCAGTCGGGGCTTTGGGAAAGATTAGATCTTGGAACCATGACGAGAGAAGAGTTGGTGCTTAAAGTTGTGTCAATGATTGGCAGGACCTATCAAAAGAAGGTCGAAGAAGTTATCTGGAACTGGCCTAGCTACATTGACATTTATACGGAAGTCTTTCCTGTCTTGTCAGAACTAAAGAAAAAGGGGCATCGCATCTTTGTCTTGTCCAATACCTCAAAGGTATTTTATGACTTGCTGGAAGAGCAACTATCTCCCTTAAAAGAACTTTTAGATGGCTTTGTCTTATCCTGTGATATAAAAGCTATAAAGCCTGATTTGGTAATGTTTAAGGAGATTCTCGATAAATACCAGCTAGATCCTACAAATTGTGTCTTTCTAGACGATATTGAGGACAATACAAACGTAGCTCAGAACTTGGGCATCAAGGCCCATCAGGTCAAGAAAAGAAGTGATGTCGTTGATATTTTGAAATCCTATATTTAAAGGCAACGCTCTCTATTTTTTGTAGTAGAGAGTTTTTTTGTTAATAAAATCTTACAAAATGACATTTATATATTGCATTAAGTTAGATATATGGTATAATGTTTTTAAAAGAAGCGCAACTTTTTAAGAATGTGAAGGAGGACGCTAGTGGCTAAAAATTTAAAGTTAAAATTAGCTCGGGTGGAGCGTGATTTAACACAAGGGGATTTGGCAGAAGCTGTGGGCGTTACTAGGCAGACTATAGGCTTGATTGAAGCTGGGAAATACAATCCGAGTCTCTCCCTCTGCCAGTCCATTTGCAGATGCTTAGGAAAAACATTAGACCAACTATTTTGGGAGGAAGAAGATGAAAAATAGAAAAAAACTTGTGATCAAAGATGAACGTACGGAAAAATTGGATGGAAAGATTTCAGGAGAAATTCTTTTGGGAATGTGCCTATTTTTGGCACTGGAAATTTTTGCCAAAGTTTATATTTTTAATTTAACGCTTCTATCCTATTCACCAGAATTACTTTTATTGATTGGAGTAGGTTTGTATGCCATTATTCGCCGCATGTATGTAGGAATTGATATTCGAGATATTGTTGAGAATACTGGAAAAGAAAGAATTTTATCTGCTTTGGGATTTTCTATAGTGGTTTTATTGATTGATATCGTAGGCAATCGCGAGGAACTGGTCAGTCTATTGACTTGGAAGTACTCCCTAAAAGTGGTTCTAGCAGTTATCATCTATCTCGTTGGGAGTTATTCTATGGATAGAGTTATCCTATACTTGAATCGCAGAAATCAGCAAGTTTGGGAGGAAGAAGATGAAGAATAGATTTTTTTATTATCAATTACTAGACGAAAGGGAAGAACAACTGATTAACAAAGCTGGGACAGAGTCTTTTTATGTGTTTATCGGGCTCATTCTACTAAGTTATTTGGTGGCAGTATTAGCACCTGCTCTTTTTAATCCTAATATTCTTCTGATTACCCTTTTGTTAGGAATTTTATTCTTTTTCAATCGTGCACGACAACTTGGAGTGACCTACTATAGTCGTTTTCATTTTACGATTGTAGGGTGTTTGCTGGTAACTCTCGCTATTACGACTCTCTTGATGTTGCAGAATTATCAATTCAATATCGAAATTTATCAGCACAATCCTCTGAACGTTAAATACTTGTCTGCTTGGGCCATTACTTATCTGATTTACCTTCCTTGGGTTTTTATCGGCAATCTCGGTCTTAAAAGTTATGGAGAATGGGCTCAAAAAAAGTTTGAGCAAGATATGGATGAACTGGAGACTATGGAATAGCTTGTTAGCTTTTTATCAATATCGGTAAAATGTGTTATAATAGTACTGATTTATCGGATGGTGTGAAAGTGGTAGAATACGTTCATACCTTTATAAAGAAGGAAGAAGGAAAACAGATGTATCCAGATGATAGTTTGACATTGCACACGGACTTGTACCAGATCAATATGATGCAAGTTTACTTTGACCAAGGGATTCACAATAAGAAGGCGGTCTTTGAAGTTTATTTCCGCCAGCAACCATTTAACAACGGTTATGCAGTTTTTGCTGGTTTAGAAAGAATTGTCAACTATCTTAAAGACTTGCGCTTTTCAGATAGCGATATTGCCTACTTGGAGTCGCTTGGCTATCACGGTGCGTTCTTAGACTACCTCCGCAATCTCGAGTTGGAGTTGACGGTTCGTTCTGCCCAGGAAGGGGACTTGGTTTTTGCTAATGAGCCGATTGTGCAGGTTGAAGGCCCTCTAGCCCAATGTCAATTGGTTGAAACGGCTCTTTTAAACATCGTTAACTTTCAAACCTTGATAGCGACCAAGGCGGCACGTATTCGTTCGGTTATTGAAGATGAACCCTTGATGGAGTTTGGGACACGTCGTGCGCAAGAAATGGATGCAGCTATCTGGGGAACACGCGCAGCCGTGATTGGTGGCGCCAATGGAACCAGCAACGTGCGTGCTGGTAAACTCTTTGATATTCCTGTCTTGGGGACTCATGCCCATGCCCTGGTACAAGTTTATGGAAACGACTATGAAGCGTTCAAGGCTTATGCGGCGACCCATCGTGACTGTGTCTTTCTAGTAGATACTTATGACACGTTGCGAATCGGTGTGCCAGCTGCCATTCAGGTGGCGCGTGAGCTGGGTGATCAGATTAACTTTATGGGTGTGCGGATCGACTCTGGGGACATTGCCTACATTTCCAAGAAAGTCCGTCAGCAACTGGACGAGGCTGGCTTTACAGAGGCTAAGATCTATGCTTCTAATGATTTGGATGAAAATACTATTCTCAACCTCAAGATGCAAAAGGCCAAGATTGATGTCTGGGGTGTGGGAACCAAGCTGATTACAGCCTATGATCAGCCAGCTCTTGGGGCAGTTTATAAGATTGTAGCTATCGAAGATGAGAATGGTCGTATGCGCAATACCATCAAACTGTCTAATAATGCTGAAAAAGTATCAACGCCAGGTAAGAAACAGGTGTGGCGCATTACCAGTCGTGAAAAAGGCAAGTCAGAAGGCGACTACATCACCTATGATGGTGTGGATGTGAGCGGTATGACTGAAATCAAGATGTTCCATCCAACTTATACCTACATCAAAAAGACTGTTCGAAATTTTGATGCTGTTCCTCTCTTGGTGGATATTTTCAAAGAAGGGAAATTGGTTTACGATTTGCCTAGTTTGACTGAGATTCAGTCCTATGCTCGCAAAGAATTTGACAAGCTTTGGGATGAGTATAAACGGGTACTCAATCCACAGCACTATCCAGTAGATTTGGCGCGTGATATTTGGCAAGATAAGATGGAATTGATTGACAAGATGCGTAAGGAAGCCCTTGGTGAAGGAGAAGAAGAATGAGTTTGCAAGAGACCATTATCCAGCAACTGGGTGTCAAGCCAGTGATTGACGCTCAGGAAGAAATCCGTCGTTCCATTGACTTCTTAAAAAGATACTTGAAAAAACACCCCTTCCTTAAAACTTTTGTACTAGGGATTTCTGGAGGTCAGGACTCAACCTTAGCAGGGCGCTTGGCGCAATTAGCTATGGAAGAAATGCGAGCAGAGACAGGAGATGACAGTTACCAATTTATCGCTGTCCGCCTGCCCTATGGCGTGCAAGCTGATGAAGCGGATGCTCAAAAAGCCCTCGCTTTCATCCAACCAGATGTCAGCTTGGTTGTGAATATTAAGGAATCAGCTGATGCCATGACAGCTGCAGTTGAAGCGACAGGAAGTCCTGTTTCAGACTTTAACAAGGGCAATATTAAAGCTCGTAGTCGTATGATTGCCCAATATGCTCTTGCGGGTGCCCATAGCGGAGCGGTCATTGGAACAGACCATGCTGCGGAAAATATCACAGGATTCTTTACTAAGTTTGGTGACGGTGGTGCAGACATTCTCCCTCTTTACCGCCTCAATAAACGTCAAGGAAAGCAACTCTTGAAAGAGCTTGGTGCAGACCCAGCCCTTTATGAAAAAATCCCAACAGCAGACCTAGAAGAAGACAAACCTGGACTAGCAGACGAAGTCGCACTTGGAGTCACTTACAATGAAATTGATGACTACCTCGAAGGAAAAACAATCAGCCCAGAAGCCCAAGCGACTATTGAAAACTGGTGGTACAAAGGCCAACACAAACGCCACCTACCCATCACCGTATTTGATGACTTTTGGGAGTAAAAAGGTCCGGGGGACCTTTTTAGCTTCTTGCCTTGAAACTCGAGAGCAAGAATAACCTCCAGTGGAGGTTTTTACCCTGATCCTAGAAATGAGAAAGCGAAGAAGGTCTGGGGGGACCTTTTTAGCCTCTCACCTTGAAATAAAAAAGTGAGAGAAGATTCGGTAACTCGAAGAGTTCGATTTCGTTGTCTCACCCCCGCAACGATGACTAGGTTTGAAAAAGCTTGGTAAAGCGCATTTCAAACCAGACAGCGACTGCGTCAAGGGACTAGATGAAAAACTTGTTTTCTAGCTGTTACTGAGTATAGTCTTTTTACCCTGAGCCTTAAGCTTAGAAAGCGAGGTAACATTATGAAAGCAATCGGTACGCAAACCTTACAAACAGATCGTTTGATTTTGAGAAGATTTGTGGAGAGTGATGCGGAAGCCATGTTTCAAAATTGGGCTTCGTCTGCTGAGAATCTAATCTATGTCACCTGGGATCCTCATCCTGATGTCGAGGTGACTCGGAACTCGATTCGAAATTGGGTTGCTTCTTATGTCAATCCCAACTACTACAAATGGGCCATTTGTCTCAAAGAGAATCCTGAGCAAGTGATAGGAGATATCAGCATCGTTGAGATGAATGAGCCTGATTCAAGTTGTGAAATTGGGTATGTTTTAGGAAAAAATTATTGGGGCCGAGGTATGATGACGGAGGCCTTGAAAGCTGTGTTAGACTTTTGTTTTACTCAAGCAGGCTTTCAAAAGGTCAGAGCTCGTTACGCCAGTCTTAACCCAGCTTCAGGCCGTGTGATGGAGAAGGCTGGAATGTCCTATCTAAAAACCATTGCCAATGGTGTGGAGAGAAAAGACTACCTTGCGGACCTCATTTATTACCAGATAAGTAGGGAAGACAGGTGATTTCTTTTCTGTTTCTATCAAAGTCAGACCTTGTCTGGCTTTTTTTGTGCCAGATTTCTGAATAAACTGATTAAATTCCTATTTTTCCCTATCATTGTCCCTGTTTTTTCTGGAGTTTTGGAGCTATAATAGTCCTATCAAATCAAAGAATGGAGGAAGGTAATGGATACGATTATCTTTTTTATCAGTGTTTTTCTTGCTGGAATTCTTTCCTTCTTTTCTCCTTGTATTTTGCCCTTGTTACCGGTCTATGCAGGGGTCTTGTTGGATGACAAAGATGGTGCTCAGGCTTCTAGCGGAAAAATTTCAATCTCACTAGTTAGTTTATTGCGGACTCTGGCCTTTATAGCGGGGATTTCTTTTATCTTTATCATACTGGGCTATGGAGCTGGTTTTTTAGGCAATTTGCTGTATGCTTCTTGGTTTCAGTATGTGACAGGTGCAGTTATCATTCTCTTGGGCTTACACCAGTTGGAAGTCTTACATTTGCATGGGCTCTACAAGGAAAGAAGGCTACAATTAAAGAGACAGGGTCAAAAGGGTAACGGCTATAGTCAGGCATTTTTACTGGGGTTAACCTTTAGTTTTGCTTGGACGCCATGTGTGGGGCCGGTTCTGGGGTCTGTTTTGACCTTAGCGGCTTCAGGTGGCTCAGGTGCTTGGCAGGGAGCTGGTCTCATGTTGGTTTACACACTGGGTTTGGCGCTACCATTTTTAGTTCTAGCTCTCGCCTCCAGCTATGTTTTGAAACATTTTCGAAAACTCCATCCTTACCTCGGAACCCTCAAAAAAGTGGGTGGTTTCCTCATTATCCTGATGGGCATCTTAGTGCTTTTAGGAAATGCTTCCATTTTGACAAGATTATTTGAATAGAGAGGAAGAAGAAATGAAAAAATGGCAAACATGTCTCCTTGGAGTAGGCTCAATCTGTTGCTTAGCAGCCTGTTCGGCTAAAAACATGTCAGACGAGTCTACTATGGAGGAGCAAACCAAAACAGAACAAGTTAGTTCGAAAACTGCGACTAAAGGTCAGGCGGTTGCTGATTTTGAACTGACGGGAGTAGATGGTAAAACCTACCGCTTGTCTGATTACAAGGGTAAGAAAGTCTATCTTAAATTCTGGGCTTCTTGGTGTTCCATCTGTCTAGCCAGCCTTCCAGATACGGACGAAATTGCTAAGAATGCTGGTGATGACTACGTGGTCTTGACAGTGGTGTCACCAGGCCACAAGGGAGAACAATCTGAAGCTGACTTTAAGAACTGGTACAAGGGATTGGATTATAAAAATTTTCCAGTTTTAATTGATCCGTCAGGCAAACTTTTGGAAAGTTATGGTGTTCGTTCTTACCCGACCCAAGCCTTTATAGACAAGGAAGGCAAGCTGATCAAAACGCAACCAGGTTTTATGGATAAGGATATGATTTTAAAAACATTGAAAGAAATGGGGTAGAGAAAGACCATGAATGATAAAGTAAAACTTTTTGTCTTGGCAGGGGTCATTCTCCTAGTCCTAACCGGTTTCTATTTTCTATTGACGCGAAATGCAGGGCAGACAGATAGCTCGCAAATTGAGAAAGCGTCAGTTAGCCAAGGAGGAAAAACAGTGAAAAAAACAGAAGTGAGTAATGACGCAGACTTGCACGAAATTTATCTAGCTGGGGGATGTTTCTGGGGAGTTGAGGAATACTTCTCACGCGTGCCCGGAGTGACAGATGCCGTTTCAGGCTATGCAAATGGTAGAGGGGAAACAACCAAGTACGAATTGATCAACCAAACAGGACATGCAGAGACTGTCCATGTCACCTATGATGCTAATCAAATTTCCCTCAAGGAAATTCTGCTTCATTACTTCCGCATCATTAATCCAACCAGCAAAAATAAACAAGGAAATGATGTGGGGACCCAGTATCGTACTGGTGTTTATTACACAGATGATAAGGATTTGGAAGTAATCAACCAAGTCTTTGATGAAGTTGCTAAGAAATACGACCAACCTCTGGCAGTTGAAAAGGAGGCCTTGAAGAATTTTGTGGTAGCTGAGGACTATCACCAAGACTACCTCAAGAAAAATCCAAATGGCTATTGTCATATCAATGTCAATCAGGCTGCCTATCCCGTCATCGATGCCAGCAAATATCCTAAACCAAGCGATGAAGAGTTGAAAAAGACCTTGTCGCCTGAGGAGTATGCCGTTACCCAGAAAAATCAAACAGAACGAGCTTTTTCAAACCGCTACTGGGATAAATTTGAATCTGGTATCTATGTGGATGTGGCAACTGGCGAACCCCTCTTTTCATCAAAGGATAAGTTTGAGTCTGGTTGTGGTTGGCCTAGTTTCACCCAACCAATCAGCCCAGATGTTGCTACCTACAAAGAAGATAAGTCCTACAATATGACGCGCATGGAAGTGAGAAGCCGAGTTGGAGATTCTCACCTTGGCCACGTCTTTACAGATGGGCCTCAGGACAAGGGGGGCTTGCGCTACTGTATCAATAGTCTCTCTATCCGCTTTATTCCCAAAGACCAAATGGCAGAAAAAGGCTATGCCTATTTACTAGATTATGTTGATTAAGAAGGCTTTCCTAAGCAGTTAGAGGAGAATTTTGCTATACTGATACTAGTAAGTGGTAAAGGAGCAGAGCATGACCTACACAATCTTAATCGTAGAGGATGAATATCTAGTAAGACAAGGCTTGACCAAGCTGGTCAATGTAGCAGCCTACGATATGGAAATCATCGGTCAGGCTGAAAATGGAAGACAGGCTTGGCAACTGATTCAAAAGCAGGTGCCGGACATCATTTTAACTGATATCAATATGCCTCAGCTAAATGGCATCCAGTTGGCCAGTCTGGTACGAGAAACCTATCCTCAGGTGCATCTGGTATTTTTGACGGGTTACGATGATTTTGATTATGCCTTGTCTGCTGTCAAACTCGGTGTAGATGATTACCTGCTCAAACCCTTTTCGCGTCAGGATATTGAGGAAATGTTAGGGAAAATCAAGCAAAAACTAGACAAGGAAGAAAAGGAAGAGCAGTTACAAGATTTATTAACCGATAAGTTTGAGGGAAACCTAGCTCAGAAGATCCAGTCTCATCTGGCTGATAGCCAGTTTAGTTTGAAGTCTTTGGCCAGTGACCTAGGTTTTAGTCCGACATATCTGAGTTCCTTGATTAAGAAAGAGTTGGGCCTGCCTTTTCAGGATTATCTGGTGAGAGAGCGTGTCAAACAAGCCAAGCTCTTGCTTCTGACCACAGATTTAAAGATTTATGAGATAGCCGAAAAGGTTGGTTTTGAAGATATGAACTACTTTACCCAACGTTTTAAACAGATTGCAGGTGTGACACCTCGTCAGTTTAAGAAGGGAGAAGGCCGATGAAGCGTTCTTCTCTTTTAGTCAGAATGGTTATTTCCATCTTTCTGGTCTTTCTCATTCTCCTAGCTCTGGTTGGGACTTTCTACTATCAATCGAGTTCAGCAGCTATTGAGGCTACTATTGAGGGTAATAGTCAAACGACCATCAGCCAGACTAGCCACTTTATTCAGTCTTATATCAAAAAATTAGAAACAACCTCGACTAGTTTGACCCAGCAGACGGATGTCTTATCCTATGCTGAGAATTCTAACCAAGTCCAAGCCAAGGGAATCCGAGATCTATTTTTGACCATCTTAAAGGCTGACCAGGACTTGAAAACGGTGGTACTGGTCACCAAATCCGGTCAGGTCATTTCCACTGATGACAGTGTGCAGATGAAAACTTCCTCAGATATGATGGCGGAGGATTGGTACCAAAAGGCTATTCATCAGGGAGCTAAGCCAGTTTTGACACCAGCTCGTAAATCCAATAGTCAGTGGGTCATTTCTGTTACTCAGGAACTGGTTGATGCAGAGGGGGCTAATCTTGGAGTGCTTCGATTAGACATTTCTTACGAAACGCTGGAAGCCTATCTCAACCAACTCCAGTTAGGCCAGCAGGGTTTTGCCTTTATCATCAATGAAAATCATGAATTTGTCTACCATCCGCAACACACAGTTTATAGCTCGTCTAGTGAAATGGAGGCCATGAAACCCTACATCGAGACGGGGCAGGGCTATACGCTAGACCACCAATCCTACGTTAGTCAGGAACAGATTGCAGGTACTGATTGGACGGTTATAGGCGTGTCTTCACTGGAGAAGTTAGATCAGGTTCGGAGTCAACTCATGTGGACCTTGCTTGCTGCTAGTGCCTTATCTCTTCTTGCCTGTCTCTGCTTGGTGTGGTTCAGTCTCAAACGCTGGATTGCCCCTTTGAAGGATTTGAGAGAAACCATGCTGAAAATTGCTTCTGGTACACAAAATCTGCGTGCTAAGGAAGCTGGCGCCTATGAACTGAGAGAAGTGACTCGTCAGTTCAATGCCATGTTGGATCAGATTGATCAGTTGATGGCAGATGTGCGCAGGCAGGAAGAAGCGACCCGGCAGTATGAACTTCAAGCCTTGTCGAGCCAGATTAACCCCCATTTCCTCTATAATACTTTGGACACTATCATCTGGATGGCTGAATTTCAGGATAGTCAGCGAGTGGTTCAGGTGACCAAGTCCTTGGCAACCTATTTTCGCTTGGCGCTCAATCAAGGAAAGGATTTGATTTCTCTTTCTGATGAAATCAATCATGTCCGCCAGTACCTCTTTATCCAGAAACAACGTTATGGGGAAAAGCTGGAGTATGAAATTGCTGAAGATCCTGACTTTGATAATTTAGTCTTGCCTAAACTGGTGCTACAACCCCTTGTAGAAAATGCCCTTTATCACGGCATCAAGGAGAAAGATGGACAGGGACATATTAAAGTTTCCGTCCAGAAAAAGGATTCAGGACTAATCATCCGCATTGAGGATGATGGTGTTGGTTTCCAAGCTACTAGCGATAGCAGTCAAAGTCAGCTCAAACGTGGGGGAGTTGGTCTTCAAAATGTTGACCAACGACTCAAACTTCATTTTGGAGACAATTACCAGATGAAGATCAATTCTGTACCCGAAAAAGGGACGACGGTTGAAATATACATAAATAGAATAGAAACTAGTTAACTCCCAGTCAATTCTGGGAGTTTTATGCGTAATTGGGCAAGCTTTCTAGATTGTCTATCTTGCTAAAACGTAGAAAAAACGATATGATAGATAGTGACAAAAGAGGTATCAAGTATGAAGGAAAAAGACATTCAAAGAGCAACAAGCCAGATTGTAGAAGATGTAATAGAAAAGGCTAATTTGAAGCAAGGAACTATCTTTGTTTTGGGCCTTTCTTCTAGTGAGGTGATAGGTGGTCAAATTGGCAAGGAATCCAGCCAAGAAATTGGGGAAGTCATTGTGAAGACCATCCTAGATATCCTAGAGGAAAAAGGAATTCATCTAGCTGTTCAAGGTTGTGAACATGTTAATCGTGCCCTCGTTGTTGAACGTCAGGTGGCAGAGCAGTTTGGTCTAGAAATCGTCAGTGTCCTTCCGACACTTCATGCAGGAGGTTCGGGTCAATTGGCAGCCTTCAAGTTTATGCAGGATCCAGTTGAGGTTGAATTTATCAAGGCCCATGCTGGATTGGATATCGGAGACACTGCGATTGGCATGCATGTCAAGCATGTTCAGGTTCCGATTCGCCCTGTACTGCGTGAAATTGGGCATGCCCATGTAACGGCTCTAGCTAGTCGTCCAAAATTAATCGGAGGTGCGCGTGCGCATTATCCACAAGATTCTATCAGAAAGTCGTAAAATCATTCTGTAGTGATAAAAAAGCAAAAGACAGAGGAAACAACGGTATAGATACCATGGCTTCCTCTGTTCTTTTTTGTTGAATTTTTGTGTAAAGTGCTCCAAATAAGACCAGTATTTATAAGAAGAGGTGCTATCTGATGGAGAATTGCCAAAAGTAGAAAAAAGAAACTTAGAGAAGATTTTTCGTTATAGAAATCAGTAAACAAAGCTAGATTTAATCGTTCTAGGTCGGTTTTTTTGTGCTATACTTAAAATATGCATAGAAAAACAGTGATTGATTTTAGAGCTTTGGGGGAGAGATACATCTTTACCCAGCCGATTAAAGAGTTAAAAACGAGAGATTTAGCAGAAGTGGCAGATTTGCTGGCACAAGTGGAAAGCTACCAAGGGCAAGGCTATTATGTGGTAGGCTACGTCAGTTACGAGGCTGCACCTGCATTTGAGGAGAAATTAGCAGTTCATAAAGCTCCTTTACTGGGCGAGTACTTGCTTTACTTTACAGTTCATGATAGGGTAGAAACATCGCCTATTCCTCTGACTTATGATGATATTGATTTGCCTTCAAATTGGCAGGAAGTAACGTCTGAAGCAGACTATGAAAAGGCTATTGCCCAGATTCACCATCATTTGCGTCAGGGGGACACCTACCAGGTCAACTACACCGTCCAACTCAAGCAAGACTTAAGTGCCAATCCTTTTGCCATCTACAATCGTATGGTGGTAGAGCAGGAGGCGGGCTACAATGCTTATATTGAACATGACGAGATGGCAGTGATTTCCATGAGTCCAGAGCTCTTTTTTGAGCAAAATGACCGTGAGTTGACAACGCGACCAATGAAGGGAACAACCCAGCGTGGAGTGACTGACCAAGAAGACCTTGCCCAAGCTAGCTGGTTGAAGCAGGATCCTAAAAATCGCTCTGAAAACATGATGATTGTGGACCTCTTGCGCAACGATATGAACCGTATTTCTGAAGTGGGCAGTGAGCATGTAGAACGTCTGTGCCAAGTGGAGCAGTATTCAACTGTTTGGCAGATGACGTCGACCATCAAGAGTCAGTTACGATTGGATGTGGACTTGGTTTCCATTTTTCGCTCTCTCTTTCCTTGTGGATCCATAACGGGAGCTCCGAAAATTGCTACCATGGCAATCATCAAGGACTTGGAGCCTCAACCTAGAGGGGTTTACTGTGGAACTATTGGTCTCTTGCTTCCAAATGGGCGACGGATTTTTAATGTCGCCATTCGGACTATCCAACTGCATCAAGGGAAAGCCATCTATGGAGTGGGTGGTGGCATTACTTGGGATAGTACTTGGGAATCTGAATACCGAGAGCTTCATCAAAAAGCGGCTGTACTCTATCGTAAACAAGCTCGTTTCAAATTGATTACAACTGGGAGAATCAGCCTAAAACAACTGTTGTTTGAAGATCAACATCTGGAAAGACTGACAAAGGCGAGTCGTTATTTTGCCTATCCTTTTGATCCAGAAGAACTGAGACAAAAGATAGAGGAAGAGTGCCAAGCTTGTGATTCCCACCAAGACTACCGTTTGCGAATTAGTCTCAGCAAATCTGGAGAGATGGAACTCAGTCGCCAAATCTTAACACCTCTTAGTCCAAGTTTCTGTCAGGCCAAACTCTGCCTGCAAGAAGCAGATTTGAATCAGGCGTTTACCTACTTTAAAACAACTCATAGACCACACTTAAGTCTAGGTAAACAGGAAATCATTTACCATAATGCTGCAGGGGAGCTTTTGGAAACGTCTATCGGGAATTTGGTTCTGAAAATTGACGGGAAGCTCTACACACCGCCTATCAATCTTGGCATCTTGTCAGGAATCTATCGTCAGCATTTGCTAGGAAAAGGACAGGTAGAAGAGAAAATTCTGACTTTGGCAGACTTGAACCAAGCAGAAGCTGTCTATGGCTGTAATGCAGTCAGAGGCTTGTATGAGTTGTTATTGAAGGAGAAATAAATGAAATTGATATTTTTACATGGCTTAGGTCAGACGGCCACAAGCTGGAAGGAAGTTCAGGATCTACTTGCCAATCATCCTTCTGAGGCCCTTGAATTGTTTCCTACGGGGGTTGGGTCTTATAAGGAAGCCAAAAAACAGATAGCTAAATACCTATCAGAGGAGAAGAAACCTTTTGTTTTAATCGGTTTATCCCTCGGTGCTACTCTTGCACTAGAGCTTTCAGGTTACGATTTGCCAAATCTTCAAGGTTTAGTCTTGTCAGGCTGTCCAGTGAAACTAGCAGGTAATATCTTGTTTAGAATCCAGTTGATGATTTTTAAACTACTTCCAAAAAGTTTTTTTGAAAAGCAGGGAGCAGACAAAGCTCTCATGGTTGGTGTTTCTGAGGAATTGAAAACACTTGATTTAACCCAAGTAGCACAGAATTGTTACTATCCAACCTTGCTAATTTGTGGTAGCCAAGACAAGCCTAATCTCAGTTCTATGAGAGGCCTTCATCAACTGATGTCAGATTCTAAGTTGCAGATTATTCCTGACGGTCCTCACACACTGAACACTGACAAACCGAAGGAGTTTGCAGAAAAGACTAGAAGTTTTCTTGAATTGCTGGAATAAGTCTGGTAAAATAAAAGCGAAAACGGTATCAAAAAAGGAGAGAATAATGAAAAAAAAGTTTTGCTAAAAGTGGCTTTTGCTGCCCTTCTAGTTTGGGGACTATTTACCGAACCAGTTACTGCAGAGGAAAATATTCATTTTTCTAGTTGTAGAGAAGCATGGGAAAATGGTTACTCTGATATTCATAGAGGAGAACCAGGTTACTCTTCTAAACTAGATCGTGATGGTGATGGGATAGCTTGTGAACGTGCCAATTCACCTCGGGGAGTCTTTAAACCACGCCAGTCGGGTTCGCAATCCAATGTCACAGCTAGCGGATGGGTCAAACAGGACGGTTATTGGTATTATTTTGCTGAAAATGGGCATGCAGTTAGGAATGCTTGGCAAGGTAGCTATTACCTTAAGTCAGATGGCAAGATGGCAGCCAGCGAGTGGATTTATGATGCTAGCTATCAATCTTGGTACTATCTAAAATCCGACGGTTCTTATGCGAGAAGTACTTGGCAGGGGAGCTACTACCTTAAATTAAATGGTAAGATGTCAGCAGGTGAATGGCTATATGATTCCTATTATCAATCGTGGTATTATCTAAAAGAGGACGGAGCTTACGCCCGCAACGCTTGGCAAGGAAGCTATTATCTCAAGTCGAATGGTAAGATGGCAGCAAGTGAATGGGTTTATGACACCAGTTATCAAGCATGGTACTACCTAAAATCAGATGGTTCATACGCTCGTAATACTTGGCAAGGAAATTACTATTTGAAATCAGATGGTAAAATGGCAAAGAATGAGCGGGTTGATGGTGGTCGCTACTATGTGGATGCTTCTGGTTTGTGGAAACCATAAAGCAAACAAATTCTAGGGAAATAATGCAAACCTTTGCACAAAACAGACGATTCTGTTATACTATATCTGTAAGCATTTTCAATTAAAAAGGAGAAGACGATGAGTCAAAAGATTATTGGGATTGACCTTGGTGGAACATCTATCAAATTTGCAATTTTAACTCAAGAGGGAGAAATCCAAGAAAAATGGTCTATCAAGACTAACATTTTGGATGAAGGAAGCCATATCGTAGATGATATGATTGAGTCTATTCAACATCGTTTGGACTTGCTTGGATTGTCAGCTACGGACTTCCGAGGCATTGGAATGGGATCACCTGGTGTGGTTGACCGTGAGAAAGGAACTGTTATCGGTGCCTACAACCTAAACTGGAAAACCCTTCAACCGATTAAAGAAAAGATTGAAAAAGCCTTGGGCATTCCATTCTTCATCGATAATGATGCCAACGTAGCTGCTCTTGGTGAGCGCTGGATGGGCGCTGGTGACAACCAACCAGACGTTGTCTTTATGACACTTGGTACAGGTGTTGGTGGCGGTATCGTGGCAGAAGGCAAATTGCTTCACGGTGTTGCTGGTGCTGCTGGTGAGCTTGGTCACATCACTGTTGACTTTGACCAACCAATCGCATGTACCTGTGGTAAAAAAGGCTGTCTTGAGACAGTTGCTTCAGCAACAGGGATTGTCAACTTGACTCGTCGTTATGCTGATGAATACGAAGGCGATGCGGCCTTGAAACGCTTGATTGACGATGGGGAAGAAGTAACAGCAAAAACTGTCTTTGACCTTGCAAAAGAAGGGGACGACCTTGCTTTGATCGTTTACCGTAACTTCTCGCGTTACTTGGGAATCGCTTGTGCCAATATCGGCTCAATCCTCAATCCTTCAACAATCGTTATCGGTGGTGGGGTGTCAGCTGCGGGAGAATTCCTTCTACAAGGCGTGCAAAAGGTTTATGATGAAAATACCTTCCCACAAGTACGCACATCCACTAAATTGGCTCTTGCAACTCTAGGAAATGACGCTGGAGTTATCGGAGCAGCATCACTTGTATTGCAGTAAAATAAAAAAGGAGAAAATTGCTTTCTAGAAGCGAGTGATTTTCCTCCTTTCTTTTTTTATGCTATACTAGTTAGGACAATAAATGAGGTGAGAGTAAATGACAAAAGCAGATACGATTTTTAAAGAAAATATTGAACGAATCCTCAAAGACGGTGTCTTTTCTGAGCAGGCTCGTCCCAAGTACAAAGATGGAACTGTTGCCAATTCCAAGTACGTAACGGGTTCCTTTGCCGAGTATGATTTATCTAAGGGTGAATTCCCTATCACGACCTTGCGCCCGATTGCGATCAAATCCGCCATTAAAGAAGTACTCTGGATCTACCAAGATCAGTCTAATAGCCTAGAAGTGCTGAATAGCAAGTACAATGTTCACTACTGGAATGACTGGGAAGTGGGAGATACGGGAACCATTGGTGAACGCTACGGTGCGGTCGTTAAGAAACACGATATCATTAATAAGATTCTCAAGCAGTTGGAAGCCAATCCCTGGAACCGTCGCAATATCATCTCACTCTGGGATTACCAAGCATTTGAGGAGACAGACGGCCTCCTTCCATGCGCCTTTCAGACCATGTTTGATGTCCGTCGCGTTGATGGGGAAATCTATCTAGATGCGACCTTGACTCAGCGTTCTAATGATATGTTGGTGGCCCACCACATTAACGCTATGCAGTACGTAGCTCTTCAGATGATGATTGCCAAGCATTTCGGCTGGAAGGTTGGGAAGTTCTTCTACTTTATCAATAACCTTCATATCTATGATAATCAGTTTGAACAAGCAGAGGAATTGCTCCGTCGTGAGCCGTCAAACTGCCAACCTCGTTTGGTCTTGAATGTACCAGATAAGACCAATTTCTTTGATATCAAAGCCGAAGACTTTGAGTTGGTCGACTATGACCCAGTTAAGCCACAGCTGAAGTTTGACCTAGCTATTTAATACTCTTCGAAAATCTCTTCAAACCACGTCAGCGTCGTCTTACCGTAGATATGGTTACTGAAGTTCTATCCACAATCTCAAAACAGTGTTTTGAGCTGACTTCGTCAGTTCTATCTACAACCTCAAAGCAGTGCTTTGAGCAACCTGCGGCTAGCTTCCTAGTTTG
>ERZ772918.298-NODE-298-length-37199-cov-16.1988_pt1 | contig 37199 bp, 35 predicted proteins | sample MGYA00512118_ERZ772918 | MGnify/ENA primary metagenome ERZ772918 (study PRJEB29015, sample SAMEA2737939) | human oral metagenome | biome: human oral; feature: human-associated habitat; material: dental | place: China | collected 2135 ... | reverse complement strand
AGCGTATTCAAATGAAGGTCATGATGGTACTTGGTATCGTTGCCCTCGTTGGGCCAAACCATCTACAATCTCTCATCCACTAAACGATCGTGACCTTAGCAGAAAACCGTATAACTGCCACTAGCCGCTACGTTAGTAGCGGCTATTTTTCCGCTTAAATAAGGGTAGTTAACAAGATAACTAAAAATTTTAAACTTAGTACCTACAAAAGGAGGTTTATTATGAAATTTAATCGAATCTTATTAGTCGTCGTATCATTAGCACTTATGTTGTTCGCATTAGCAGGCTGTGGAAAAGATACAGCGCAAGACAGTCAGAAAAAATTAAATGTTGTAGCTACTACTACAATGTTAACGGATTTAGTAAAAGAAATCGGCGGTGATCATGTATCTGTACAAGGACTCATGGGCCCTGGCGTAGATCCTCACCTCTATCAAGCGAGCGCCGGCGATGTAACAACTATGTCTAAGGCAGATGTTGTGGTGTACAACGGCATTCACTTAGAAGGTAAAATGGGTTCCATTTTCGACAATTTAACAAAACAAAATAAAGCTACTATCCGCGTATCCGACGCCATTGATCCAGCTACTCTACTCGACTTTGACGAAGAAGATGGCGTAAAAACAAAAGACCCTCATATTTGGTTCGATGTAGCGAATTGGAAACTTGCAGCCAAGGCTGTATACGAAGGACTTTCAAAAGCAGATCCAGCTCACAAAGAGGATTTCAAAAAACGGTATGATGCGTACCTCACTAAATTAGATGAAACAGATGCATACATCAAAACACAAGCAGAATCAATTCCTAAAGAATCTCGCGTTCTAGTAACAGCACACGATGCCTTCCAATACTTTGCTCGCGCTTATGGCTTTGAAGTAAAAGGTTTACAAGGTGTTAGTACCGCTACAGAAGCAGGCACACAAGATGTGAATGAACTTGTGCAATTCATCGTAGATCACAAAATTAAAGCGATCTTCGTAGAATCTTCTGTACCACACAAAACAATTGAAGCCGTTCAAGAAGCAGCTAAGGCTAAAGGCTGGAATGTTGCCATCGGTGGCGAATTATATTCCGACTCACTCGGTTCTGAAGGCACTGAAGGTGGCACATATATCGGCATGGTAAAAGCCAACATCGATACCATCGCTAAAGCACTTAAATAAAGGAGGTCTCTATGGAATGGGCCGTTGAAGTTGAAGATATGACCGTAGCTTATACGACAAAACCCGTATTATGGGACGTAGATATGAAGGTACCCATCGGTTCCTTAGCGGCCATCGTTGGCCCTAATGGGGCCGGTAAATCTACATTATTAAAGGCCATGTTAGGCCTATTAACAGTTATCTCAGGTAGTGTTAAGTTTTATATCGACCACCACCTTGCAATGGACAAAAAGGATTACAAGAAAATCGCTTATGTACCTCAAAGCGGTAGCGTAGACTGGGATTTTCCTACTACCGTATTAGACGTTGTACTTATGGGCCGCTATGGTCATCTAGGTTGGTTCAAACGACCAAGTAAAAAGGATAAGGAGCTCGCCCTCTCCATGATTGAAAAAATGGGCATGAGCGACTATGTAAACAGGCAAATCCGTCAACTTTCAGGGGGTCAACAGCAGCGTGTATTCCTTGCGAGAGCCCTCGTACAAGAGGCAGATATTTATCTCATGGACGAGCCCTTCAAGGGCGTCGATAAAACGACGGAGCACGCCATTATCTCTCTTTTACAAGAAATGAAAGCACGTGGCAAAACGGTCATCGTCGTACACCACGATTTAAATACGGTACCTCAATATTTCGACTGGGTAACGATGGTCAATAAGCAAACTGTTGCCTATGGTCCCGTAGTAGATACCTTTACTGACGAAGCCATCGAGCGCACCTACGGCAAGGGGAGGATTGTATGACCATACTCCAATCCTATACGACACAGATGGTATTACTCGGCACGGCGCTCTTGGGCCTTGCCAGTGGTATTGCAGGCACCTTTGCAGTACTACGCAAGGAAAGCCTCATCGGTGACGGCCTCTCTCACGCGGCACTGCCTGGTGTAGTCATCGCATTCTTGCTGACCGGTATAAAAGACATTGAGGTACTGATTATAGGTGCTGCCCTGTCCTCTATCACTGCAGCGTGGCTTATTACCATCACCGTTGAAAACAGTAAAATCAAATTCGATGGCGCTCTAGCTACTATACTATCTGCTTTCTTTGGTCTTGGTATGGTTCTACTCACCTACCTTCAAAGCCTAAACAATGCAGGTCAGGCGGGGCTTTCAAAATTTATATTTGGACAGGCCGCCACCATATTAGCCCGCGATGTGTACATTACATCGGCGGCAGCGCTCATCATTATCGTTTTAACAGCATTATTTTGGAAAGAGCTAAAACTCATCTCTTTTGACGTAGAATACGCTAAAACATTGCAAATTCCCGTCACCTTTACACTCATTTTATATCGATTCCTATTGATCATGACCATCATCATCGGCATTCAATCAGTAGGTGCTATCTTAATCAGTTCTCTACTCATTGCACCGGCCGTAGGGGCCCGTCAGTGGACAAACAAGCTAGGTACCATGTGTATACTAGCAGGATGTTTCGGCATGGTATCTGCTATTGGCGGTACCATTTGGAGTACAACAGTACAAAAACTGCCTACAGGGCCTGCGATCATCGTCATTCTGTCGGTTATCGTACTGTTGAGCCTCATATTTGCACCTAATAGAGGCATCTTGTGGCAATTCCGGAAAAGAGGTGCCCCATGACAGTACATACAGAGATTTTACTCATCGCTATTGCCGTATCCATCGCGTGCGCTATCCCTGGTGTATTCCTCGTGCTGCGCCGCATGTCCATGATGGCCGATGCCATTACGCACACCGTATTCCTCGGCATCGTGCTTGCTTTCTTTGTAACGGAAGATTTAAACTCACCTTTGCTTTTAGTAGGAGCAACCTTAGTCGGTGTAGGAACGGTATGGCTTACAGAGATGGTTCATAACACAGGCCTCGTCAACGAAGATGCGTCCATTGGTATCATCTTTCCGCTCCTCTTCTCCATTGCCATCATCCTCGTCAGTCTCTATAGCGGCAACGCACACCTTGACGTAGATACGGCACTTCTAGGGGAAATCGCGTTCGCCCCGTTCGACAGATGGATTATAAATGGTACCGACTTAGGTCCCGTATCTCTATGGATTTCCCTTGGGGTGGCATTCATCAACCTCGTATTAGTTATGCTCTTCTACAAGGAATTGCAGCTATCTACCTTCGATCCACTATTAGCAGGGCTCTTCGGCTTCATGCCTGCCCTCATCCACTACGTGCTGATGACCATGGTATCCCTTACCGTGGTGGCTTCATTCCAAGCGGTAGGTGCCATCCTTGTTATTGGCCTCATGATCGGACCTGCGGTTATCGCTTATTTATGGACGGACTCTGTGAAAGCCATGCTCATTAGCAGTATCATCATCGGCATTATCTGTGCCGTCATCGGTACAGAAGTCGCTTTCACCCTAGACGTGTCCATTGCAGGGGCTATCGCAACGACGATCGGTGTCGCATTATTAATTGCCGTTATTTGCACGCCAAAGACGGGCTATATCGCAACCTATCTTCGCCAGCGCCACTTGCGTCGTCACTATCGAGAAACAATGATGCTCTGCCACATCTATACCCATATGAACACACCTGTGGCAGCCATTGAAAACGGTATCGGTACCATTCATGAACACTTGAACTGGAAGCCAGACTATACACACCAAGCCGCATCACACCTTAAGAAGCAAGGCTTGTTGTATGTAACAAATGGGTACTATATGCTGACCGATAAAGGCGTGGCGCAAGTGAAAGAAATCATTTAATGAACCATATGGGTTTTGGTAAGCACAATGATAGACAAATCCGTATAGTTTAATTAAATGAATTGTAGAAACTTAATATTTTTCCCAACAAAAATAAGCTGAAATCAATACAAAGATTTCAGCTTCTTTTATTTGTTGAACTGATGCGTTGATCAGTTTATAGCTTCTCATTAGGACAATCTGTAGAAATGTCCGTCAAATTCTATAATTTATTCTTACCGATTAATAACTATATTGCCATAACGAAAGCGCTAAAACTGAACGCGCATCTGATACCATTTAGCACCACCATGATCAGACTCTGATTCACCTTCATTTACAAAACCAAACTTAGCATAATAAGGAAGCTTTTCTTCCTTACAAGTTAGAATAACACCCTTACGTTTTTCCTCTCTCGCAAGGTCGATAAAGGCCTCAATTAACTGACCACCTACACCACGATTGCGGTATTCTGGCATCGTATTTAAACCAAAAATCATCTGCCATGCGCCATTAGGGTTATGCAAAGAAGCATCGCTAAACATCTCATCCGTTAGGATTTCATCATCCGTTACAAATCCATCGATAAAACCAATCGGTGTATCACCGTCAAAGGCAATTAAAAACTGACCTGCATAATGGTCTAATCGTTCCTTAAAAGCCTCACGAGGCGCCGCCTCAGCAGGAGGGAAACAAGTTGCTTCTATATGTGTCACTAAATCTAAATCAGCGGTTGTCGCTTTTCGTATTAATATATCCATATCTTTCTCCATCGTATCTACATTGTCTGCATACCAATTCGCTATCATCCATGACGCGGATAAGGCCCACCAAACGGTCCCCATCCCAAGCACTAATCACACGAGAGGAATTCAAGAGCGCCTTGTGCAATCGATTAGGATATTTACCTACCACCCAACGAACAGACAGAAATAACTCTGCTACTTGTTGAGGGGTAAAATTTCTTTCTTCAGTATAGGTAATCGCCATAAAAGCTCCTTCAAATGATTACTTTAACGTTCTCATCTCACGAATAAACGCCTCTGCCTCTTGTAGATTCTTAGGGAACTCAAAATAAATACATTGCTCTTGTCCACAATAAGGATTACGGAAGTCATAGCCGCTCAACAACAAATACTCGATAATCTTCCATTCTTTGTCATTAGATTTTTTAGGAGCCTTGAACTTCTCGTTCACAAAATACATCTTACCTTTGCATGTGGGACAGGTTTTATTGGTATTAAACAACTCGTAGTTTGTGCCCTCCGACAAAGAGATCCGGCAGTTTACACATACATTTTTATAGCCCATAGTTATTTACTCCCATATGGTTTATGTTGAAAGATTTCTTTTGCAATCCCTTCACCAACAATATTTCCGCCTTCCATGATAAAGAACTCAGTACCTGCTTGTAGAGCAGAATAATCTACAGTTTCATAAAGTGGCAGCGCATTAGCTCCTATTTGTTTACCAAAGATGACATCTTCACCATCAATAAAGTTAATACCAAGATATTCCTCAGTACCTTTTATAACAAAATGAGGATAGTACATTCCATTATTTAAATTCGGTGTAGTTCTCCTCTTCTCGGTGAAGAAAGTAACTGTACAGCAAATAGTAAAATCTAAATTGCTCATTTCTGGCCTCATTCAACTACATATATCATATCACCTTTAAAATATATGTTCATTATACAATGTACAGGATTCCCTTCGGTCCATAACCAACCCTGGAATACAGCGTGTCCCCAATTATAGGTCTCCGTAATGACCTCAAATTCACTTTCACTATAATCCTGTTGATACTGCGGTAACTCAATTCTTTTACCTGTGAAAGTATCTAGAATTGTAGTATTAAACACGAGAATTTCAAAAAAATCAATATCGCACGTCTCAAACACAACCTGAGCCTTATGAGTCTGTTCAGTACCGTTTTCATAAGAAAAAATGTAATCAAATGTAAAGATCAAATTATCATCTGCATATTCTATTTTCTGTACCCTTGCATCATGGAGAGAATATTTGGGATGATTGCCAAAAGATTTTGTAGTTTTCGTAGGACCTCCGTCTACAAATAAAATTACTTATTTATAGAAATATACTAATACCCATATCAAAAACCACAATGAGCCTATATAAAAGCATATAATTAAACGCTCAAAGTCTAAACTAAATGCTTTTTTATATACCGTTCAATCATTTAAAATTTATTTGCTTACTTATATATACCATATTTCAATCCAATAACCTTCATATAGTTACAAATAATCAATAGTATCCATAAAATTTAAAAGTGACTCTTTAGTGTTTATTCGATTATTAGTTAAAATCTCTATTATATCTCCGCCAGATATAATAATTACAGGATGTCCATCTTCTAGTAATTCTTTATATGCCTGTTCAGAAACATAAGAAGTTGTAACAAAAATTCCAAAATCTCTATATTTTAATCTAGATATCAATCTAGACAACAATTTTACCCCATTTGAATTATCTCTTTGATAACATTTTGCCTCTAATGCACATCTTAGTTTTATAGAGTTATTTTTATGACCTAATCGATACTCACCTATAGCATCTATACCGCCATCTCTAACAGTCCGTGTAATATTAAAATTCAAAAAATTATTATCCATTAAACCAACTAATTTTGCAGCAAAATACTCAAATTTATAAGGCTCGTCTTTATAATATTGATATATAAAATCTAACTTTCTAAGATCTTTATCCGTTGATGGTAATTGTTCAATTTTTGATCTATATTCTTTATTCTTTGGGGCGCTTAAAATAATATCATCGGTTAAACCTTGTTTTACATACTTAAACCAAGCATCAGGCGCAAATCTAGTGTTTAAAGAATCTCCATTTATTAAACAACTAAGCCATTCTCGATTAATTGATTTTGTATTTAAGATTGTAAAATGAGCCTCGTAATTTATAAATCTTTCACTATTAGAAGTTCTCCAAATTGCTTTCAATGAGTTATCCTTACCTAGATAGTAATCTTCTGGAACAGCTAAGCCCAAAAACCTAACACTCCTATTGCTTGCTACTGTAGGATTCTTCATGAAAATAAAAACGGGAGGAATTTTATTACGATTTTTTTCATTAAATATAGTTTCTAAAATTAGATTACCTTTCTTAGAATCTACTTTATCTCCAGGCCTTTTATTATCACCATAATATTTAAATTTACCAGTTTCTGCTTCTAATACATCTGGCCAATCTATATCTTCATTAGATGAATATAAAACAATATAAGCTTTGTCTGTAGTATTCAAAACATTCCTATATCTAAAGCCACCAGCATTTTGTACCCCCATTAACTTAGTTAAAACGTCATCTAATATATTACCAACAGCTCCGCCTTCATAGATTTCATCTATCACAAGATCTACTTCAGTTTCACATACGTCTTTAAATGAAATCATATATTCCCCACCTTAACAGGCTCCACATTTTATAAATTAACAATATTATTATCATTATTATCTACTTTTATAAAATCTAATATAGCTGATGCCAATTTAACTGATAGAATAGGAGGAACTGCATTGCCAATTTGCCTAAATGCAGCCGTCCGTGATGATTCAAAATAAAAATTATCTGGGAATCCTTGAATTCTTGCAGCCTCTCTTACACTTATAGATCGATTCTGTCTCAAATCAGGATGAATATAATAGTGTCCATCTTTAGATATATGGGCAACAACTGTATGGCTTACCGAATCATAATCTAAAGCTTTATATCTATCTAAAAATGAAGTCGTGTTAGAATGTGTCTGAAGCTCTACCGGTATATCATTATACCTCAAGTTCTCTCCTATTTTTTTTGCCTTCAATACTAATTTATAGATTCTTAAATCATTTTTACTATGTGGTCTTGCAATATGTTGAGTTAAAATATCATCATTACTGCGAATATATTTTTGGACATACTTACTTACATAATTACAACAATAATTCTTCGAACTTTTTCCAGCCCTTATATTTGGCAAATCAGCGAATAATTCTTTTAATTTGGGGCTTGGTTCAACATAATTATATAGATAATCAAAAAAAGATTTATTAAATAGTAAATCCTTCCTATGTCCGACTATAATTACACGTTCTCTATTTTGTGAAACACCAAAATCATTAGCATTAATAACTTCATAATTTACAGCATATCCAGCAGAATCAAACTCCTGAATCATTTTATCAAGTAGTAAGTCTCCAGATATATCCTTAAAAGAAAGTAACCCTTTAACATTTTCAAATATAAAAAATTTAGGCTTATACCTATTGCAAAAATCTAAATAATGCTTATATAAATAAATTCTTTTATCAGTGTCTTTTTTCTTCTTATTATTAGCTCTCCCAATAATTGAATAAGCTTGGCATGGTGGTCCGCCTATAATTCCATCTAACTCTTTAGTTCCTAATCGCTTATCTATAAATTCAAATATGGGTGATATCGACTCTTCACTTATCTCCTTAGACAAAACATCTTTTGTAACCTCACTCGGGACCATAGAGTACAATACTTCTCTAGATATATTCCCTTGTATATATTCAAAGTATGGAGATAGGTTATTGATATTTTTGAAATAATAGTATATATTCCTCAAACATAACGAGGCACAAGCATCCTTATCCATCTCTATATGGCATATAAACTTAAATTTCGTGTTATCCCTAAAGCCTTCTGTAAGACCACCCGCACCTGAAAACACATCAATTATATTTAGCATAACCACACCTCCTTTCCAAAGCATCAATTATAAATTTTTTAAAACACTATCACAGTTAAACTCTGGCTGCCCTTGTCTATGATAATATGAACTAAATCTCGAAACTATATCTCGTTTAAAACTTTCAGTTATTACACCAATTTTAAGATATGAGCTATCAATAATTTTTCCACTTTCCTTATCATATTCCAAGGAAAGTATAGAACGAAAATCTACAAAACCGCCAGCAAAGTCTTTTACTTTTGGCAAAAAATGATATCTTAAAGATTCCACATCAGAGTTTCTAAACCATTTAGATAAATTATCTTTTTTACTTTTTGCATTTTTAGTTGTTTTATCTGGCAAACTATTATACGCCTCTAATTTATCTTTAAAATTCTTCACATCATCATATTTGATTATTTTACATAATAAAACTTCATCTATTTTTTTATTTGCCAAATCACATGATGGTGTTAGAACGATAAAATATTCATAAGAATACTGACCTATACTTTTTTTGTAGATATCACATGTGCACACTTGTTCAATAGGGTTAGGAAACATATACATTTCTATAGGATCAACATCAAGATACTTATCATCAAACATATATTTATTAGAAAACCAGCTTGATATATATCTTATGATTACCGTTTCTTGTCTTTCCAAAGGTAGTTGTTCTATATCATTGTTCTCATGACCAAAATATTTAGGCATTACATTCCAAAACAACTCCTTTGTCTCTCTGTTTATTTTACCTCTAGATCCAAAAATTTTAAAAACAGATCCACTATATTCTGATATTAAATTTTTTATTACATCATATAAAGGCTCCTCTTTAGGAAATACTTTTACTATTCTTCGATCAATATTCTCCGTTACTCTATCAGGAAATCCCGTTATAACTACAATAGGGATTATCTCTTTTTCTACTATCTGATTTAACAATTTATTACCTGATAATGCTTCATCATTAGTAACACGATTATCCTCATCTTTTAATTTTAAATCTATAATAATTGCTTGAAAATAATTTTGATATAACTCAACCATAGCCGCCTCAGGTGTCTCTGCTACTATATATGTCAAGTTATTCATGGCATCTTCTTGATTTATCTCATTAATGGCTTCTATAAATTTATCTTTCTGTTCTTGATCATCATCAATTAATAGAAAATTAATATTATTCATTATTAGCACCTAAGTCCTTTCTAAAGCTAATTCTAAATAATGCACCATCTTGAGAGTCAATAGCCTCTAGAACACCTTGATTTCGCTGAATAGCTTCCCCTGCAATAGAAAGACCCAATCCAGTTCCATTTTCTTCTAAGACAATATTTTTTCTTGAAAATCCTGGTAGAAACAGTAAGTTATCTACTATATCTTCCGTCGGAATACTTGGTCCATTATCATAAATTTCTATATTTATATCATCAGCGTTACCGTACAGATTTATTTTTATTAGTTTATCCTTGAACTTACTATATTGAACCCAAAATACAGCATTATCTATAATATTTGTCAACGCCATATATAAATCATCCTCAATGATATCTAACATAATAGTTTTGTCCATATTGTATTCAATCTTAATATCTTGAGCTTCGATTGTTGATTCAAAAATGCCTACTACTGAACTGATTTTTTCACTAATATTTACTTTGCGTTTTTTCTTTTGTTTATTAGATGCTAATGGATCTAAACGTTTGAAAAAGTCACTCATTTGCTTGGCTTCATTGTTTAATTTTTCTATATCACTAGACAAATCTTGATACACTAAAGAACTAATATTTTTTTCACCTTCAAATTTTTTAAGTTTACGATTCATTTGTGGAAGCTTATTTGTATACCAAGACAAAGGTTTTCGTCCTTCATGTAATACAACACTTATTACATTTCCTAATGTTGTATGTTTCTGATATATAGCAATGGTTTCCTTTACCTCTAAGAACTCCTCCTCTTTCTCCTTTTCTAATATTTTTATTTCTTTACTAATTTCTTGATTTAATATATTAATTTGTTCCTCAGTTTTATCAGGGTCTTTTTTTATATTTTTATAAGCCTTTTCAACTGCCTTTTCCATTTTTTCATTAATATGAGTAAAATCAAAAAGTTTATCTATTGCATTAGGTTTTTTCTTTGTCTTTTTTTTTCTATAATTAAAGCGTTCTCTTTGTAATAAATTAAGACTTAAATCTGCTATTCTCTGTAGCACAAAATAATTTACATTCTCATATAATCCATCTCTAGCACTTTTTTCTTTTAAACCTGATACTTCTTCGGATTCGATGCTTATTCTACCATTAATTTGTTCCGAGCCAATAGACATACTAGGGTTCTGGACCCGCTTAGAATCCAAATTTAGCCAATCAAATCCTTTATCTCCATATGGTCTTATTCTAAAATCATTTCTATATATACTTATACCTGATTGGTCTATTAACATATTTTTTATGTCTGTTTTTGATAACTTTGTATTTTGATTTCCATTTATAAAATTCATTATTACTTCTATACCAAATGGATCTTTATCATAAACTCTATAATCAATGTATATATCACCACAAGATGCCATACTTTCAATTAGAATCTTATCATCTGCAAAACTACTTTTGAATAACTTCTCTTCCTTAGTATAAAAATTATAATAGTATAACTCATAACTAAAATCAGAATTAACTTTTCCTGTCAATCTATAATGCCAAGCATCATCAAGTTCTAACTGCGAAATTGCTTTAGTTATATTCTTCTTGCTATCAGTATAAAAATTATCATAACAAACCTCTATTTTAAAATCATCTATATTTGATAGAAGCTTTGATAATTCTTTTTCAATTTTTAATACATCCGATTCTTTAATCTCATCAGTAATATTATTACCATATTCATTTGTAATAGCTAGCATAGTTCCACTATGCTCATTAGTTTTACTGGTAGTAATCATTATAGGTATTTCACTTAACTTCTTCTCTGAATTAAATTCACTCCAATCAAACGATGCTAATGTTTTAATAGAATCTTTTATCGTAATTAACTCTAGTTTATTGCCAAGTAATGATACAGCATAACGCCCTATTCCTTTTCTACCTTGATATATTCTTCCTTTAGGGCTTTTTTTCATTTTTAACTTATAATCTGTTGAAGGTACCATCCATGCCCCTATAACAGTTTCTTGACTCATACCATGTCCATCATCTTCAACAATAATCTTTAATCCGCTATTAGTTTTCTTATATGTTATTTTTACATAAGTAGCATCTGCATCATAAGAATTTTTCACAAGTTCAACCATTGCAGCAGGGAGATCCTTAATTAAATCCTTACCAATTGCCATTATAAGTCTACCTGTAGGCTCAATATAACCGTTCATAACTATAATTCTCCTAATAATCTACAAATAATAAAATAATAATTATAAACCTTACTATAATTACCCATTCAATCTTAAACTACTTCAAATTAAACATTATCTTTTAATATACCTTTTACTGTATTATTAATATAACCGTACCAATAATATTTAATAATATCAAGTTAATTCTTTATCTCTAACAGTCAATTCATTAGATATCACCTGCTAAAAAGATTTTTTAGCGCAGAGCAAAAACTTTATCTAAGTGCACAATATGTTAATTTTTATCAAACTATTATTATCTCAAAAAAGCCAACAGAATTCTCACTCTGTTGGCTTAGTTAATAATATAATAAGAATTTATCTAACTTTTATCATATAGATAGATTTCCATGCACTCTCAATTAATTATAGATTTATCTTATTCCCACTCAATTGTAGCAGGTGGTTTAGATGTAATATCATACACGATACGGTTGATGTGTTGTACTTCGTTTACGATACGACGGGAGATTGTATCCAATACGTCGTAAGGGATGCGCGCCCAGTCAGCAGTCATGAAGTCTGTTGTTGTTACGCCACGCAATGCCAATGTGTAATCGTATGTACGGAAGTCACCCATAACGCCTACAGTACGTGTAGATGTTAATACTGCAAAGTATTGGTTGATGTCGCGATCAAGACCAGCTTTTGCAATTTCATCACGGAAGATGTAGTCCGCATCACGCAAGATGTCAAGTTTCTCTTTCGTGATTTCGCCCATTACGCGAATAGCAAGACCAGGACCTGGAAATGGTTGACGCCATACGAGGTAATCAGCCAAACCTAATTCAGAACCAAGTTCACGTACTTCGTCTTTGAAGAGGTTACGCAATGGTTCGATAAGGCCTTTGAAGTCTACAACTGCAGGCAAGCCGCCTACGTTGTGGTGAGATTTGATAACTTCAGCTTCGCCAGTACCGGACTCGATAACATCAGGGTAGATGGTACCTTGCGCCAAGAAGTCAACGGAACCGATTTTACGGCCTTCGTCTTCGAATACGCGGATGAATTCTTCACCGATAGCTTTACGTTTAGCTTCTGGATCTTCAAGACCAGCCAATTTATCTAAAAAACGTTTTTCCGCATCGACGCGAATGAAATGCATACCGGAATCTTTAAAAGCTGCTTCAACTTCGTCGCCTTCGTTCTTACGCATTAAACCATGATCAACGAAGATACAAGTCAATTGGTCGCCAACAGCTTTAGAAATAAGAGCTGCTGCAACAGAGCTATCTACACCGCCAGACAATGCCAACAATACTTTGCCATCGCCTACAGTGTTACGGATTTCTTCAATAGCAGTTTTTGCATAGTTTGCCATTGTCCATGTACCTGTGAAACCACATACTTCATACAAGAAGTTATGAAGCATTTCTTTACCATGTTCAGTGTGCAATACTTCTGCATGATATTGCATAGCGTATAATTTACGCTCTTTGTTTTGCATAGATGCAACAGGGCAGTCTTTTGTATGCGCAATGATTTCGAAACCTTCAGGAACTTTTGCTACATAGTCAACGTGGGACATCCAAACAACTTGGTCTTCGTCCAAGCCTTTGAACAATGGAGATGTAGTGTCCACTTTAGTAGGTGTTTTACCAAATTCACGGTTGTCCGCAGATTTAACTTCGCCACCCAATGTATGCGCCATAAATTGCATACCATAGCACATGCCAAGAACTGGAATGCCAAGTTCAAAAATCTCTTTTTCAATTTTAGGGGAATTCTCTTCGTACACGCTATTAGGGCCACCAGTGAAGATGATACCTTGCGGCTTCAATTCCTTAATTTTTTCCAATGCTTTGTTGTATGGATATACTTCGCAGTATACATGATTTTCACGAACGCGACGTGCAATCAACTGATTATATTGACCGCCGAAATCGACAACAATAACAAATTCCTTGTTTTCCATAGTTCCTCCGTATGCATCTTTTGTGAAAGTACATTCACCAATTTATAATGTCCATACATTCCTGTACTGGGGGTTGCGTTTTACAAGCAAAACGCTAAATTTCATTACATTTTATTATACCATAGGAACAATATGTACTCCATATATTCCGTATGAAAGTTATGAATTAGTTTTTAATGTTCGGATTTTAGATTACTTCAGGCCTGTAGTATCTTTGAGTAGCTTATGCATCTGCACAGCCCCAACGGGACAAATCGAATAACAATCACCACAACTGATACATCCTTTACCAATGATAAATTTTGTAGTTCCTTCTGTGATGCATTGTACAGGGCAGTCTTCAGCACAGGCTCCGCATTTCACGCAGGTATCGTCTATATCAAATTTTAGATTTCCCATACTGCATCACCTCTTTATCAATTATAAGATATAGTATCTATCCATTATCCGCTTACTATTTCCATTAGCCTCTTAGTATTTCTATTAGTAGACTAGTATGTCCCTTAATAGCTTAGTATTTCTATTAGCCACTTAGTATTTCTATTTATTTTCCAGCTCACGGTTATACGCAATAGCCGAATATAGTGTACGAGCTACGCCATAGTGATTATTATCTGTCGTTTCATAATGGGCGGCAGCTTTCACATTATCTCGTGCATTTCCCATAGCCACGCTGGCGCTAGCAAAGCGAATCATGGATAGATCATTTTCGCTGTCGCCGATGGTCATCACCTCGTCAGGCGTATAGCCCCAATGGTTCGCCAAGGCCTCTACGGCTGTGCCTTTTGTCGTATGAGGTAACACAAATTCTAAATTGCCTTCACTCGATTCAAGGACATCGTAAAAGCGTTCGCGCCCTTTGCCATCTATAGCTGCACCTTGGAACTCGTCCCGCAAATCAGCTAGGATGCGTTCGCGTATACGTTCATCGCCGTAAAAGATTTGAATTTTCTCTGGTCCCTCTGGTAACGATTCTAAATGAGCTATTAAATCGGGCACCATGGTACGTGTTTTTAAAATGAAAGGTCTAATATTCGGTCTAAAGAAATGTTCTGATTGCGCTATCTCATTACCAACAACAGGGTATTGACCGAAAATCTCGGCTTTCACATAAGCCTCTACAAACACACCATAGGTCATTAGTTTTCGTACTAAATCTACGGCCCGAGTTTTATCAAAGGAAATATGAACGAGTTCCTTTTGTTCTTCTTTATCCATGACATAGGCGCCATTGGTGCACACAAAGTATCGCAAGCACGGCATGGCCTCGATGACATCGTCCATCTCATGCCACGCACGACCCGATGCAATAGCCACACGGATACCGCTTTCACGAGCGGCACGAACCGCATTGACCACCTCTGGATCTACGGACTTAGCATCATTGACCAATGTGCCATCCACATCGGACGCAATGAATCGAATGGGCGTATCACCAGTAAGGCCTATATAATTTTTAATATCTAACAGTTTAGATGAGGACATGAAACCTCCTTTAATACAATATAAATTTTACTTGATGTACAATATAGATAATCACATAAGATTGTAGAATTACTATTTCAAAGGATGTGAAATCATATGCATATAATAATCAATCGAGATGCCGTTTGTGCGGCCGATGATATGAGTCATCATCGCGAAGAATTTACCGTACCAGATGATATCACCATAGCCGGTTTATTTAAATTTCTTGAATTTAAATACATTCCTGTCATCGCTGGGAATAACGTGGTATGGGGGCTCTATCACCAAGATGTTGAAGTAGGAACCTATTTTACCAAAATTCAAAGTTTTATAAATGGTAATGTGTCATTATCGTCCATTATTAGTAATTCTGAAAAAGACAATGAATTCTATCTAAGATATTACAGCCACCCTGATAGATATAGAAAACGCTCTATTTAGTTTCATTAAATTCGTCTACAATCTCTTGTAAAATATCTGGAGTCTCAACCAAGCACAACAATGTGCGACCAATGATATTGGCTCCATCTACAATGGTTTGCTCAATGGTTGGTTCTAGCATAGCGTCCGCAAATTCTTTGGCGTGGCACACCTTATCTGGGCCAGCCAAGCGCAATTTAGGATGGAATGCGGCACATTGATAGCTGACATTACCGATATCGGAACTGCCCCCAATGTCCGCTGGACCTGGTTCAAAATCAAGGCCCATATCGGTCATCACCTCTTCGATGAGGTGTGTGCCACGATGGTTTTGGTTCATATCATCGTAAGGATTACCGTAAAACTCAACGTGTACAGTCGTACCAGTGCAAAGGGCAGCACCTTCAAAAATCTTTTTAATTTGCGTGGATAGGCCGTTCAAATACTCCCGTTCTGTATGACGCACGGTAACCTCTAATTCGCCATAAGCAGGAATGACGTTGGACGCGGTACCGCCGGCAATAATCCATGTACCAATACGTGTTTCAGGTCTCACTTGTTGACGCAGCATATCCATAGCGTGAATAGCAAGTTGTACGCCATTTACCGCATTAACGCCATTCCAAGGCTCACCAGCCGCATGGGCCGATTTACCGTGGTACTTGGCGCGGAAACAATCGAGGGCTAAGAATTGCGAATTCGGCCGCGTTTCTTCACCGTCGAGATGCACCATAATCGCCAAATCGTAGTCCTTAAACACACCCGCATTGCACATATCCACCTTGCAGCCCATCGCTTCCTCATCCGGTGTGCCGATGATGTCGATATCCATGTTGAAAGCTACGCCTTCTTGCTGCATCTTATGCAATGCAAGAGCCGCTAGTATACTCATAGATCCGCTAGCACAATGGCCACACGCATGTCCCACATCTGGCAACGCATCGTATTCGCATAATATAGCTAAACGGCCCTTAGGATTATCTACTTTCACAACAGACGCCTTAAAAGCAGTCGGCAAGTGACAGAACTCATAGGTCACAGGAATACCGTGTTTTTCAAGGACAGCACCGATTGTCTTAACAGACTTAAATTCATGACTAGACAGTTCTGGATTCTTCGCCAATGTATAGTTAATGGTGAAAGCCTCTTGGGCGAAGCTTTCAGAAGCATTGGAAAATTGTTCAGTAAGAGACATAGGTCCTCCTAAATATGTATATAAATAATCGACCTTATTTAGTAAAAGGTGCATTTTGTGTACATAATTTGTTTACGTACCTTTAATTATACAATGTTATTGCCTATTGGTTCAAAATTCCGTACAATAGAAACAGATTAATATGTTTGTATCGTGTTTGAGGAGGATACTATGTTTAAATTCAAAAAATTAACAGCCATCGCACTCGTAGCTGTTGCTGCTATGGGTTTATTGGCTGGTTGTGGCAGCGAAAAAAGCAAAATGACACAAGAGGCTGGTGTGTTACGTGTAGGTTCTGAAACTACATTCCCACCATTCGAATTTACTGAAGGCGATAAATACGTTGGTTTCGACGTTGATTTGTCCGAAGCCATCGCTAAAAAATTGGGTCTAAAAATGGAATTCAAATCCATGGGCTTTGATGCTTTAATTCCAGCAGTTCAATCTGGCGATATCGACATGATTGCAGCAGGCATCAACGCAACACCAGAACGTGAAAAAGCATTGGACTTCTCCGATGTATACTTTGATCAAGGCGGTTTCATCACAGTAGTTCGTAAAGACAACTCCACAATCCATAACATGGACGAACTCGCTGGTAAAACTGTAGGCGTTCAAATCGGTACTGTTCCTGTAGATATGGCAAAAGCCATTCCTAACACAACAGTAAAAGAAATGGACTCCAATGCCAATATCTTTATGGAACTAAAAGCTGGCACAATTGATGGCGCTATCATCGATAATGCAGTAGCTATGTACTACCTAAAACAAGGTGCTGACAAAGACCTTAAACTCGTAGGCGAACCTACTAAATCCCCAGGCACAGTTTTGGGTGTGAAAAAAGGCAACAAAGAATTACAAGACGCTGTTAATAAAGCACTTAAAGAACTTAAAGAAGATGGTACATACCAAAAAATTTACGATAAATGGTTTGGTGACTATAACAAAAAATAATTTCTAATACGTATCATACGTTTAGAAAAAAGAACCGGTCCTGAAAGCCGACACGCTACTGCGCTACGCGGAGCCCGAAGTCGTTTTCAGAACCGGTTCTTTTTACTATCCTATCATCGTAAATAGAAATTATTTCTTTCGTTATACGGAGGAGAAAGAGGCCGTAGGCCCTCCTTTCGCTATTTAGCGGCTGGGTTGGCAATAACGGATTTTATCAATTTCACTACTATTATATACCGAATTGAAACTAGCCTTAATGCATGGAGCGGTGGCGTGTTCTGAAACCGACTTTGGCCCTGTGAGCCCGTAGGGCGAATCAGACCCGGCCGGTGGAGGATTTTTAAGCCCGTCGGTTCTTTTCCTCTTCTACCATTTCCTACCGCGGTATATAATAGTAGTGTATTGTATAAAAACGAAAGGAGGGCCTATGGCTCAATATTTCACAGACCGCCTCCAACGGGTCTTCCACTTAATTTTTATGTCTTATGATCCGCAGTCCGCTCAAGAGGGCCTGCGCATGTTAGAGTCGATTATAAATAATCAATCGAATGTGACAAAGCCAATTCAGCATGAATTACGCAACACGGCTACATCACAAGGTAGTACGGACGAATCAGACGCTGAGGAAACCTACAAGAGGGCTTTGTCTCCTGAGGAACGCGAATTGGGTGATGCGTATGCCCTATTGGCACGCATATATGCTGGTCCGCGATTTACGTGGGCCGAGTCTGGATTCCCAGAGGATAATATGCGCACCTATCAATGTCTTCACGATAGCATTCGCCGTCATAGTCCAATCGGCACACTGCAAGCGCTCCGCATAGCCGGCTCTATTACACCTACAGTGAGGCGTGATATGCAGTTGTCCTTTGACGATGCATTCCGCATCATCTATGATTATGCAAAGCAGGACGATGCATACTGCCAATATATTATAGGCAATGTATTCTTTTGGGGCGATTACCACGTTATTAACGAGACTAAACAACTATTAGGCCCAGAAAAGGTTAGCTTTAGTCAACGATTACACCAAGCGACGCGCAGCAAGAGTTTACGTGAAGTCATTGCTACCTTGCGCGGTATGGTAGATGAAGAAACGCTACAAGCAAAATCTCGGGAGCATGCGAAATACTGGTTTACCAAAGCCCTTGATCAAGGGCTCGCCATGTTCCAAGGGAACTTGCGCAATATTTATATCGATGAAGGCGATTATGAAAATGCACGCCGTGTGGCACGCAGGGCCGCTGAACTAGGCAATCCGACCATGATGCTCTATACGGCTCTCGACCATCATGAAAAGGGCGAATTTACAGAGGCTTTCACATGGTTTACAAAAGGTGCCGACCTGGGACAACCAGAATGTATCGCAGAACTTGCGGACTATTACTATCATTTTTACGAGCAACCGGCGTTGCGTGCAGCCATTCCGTACGATCCAATCAAGGCTACCGAACTATATCAACGGGCAGCTACCAAGGACTTTAATGATGCCGGTTATGCAGCGTTACAAGCCGCATTTAACTATATCTTTCACATTGGCGGCCTCCCACTCGACTGGGGGCTCATCGCCGATTTGACACATATGGCGGCGACAAAGGATCGGTTCCTATTCTCCTTGCCGTATATCAGCTACATGCGCATTCACGGCATTGGCGTGACCAAGAACACCAAATTTGCTGTACAATCCTTGATGCGCGTCTTAGACGAAGAAAACCGAGCTTTACAAGAGGAGGATCGAGTTCTCTTTTACGATATCACCCGTGCTTTAACACGAGTGGCCCTCGGCTATGCCTATGAAAAGGGATATGTAACAGGCACGCCTAACCTGGATGCAGCTGTTCAGTATTATGAAAACTCACATCAGTACATCGTGTCACATCTCGCCAATCGCAGCGAAGAAATCAAGGATATTCCGGTAGATGACGAAGCGGCAGAACGATTAGCAGCCTTCGAAGAAATAGACGGCCATTGGCATTACAAGGAAGGTATTACCGAATCCTCTACAACCGTGCGCCCTGCCCCTACCACATGGCCTCACAATGCGGCCCGATTATCCGTTACTATGAACGGCTTTCAGTGGGATACCACATTATATGATTGGAAAACTATCGATCATGCCCTATCCACACAAGATACGATGGTGCTTAGCTTTTACAATCATTTCCTAACCATTCCGGACAAATTGCGGAATATCTATAAACTGGAGACTAAACGTATGCCACGCAACACCTATCAAGTTCGATTGTACGGCTACGATTCAGCCGAAGGGCATGAGATTATCTATAAATCGCTGCTCAATGTAGAGGATGTCCATAATTTGTGGCATGATCTTTATGAAAGCCACCGTTTACCGGAGCTTTCAAATGCATGGGTCATCGAAACAGACGAGGAAAAACCGACGTGGCACTATGTACTCGACGTCGATCAAGAACCGTTCCTACTCGAGGAATATGACGATGCCAACGCCATGATACAAGCATCATTGGAAGGCCTCAAGAGCAATCGCTACGAACAAATCAACGTTCGTACCCACGATTTTATTGGGCCATCCTATTTCATATTCAAGGGCAAGCGGCCCACACCATTTAGGGTGCAACTGTACCTCAAGGAATCGATGCGCCATATCGTCGACGAACACGGCAAGCAAAAGGACATTCCCGGTAATACATACCTATTTGAACAATACTTTGGCAACGAAGTATCCTTGAACTACTGGATACAACGAACTATCAATACATTAGACATTCCAGAGTTGGATAATTGGAAACCACTCAGCGTGCCTAAGGATTTGCAATAATAGAATAAAAGAACACAAAGGAGCTAGTACACAGCGTACTAGCTCCTTTGTTATAACCTAAAAATAAGCTACATTCTAACCATCAAATATACGACTAACAATATATTCGATTATAATTACAAATCAACGCCAGGTACTACATTCCATCGTTCCCCATATGTATTACCAATCATCATCGGACTACGCTCTATCTTATCTAACATTCTTGCACGCGCATTCGTATAGTATCATCACTACGTTTTCCACCATGCCAAGCAAACTTAGAGGTGCCCAATGTATACTTAATAAATCCATAATCACCACTATCATACTTACTATCCGATGTATCACATATTCTAATCCCCCACTAAGTCGATTAGCATTCTCAGAAAAAGCACGGTCAACAAAAGCATTTATACCCCAAGGAGTTTCCGTTATCAAAAATAGGTGCAAGACCGATACATTCTCAGTTTCATCCGACATATAATCCAAATAATACGTTATATAAGGCACATCAAAATACGCTAATATATCGCTAACAACGGCCTCATTAAACGGCTCTTGTTTAAACGCCAATAAAAATATCCCCTTCGAGAAGCGACTATCTCTCCTTTCCTAGTGCTATAATCCCACAGATTGACTGAAATACAGAAAAATATCCCCTTTAGAAGGCGACTTTTGGCCCTGTTCCAAAGGAACAGACCCGGCCGATGGAGCCTTCTAAAGGGGATATTTTGATAACTGTATTTAAATCGATTGTGGAATTATAGCGCTTTTACTACTTCTGCACAACGATGGCAAAGTGTAGGATGTTCACTATCTTGACCGACTGTATCACGGTGAATCCAGCAGCGTTCACATTTTTTAAGTTCAGATGGAGCCACGACTGTAGCTACGCCGGTTTCTTCGTCTTTAACAGCCTCTGCTGGTGCAGCGCCATTTACGATGTGAGCTTCGGATACGATAACGAGTTTAGCTAATCCTTCTTCACCAAGAGCGTTCAATGCGTCGAATGCAGCGCCTTCAGCATATACTGTAACAGATGCATCCAATGGGTGACCGATTGTTTTGTTTTGACGAGCAAGTTCCAATGCTTTTTGTACAGATGTACGCAAGTCTAACAATTGGCTCCATTTATCAGCCAATTCTTGGTTGAAGTGTTCAGGATGACCTTCTGGCCAATCTTGAAGCATAACAGATTCAGGCATGCCTTCTTCTTTAGGCATGTATTTCCAAACTTCTTCCGCCGTGAAAGAAAGTACTGGAGATACCATTGCTACCAATGTTTTCAAGATTTCGTACATTGCTGTTTGAGCAGAACGACGAGCTACGTTGTTTTTGCTTTCAGCATACATAGTATCTTTCATTACATCAAGGTAGATGGAGCTCAAGTCTACTGTACAGAAGTTATGAATTGCATGGTATAACATGTGGAATTCATAGTTTTCGTACGCTTCAGTTACCTTTTGACGTACTTCTTCTAAGCGTAACAATGCCCATTTATCGAATTCGGACATATCTGCGTAAGCCACTTTATCAGTATTTGGATTGAAGTCATCCAAGTTACCAAGCAAGAAGCGGAATGTGTTACGGATCTTACGGTATACTTCGGATAATTGTTTTACTATGTCTTTGGACAAACGTACGTCTGCTTGGTAATCCGCAGAGGATACCCACAAACGCATAACGTCAGCGCCGTATACGTCGATGATATCACTAGGTGCTACTGTATTACCCACAGATTTAGACATTTTGCGACCTTCGCCGTCCACAACGAAGCCGTGAGTCAATACGGAATTATATGGTGCTTTACCAGTTGTTGCCACTGCAGTTAACAAGGAAGAGTTAAACCAGCCACGATGTTGATCAGAACCTTCAAGGTACATTGCACATGGTACATCTAAGCCGTTAACTTCAAGTACGCCAGACCAAGAGGAACCAGAGTCAAACCATACGTCCATGATGTCTGTTTCTTTTTTGAACTCATCATGACCGCAATGAGGACATTTGAAACCTTCTGGTAACAATTCTTTTGCACTGTGAGCCCACCATGCATCGGAGCCTTCTACGGCTACTTTTTCTTGTAATGCTTTGATAGTATCATCGTTAATGATGTGCTCGCCGCAGCTTTCACAATAGTAAATAGGAATTGGCACGCCCCAAATACGTTGACGGGAAATTACCCAGTCACCACGATCGCGAACCATATTGAAGATACGATCATGGCCCCATTTAGGAATCCATTGTACTTGATTGTCGATTGCATCAAGTGCTTGTTGACGATATCCATCTACAGAGGAGAACCATTGTTCTGTAGCACGGTAGATGACAGGGTTTTTACAACGCCAGCAGTGAGCATATTGGTGACGCAAGCTAGATTTGTGAAGCAATGCATTGTTGTGCGCCAAGATTTTGATAACAGGCACCTCTGCATCGTGAATTTCTACGCCAGCCAATGGGAACTCAGTATCGCCATAACGGTTGTCGTCCACTTGTTTTGTATAGTTACCAGTTTCGTTAACAAGAGATACGATAGGAAGCTCTGTTTTACCTTCCTTGTTATAACGCATAACGATGTTAAAGTCATCTTCACCGTGTGCAGGAGCTGTATGTACGCAACCAGTACCAGCTTCAAGTGTTACATGGTCACCACACAATACAGTGGATTTACGTTCTACGAATGGATGTTTGAATTCAGCCAATTCTAAATCTGCACCAGAGAAACGATTTACGATTTCATAGTCTTCAATGCCGATGTCTTTCATCGCCGCATCAACGAGTTCAGTAGCCATCAAGTAGTATTCGTCGCCTACTTTTACCCAGCCATATTCAAGTTCAGGATTAACAGAGATTGCTACGTTGGCAGGCATTGTCCAAGGAGTAGTTGTCCAGATAACAGCGTATGCTTGTTTTAGATCTACGCCAGCTGGCAATGTTACCTTTTTCTCGGATACGTAAGGGAATTTTACGTAAATGGAGAAGGATTTTTTCTCAGCGTATTCGATTTCTGCTTCTGCCAATGCAGTTTCACAGTGCGTACACCAGTATACAGTTTTTAGACCTTTGTAAATATGGCCACGTTTTGCCATTTCGCCGAAGATACCAAGTTGTTTTACTTCGAACTCAGGACGCAATGTCAAATAAGGGCGATCCCATTCACCCAATACACCAAAGCGAATAAAGTCTTGCTTTTGAGTTTCTACGCATTCTAATGCATATTCCTTACATTTGTTGCGCAAGTCCAATGGCGCCATTTCATGACGGTTAAGACCAGTATTTTTGATAACCGCATGCTCGATTGGCAAACCGTGTGTATCCCAGCCTGGGATGTAACGTGTATAATGACCAGTCATAGTCTTGTATTTCATGATGATGTCCTTCAACGTTTTGTTGAGGGCATGACCGATGTGCAATTTACCGTTTGCATATGGAGGGCCGTCATGCAAAATAAAAGGTTTTGCGTCCTTACGCAATTCCAAACGTTTTTGATAAATCTTGTTGTCCTCCCAGAATTTTAAGATTTCTGGTTCGCGCTTAGGCAAATTGCCGCGCATTGGGAATTCTGTTTCAGGCAAATGTAACGTCTTACCGTAATCCATGATGTGCTCCTTTTACATAAAAAAATCGCCCGTCCCCGAAGGGACGGACGTAATATCCGTGGTACCACCCTACTGACCTTCTGTGAAAGCTAGAATATTCCGAGCATACGAAATAACTAGATTTCATTTTGTGAAAGCCACTTAGACATATAACGGTGTTCACCGGCGGCGTTGCCGCTTGCTCCAAAGTGATCCGCAAATCTCTAGATTTCCAAACCTTTCAGCCCATGAGTTTGGTCTCTACAAAATCCGTCTGAGACATGCCGTCTTTTTCAACGCAATATTCATATAATAGATAATTATAGGGCCCATAAGGGTATGTTGTCAAATATATTCTACCCGAAATTTATATCATGTTTAACATATACCATTTCACATTATAACTCTTGCGGCACATACGGCTTCTGCACAGAATCTAATAATGCAAAATTCATTGAACTACTTACCATTTCATTATATTGCTCAACCACAGCATCCTCCGTTTCACTACGAGGATCAGCAATAAAATCCTCAATCGCTTTATCAAGGTGTTTCTGTTGGTCTAAACGGTTCTGTGCCTCGGCGGCAGTAATCTTTGCACCAATCCCACGAGCTGCTTCTTTCTGTTCTTTCAACCACTGGAAATCACTATCGGCCTTACGTTCTACAATATGATCTACTATGTCACTATAAATAAGCATCATTTCAACCATATTAGCGCCATTAGTTTGTCCATTGTTGCGCATCACCTTAACAAGACGCTCTCCTTCCTTCTTATGATAGGTATTAACAAGGTTATCTACCGCATCATATTTCGGTCTAAATGCATCTATTAATGTTGAAAGTTTCTCCAACTGCGTCTGAGCAAATGCATAATTATCTGATTCATAGCGCTTTTCTTTATAATAAATATCTAGCTCTTTTACAGCTACCACAACATCGTGCAACACCGGTAATAAAGCATCTGTAGCCTCTTCTAAGTCACTATGTGAGTGCCCCGCTTCCCTTGCAGCAATGAGTTCTTGCTCTAGACGTTCATAATCTTGCACCTTAAACTCCGCCAATGGCATATTTTGTCGTGCTTGCTGCATCGTTTCTACATATTGCTGGCTATACTTAACACTGTTGAAATTAAACTCATTCGTAGCGGCCAAGTAAAATCTGTAAACCCGCCAGATTTCTTTTTCACTATCATTTTGAGTGGTTTTCACCTGACTAGAAGCCTTCAAATTATCCATATTAAATGCACAGCCACTTACAAAACCTACACTCGCTACGATGCACACAACTAAACCTAGGCGGTGCCACCAATTCTGACTACTCATCTATCTCTCCTAAATGCGCTACATTCCCATAAATTAATATTACAGATATTGTATAAAATTAATAAATTCAATTCAAGATGAGGAAATAGCTGGACATAAGAAAACCCCATACAAAGTATGGGGCATGAAACATGATGTTTCATAATAACTGTGGGGCAAACATGCAAGCTATCAAACACTCACACTACTAATCTTATATTTATGGCAGCTAAAACAACAAAAAACATTTATTTCCATCCAATTTCCTAAACATTCCACACTAGATATTATGTGGAATCGTTTAGATGGTCCAAACTACCTCTCTATTCTAAATAATTCCCAAAATAACTTTCACTACGTCTACAACAAGCCACTCTTCGCCATCAAATACAAAGATCATAATATTACGCAAATGCTAAATACAATTCGTGATTACGCTATGGACTTACCTACAGATTTAATTAGAGGGTATGAGGATGCAGTTCGTTATATCATATCCGAACTAACATATAATGCATTAGAACACGGTTTTAATCCTCAGATTCCATCATTATTACAATTCAACTGGTACCGAGATAAAAACCAACTATCATTTATTCTTGCCGACCTTGGTCTACACAAACATCTGGAGGAATTCAGAAAACATGCCACTGAAACAGTGGCGAAACGAAGAAACCATAATCCTTGATTTCTCTCATGCTATAACAGCTACACACAGCTTCTTAACCGCTTTATTGGCAGATCCAATTAAAATTTTAGGTCTCAAATCATATAAACAAATTAAGATTATAGGAGCTAATGAAACCATTCGGACAATTATAGATTTTGTGTTTGATACATATACTAAGTAATTTCCAGCTACATAATAAAATGCCCCGTATACCATTTATCACGGTGTAGTGACCTCCTTAACGTTAAGATTTTTGGTCTAACATTAAGGGGGCGGTTCATTGTGTTGGTACACCTTTTTAATACCCTACCATATGCTTAATATATTATGCTAGTAAAGCTTTTACCAGTTCTTCTGCTTTATCAAGATCAGATGCTTCTGGATTCCAGTTACATTTGATTTCCGGTTCTACTACAGAGAAACCATATTTAGTTAACTCTTCACGAAGGACTTTCGTAGATTCACCAGACCAACCATATGTACCGAACACAGCAGCTTTTTTATTTTTAAACTTCAACTCACGCAAGAAGTCGAGCCAACCAGCTACGGCGGACAATACGCTATTACCGACTGTTGGAGATCCTACCGCAATGGCTTTCGACTTAAATACTTCTGTCATGATGTCATTTTTGTTGGTTTTACTAATGTTGTAGATCTTAACACGCGTATCAGGGGATTGCTTAGCAATTTCATCGGCAATTTTATGAGCTAATTTCTTCGTACCATCCCACATAGTATCATATACAACTGTAACTTGATCTTCTTGGTACGCTTGAGACCATTCGTAGTATTTTTCTACAATTCGCATTGGGTTTTCACGCCAAATAGCACCGTGACTTGTGGCGATAATATCAATTGGCAAGTTAAGCTTTTGTATTTCCTCAACTTTAGCTTTTACCAATGGAGAGAAAGGATTCAAAATATTAGCGTAATATTTCATCGCCTCTGCCCATAAACGACATTGATCAGCCTTATCAGCCCATAACTCTTCTACTGCAAAATGTTGACCAAACGCATCATTGGAGAACAAGATATTGTCGCCAGTCATATAAGTTGCCATAGAGTCAGGCCAATGAAGCATGCGCATTTCTACAAACACCAAAGATTTTCCATTGCCGATATCTACAGAATCACCGGTTTTAACAGTTTTAAAATTCCATTCTGGATGATGATATTGCCCCACCAAGGATTTAACTGCATTTTCTGTACAATAAATTGGGGTATTAGGAATTTTCTCCATTAATGCAGGCAAGGAACCGCTGTGATCCACTTCGCCGTGGTTGCATACGATGAAATCAATCTTGTTTAAATCGATTTCAGATTCCAAATTATCGATAAACTCCGAGGAATGAGGCTTCCACACTGTATCGATGAGAACAGTCTTTTCTTCCTCAATCAAGTACGCATTTTGGCTAGAACCATTGTTAATGCTGTAATCAGAACCGTGGAATTCTTGTAATTCCCAGTCGATTTTGCCAACCCAAGATACATTATTTTTAATGTGCTTTCTCATAATAACCTCCATTTTCTGTGAAAGTATAGGCACCTACCTCATTCCTATCAGGGTTTATAACCAAGGAATAGGTGGAACTTTCACCAGTACAACCAAATCTATGGCCTAAATGTTACATCAAATGATACAACACGAATCGGTCATTACCTATGTTTTTATTATATCGAAAGCACAAGAGACTGTCTGTATCTGCAGATACGGATTTAGCGTTTCAACCCCGGAATCGCTTTAGTGTTTCAACCCTGGAATCGCTTTATAGATATATAATGCAATATATCCATCAACTATACTATGAATGATAGTGCCACCACCAACAAGGACGAACACTACGTATACGAGATCGATATTAGGCATCGAAGTTGTAGTATAAAATAGCAAGCAAGCTAATACTTCTGCAACAGCATGAATTAAAGCGCACACAAAGTTAAAAGTCACAAAAGAAAGAGCATTTGATAATACTTCCATGTGATTTTTAAGATACCAAGCACCAAGCAAAGCAAAAAAGATATGTGATGCTGCACGCATAACAATAACAAGAGGAAATCCTGCTACAAAGAATCCTAAAGTGGATCCAATAACTACACAAGCCGCCGATTTACGTGATAAAAACATAGCCAAAAAGATTGGCACATGACTGGCCAGTGTATAAGACGCTGGTGGTATGACGACTTTCAATGGCATTACGATAGGAATCATAATTGCTAAAGCCATTAATAACGCAGTAATAGTGAGATTTCTGTACATAGTTGAATTCATGGTAAACACCTCATTTTAAAAATATACTAAATACAAACTAAAAAATACCTCACCAAATGCGATGTAATGTCGTAAGCGTTCTTTTACCGCACATGATATAGGATCATGCATCTGACTATATGACAGAAATCAGAGAACTAGTCAAGATGCACGGCCTTACATGACTACAAACGTTCAATAACAGCCTGTGCCATTTCTGTCGTACCCACACGTTTTAAACCATCGCGATAGATATCGCCTGTGCGATAACCATCAACGAGTACTTGTTCAACAGCCTTTTCAATAGCATCAGCTACTTGAGGTAAATCAAGGGAGTGACGGCACATCATAGCTGCAGACAAGATTGTGCCCAATGGGTTCGCCAAGTTTTGCCCCATAATGTCTGGTGCAGAACCATGGATTGGCTCGTACAATGCAGTACCTGTACCCATGGATGCAGATGGTAAAAGCCCGATGGAACCAGAGATAACAGCACCTTCATCAGACAAGATATCGCCGAACAAGTTTGTTGTAACGATAACGTCGAATTGTGCAGGATTTACAACAAGTTGCATCGCTGTATTATCTACGTAGAAGTAATCTGTTGCGATATCCGGATTGGCAGCGGCTTTCTCTTGCCCGATTTTACGCCACAAACGAGAAGAAGCCAATACATTCGCTTTATCTACGGATACAACCTTTTTATTGCGTTTGCGAGCTGTTTCCATAGCGATGTCCATGATGCGCTCTACTTCATAACGGCTGTACGTTTCTTTATCCCAAGCGAACTCGTTAGCACCTTCACCTTGTGCCTCTTCGCGTTCACCGAAGTAAATACCGCCAGTCAACTCACGAACGATAACGAAATCTACATCTTGTACGAGTTCCTTTTTAAGAGGAGAATACTCTTGCAAAGATGGATAGATTTTTACAGGACGCAAGTTACAGAATAAACCAAGCTCCTTACGAAGACCTAAGATTGCTTTTTCAGGACGGATAGAAGGATCTACATTATCCCATTTAGGACCGCCTACAGCACCAAGCAATACAGCATCAGCCGATTTACAAGCCTCGATAGTATCCTCAGTCAAAGGAACACCGTATGCATCAATAGACGCACCGCCCGCTTTTTTATCAATCCAATTAACCTTTACACCGGCTTTTTCAAAAGCCACATCACACACAGCCTTCGCTGCAGCAATAATCTCAGTACCAATACCGTCACCAGGGATCAATACGATATTTTTTTCGCTCATCTATATATTCCTCTCCGACGATGAAGCCCCGTTGCAAGCCTCCATTGCCTTAACGGGCCGAGGCCATAGGCCTCGCCCTAGCAAAAGTCGTTTGCGACGGGGCTTCATCGTCTACATGTATCCATATGTACATCATTGCGAAAAAAATCGCAATGATAAGCGACGTAGAGCCGAGGTGCATGCTCTGACGCGACTTTAGTAGGTCAAGGCCCTCGGCCGATGACCGTTAAGCTAGCTGGAGCGTCAGAGCATCACCGAGGCTCGGCTACGTGCTTATTTGCGATGTTTCGCAAAGTTTACAAGACCTCCTGCTGCCGCAATGTCTTGAATGAATTGTGGCAATTCAGTACCTTGGTATTGTTCGTTTTTAGTCAAGTTATACACGATGCCTTTAGACAAGTCTACGCCGATAGCGTCGCCTGCATCGATACGATCTACTTGTTCGCCGATTTCAATAACTGGTAAACCGATATTGATGGCATTACGGAAGAAGATACGTGCAAAAGAGTGTGCTACGATAACAGGCACGCCTTTTGCTTTAATAACGCCTGGTGCGTGTTCACGAGAGGAACCGCAACCGAAGTTTTTGCCAGCTACCATGATTTCACCAGCTTTCACATTAGGAGCGAATGTAGTATCAATGTCCTCCATCGCATGTTCAGCCAATTCGTTCCAATCAGCAATCGCCAAGTAACGAGCTGGAATGATTACGTCTGTATCTACATCGTCGCCGTAGCGCCAGATTTTCTTGCTTTCAAAATCCATATTAAACCTCCTCAGGGCCTGCAATGCGGCCTAATACAGCACTTGCTGCCGCCACATAAGGGCTTGCCAAATATACTTCAGAATCAACGTGACCCATACGACCACGGAAGTTACGGTTTGTAGTGGAAACGGTTCTTTCACCAGCTGCCATGATCCCCATGTAACCACCAAGGCAAGGACCACATGTTGGCGTGGACACAGCGCAATCAGCTTGAATGAAGATATCCAATAGGCCATCTTTCATAGCTTGGTCGTATACATCTTGGGAACCAGGGATTACGATACAACGAACGAATGGAGCCACCTTGCGACCTTTGAAGATTTCCGCAGCTGCTACCAAGTCCTCATAACGGCCATTTGTACAAGAGCCTATGATAACTTGATCGATTTTAATATCTTTATCAATTTCGTTGATGTAATGTGTATTAGATGGCAAATGAGGGAATGCCACAACTGGTTGTAATTTAGATAAGTCGATTGTCACAGTTTGTGCATACACCGCATCAGGGTCAGCATTAATAGGTTCTACAGGACGGTTTACGCGACCTTTGATATAGGCTTCGGTGATTTCATCATAAGGGAACACGCCACATTTACCGCCCGCTTCGATAGCCATATTACAGATTGTAAGACGGTCAGCCATAGTCATATGTTGTACGCCTTCGCCAGCGAATTCAAGGGCCATGTAACGAGCACCATCTACGCCAATTTTACCGATTAAATCAAGGATTACGTCCTTACCAGTTACCCATTTGTTAGGTTTACCAACAAGCTCAACCTTGATTGTTTCAGGTACTTTGAACCAAGTTTTACCTTCCGCCATAGCAACGCCCGCATCAGTGGAGCCTACGCCTGTGGAGAACGCATTCACCGCACCATAGGTACAAGTGTGGGAGTCAGCACCGATCATCATTTCCCCAGGACCGATAAGGCCTTTTTCTGGTAAAATAACGTGCTCAATCCCCATGCGACCTACTTCAAAGTAGTTTGTAATGCCATGTTCGCGTACGAAGTCGCGCATTACTTTCGCTTGAGTAGCGGATTGAATATCTTTATTTGGTGTAAAATGATCGGGCACCAAGTAGATTTTATGACGATCAAATACAGGTTTGCCAATCTTCAAAAACTCTTTACGAGCTGGTGGGAATGTGATGTCGTTCATCAACACCGCGTCCAAATGACATTCAATGATTTGGCCTGGTTTTACCACATCAAGACCCGCGTGGCGAGCCATATTCTTTTCAGTAATGGTCATACCCATATTATTCTTCCTCCTGTTGTTCTAGCTCCATAGCTAGGAATACGGAATTCACCGCATTGATATATGCATTCACACTTGATTTAACGATATCGGTGCTGATACCACGACCGTGATAAATACGTCCTTTATATTCAACCTTGAGAGTTGCTTCCCCAAGGGCATCTTTACCAGCTGTTATAGCGCGGATTTGGTAATCTTTCAAACTAATTGGCAAGCCCACCACACGTTCAACCGCTTTAAGGGAGGCATCCACAGGGCCATCACCAACCGCAGCATCTGCTCTTTCACCTTCTGGCGTATTAAGACGAACATCAGCATAGGCATAACCTTTTTCACCCAATTTGTAGTATTGAGCAACAAGCTCGTACGCTTTCTTGTGATCCATGTGTTCCACAACAATAGCGATGATATCATCATCGTATACATGTTTTTTCTTATCTGCCAAATCTTTGAATTTAGCAAATAGGTCGTTGATTTTTTCTTCTGTGAAAGTTTGGTGGAATCCCAATGTTTTCAAATGGTCTTCGAAGGCATGACGGCCAGAATGTTTACCAAGAACGATATTTGTCTTTTCAGCACCTACGGATTCAGGCGTCATGATTTCATATGTTTCAGGGTTGTTAAGCATGCCATGTTGGTGGATACCAGATTCATGAGCAAATGCGTTAGAACCAACAATAGCTTTATTTGGAGGAACTGCCACGCCTGTTAAGCGGCTTACCAATTTAGACAATTTGGTGAATTGTTTTGTATCGATGTTCACTTGTAAATCGTGGAAATAGTCATGGCGTGTTTTAAGAGACATCACAACCTCTTCGATACCCACGTTACCAGCACGTTCACCAAGTCCATTAACTGTACATTCTACTTGGCGAGCACCAGCTTCGATAGCAGCCAAGGAGTTAGCATTCGCAAGACCAAGGTCATCATGACAGTGAACGGAAATAATGGCATTTTCAATACCAGGTGTATGTTCTTTGATGTAACGGATCTTAGAAGCAAACTCTTGAGGCATCATGTAACCCACTGTATCTGGTACATTAATGATTGTTGCACCACCAGCAATAGCTGTGCCATATATTTGGCAAGCAAAATCTAAGTCTGCACGAGATGCATCTTCGCCAGAGAATTCGATTTCATCAACCTTACCTTTAGCCAATTCTAAAATAGCTTTAACCTTATCTAGTACTTGTTCACGAGTCATCTTTAATTTATATTGCATATGGATCTCGGAGATAGCGATGAACACATGTAAACGACTGCGCTCCGCATCCTTCAATGCATCTATAGCCTTGATAACGTCCTTCTCATTAGCACGTGCCAATGCACAAATTGTTGTACCCTTCACCTCACGTGCGATAGTTTGCACCGCTTCAAAATCCCCAGGAGACGCTGCAGGGAAACCTGCTTCAATAACATCAATACCAAGTCGTACGAGACCTTTCGCAATCTCTACCTTTTCTGGTGTGCGAAGTGCGACGCCCGGTGTTTGTTCCCCATCACGAAGGGTTGTATCGAAGAAATATACGCGATTTTGATCCATAATCTTCACCTTTTCTGTACTAATAAAACATAACACTTTATTATATCTATTCATTGTGAAAGTTTAGTCAAACAAAACGTAGAATTAAAGTGCGTGCTCGCAAGCGACTTTAGTAGGTCGAGGCCCTAGGCCGAAGACCGTTAAGCTAGCTGGAGCGTCAGAGCACCACTTTAATTCGGTCACGTAGTATGGTTGACTAAACTTTTATAAAAAAAGCCCCTCAGAACAACTGTCGTTGCTCAAAGGGGCGTTATATTCATAACACGGTACCACCCTAATTGGGACTCGTTTCGGGTATAACGGAACCACCGTCAATGACTACTGCTGTATTCGCCATCAAAGCTCACGGGAGAGTGTCAGCGTACAACCTCTATTGCCTCGCACCAGCCGGCAACTCTCTGAAAGCAGGATCTGTAAACCTTTATACCCATTCATAGCTTGTTTTAAGATATAAGGGTATTGTACTTTATTCTATAGACTTATGTCAATTAAAATAAGATGAATATGATACATTCTCGTTAGTAACTAGCACAATCAATCTTAAAAGCTTATCCACTCTAAATTCTCAAAATTTTTTAGAACGCGTTTATCCATTTTTATAACTTGATTAGTAAGCTCTATTCTATTACCAACAAATGAAATATCTGTATACCATTCCTTTAAACTAGCATACACTTCATTCTCTAAATCAATAATGATGGTTTCAATAGGATCCCAAGTTTTGCATCTTACAGACTCCACCATAACCATACTACTACCTATGAAAGTAACATCCCTACCATAAATCCAAAACGGCAATACTTTCCCCTTTATAGAAATAGAATATATAGCATCTCCATGAGGCGGTTCCGTTTCATATTGTGCACGTATTTCGTACCTTTCCATAATTTCATTACTACCAGTTTCTATATATGATAACTTTGAAATCTTGTAATTTTCTGCTTTCATTAGTTTATCTCCACTATCTAACAAAAATTCCCCAGAGCTACAACTCTGAGGGACTTCGTAGTTAATTGCACAACTATCAATTGCCTATCTAGAATATACTACACTTAAAGTGTTTTTTCAATATTTTACACTGTTAATAATGTCGCTCGCCCGTTTAATAGAAACTGGCTCATTAAATAAAAACACATGGTTCTGCCCCTCATGTTCTCATGACGCTAAGTAAACGGCGTCATCCACCATTCGATAGGTTACCGTCATCCCATTTACAATAGCTGTTTTCTGAGGTAAGTAATCCTTATAATCGCCTCCGATATTACCTGATAGAGTCGATATACGATACTTAATATATTTCGGCATATCATCTACACGGTCAACATATCTCCCTTTTAAAAGCTCATGATAGGCATAGACGACTTGTAATACATCATGATCCACAATGGATACATGTACAGAACGTAATCCCTCTAATCCACTTGGCAACTGCGGTTTAAAGTTCAAATGCTGTTTAGCCTCATATAGAGTATCAAACACCTCTAGCGATTGACCTTTACGAGTGCTTCTATAATCCTCATCAGTCATAGTGCAACTACCAAGTCTGTCAGGACATGGAAACTCATTTCTGTCACCATAGGGCTGGTCATAAATAGAATTACCATTTAGACGAAACCGCATCGAATCATCTGCGGAGGCAACATTGAGACCACTAATGAAAGCTAATGCAACCAATGCACATAGAATCTTATTCATAATACAATTCCTTCAAAACATACTATATGTATTAAATAAATTATATCACTAAAAGAACACGACAAGCCTGAGCAAGATTAACTACTAAAATTTCAGTAGTCCATTTTCATCAAACTCAAATTTTGGCCCCCATGCAACTTCCCAGTAATATCCATCGGGATCAGAAAAATAGGCATGATATCCACCCCAAAAAACATCTTGTGGTTCTTTTACAATTCTTCCCCCAGCATTTCGTACTAATTCAATAACATTATCAACATCTTCTTTATGCTCAACATTGTAAGCTAATGTAATTCCGGCAAATCCATTTCCCGTAGGTGGATTATTTTCATCAATATCTTTTGCTAATTGTTCCAAAGGAAATAGTTCAAATTTTGTCCCTGCCGTATCGAAAAAACATACTGGCGGATTATTTTCTTTACAGTCAGTCTTATATCCTAAACCATCTCTATAAAACTTTATCGACCGTTCCATGTCTTTAACACCCAAACAAATGCAAGTGATCTTATTCATTACGACCTCCATAAGTTCAAATTAATTTAATCCAATAAACCAAAATTTATCAGCTAATAAATTTACTCGCCAATTTATACACTTGAATTATTTCTTTGTTCTCTAACTTCCAGTTATTGAGTTCAGCTTTAATTAATTCAGGGAATTTTTTGCTAATATCTCTTAAAGCATTGCCTACTGATTTCCTAACATATTCACTGCTATCTTCTTTTAATAACACAATTCGTCTAATAGCTTCATTTGGCTTATCTTTGAAATAAGGTCTACTTGTCCATATTCTTAAGCCCTCTATAACTGCTCTTCTCGTATTTGGATTATTATCCGCTAACCATTCATCAATGATTGGAAGTACTTTTTCATACCCTGTCTTGTGACAAAATTCATCAAATGCCTTTGCTAATACTTCCTGAACTCTCCAATTATCATCTTTAGAAACTTCATCTCTCATAAATACCAAGATATCTTTTTGCTCTGATAAGTATCCAAAAAGAAATACGCCATACATTCTTACTTGATAGGTGTCAGATTTATAGGCTAAAAATGCCAACTTCTTGATATATTCATGATTATTAAATTTATAATCGGCTAAGGCTCGTCTTTCTTCCTCTTTGAAACCATTTTTTATCAAAGACAACTCTGTCTCTAAACTCTTAATATATGCTTCCAAACGAACTCACCTCACTTATAAAGTCTAACTTATTCATAATGATTTGATCCTATCATTCGCTATCCTTTATCATTATTATATTACATTAAAACATTTTATCTGTAATCATCACATTTCTATCTTATTTGATAGTATCTATCCAAAATCATTCTACTAGTCAAAATAATTGTAGGTGCTATAATGAACTCAACAAAAGGAATAGATGCTCATATGATACTAAACGCACTATTCAAAAACTATAGTTAGTAGTTTATAAAAGGAGATTATCATGACACATACACAATTAACACAACTCGTACAAGCGTTATTAGATGCACCACAAAGCAATCCAACTGTAAAAGAATTCGCTCAATCTTGGCTCGATGCTGAGGAAACAGAAAAACAAGCAGAGCTTACAAAACAACTCGTATCTGTAGCAGAACAAAACATTGCCCTTATCGACGAAACAATCGCCTTTGCAGGTTCCGAACGCGCTGTACAAATCCTTGGCGAAGAAGGTGCTGCTAACCTATTACAACACGCTAAAGACATCAAAGCACAAGGCGCTGAATTCTGTGACTGCGATAGTTGCGTAGCATGTAAAAACGTCATTGATTTGAAAGCGGAAATTGAATAGCGCCTGTATAAGTTTCTATTAAATTGTAATTATGCAACCCATAGGAATACTAACCAACTATACTTTAAAACGCTTACATAAAAAAGGACGACCTACTATCAGAGATAATTTTCTCTAATGGTAGGGCGTCCTTTTATACATCAAGCATCAGTTATTAATTAGAAGTATAGTTAATTTTTACCAAATTAATCAGTCATGTTGCAGGCTTTGAAGAATTTTAAAGCTCACGGCGATATTAACGAAAATAATCAACAGTGTTACGAACGAATAGGCTAACAGCATATAGTTCGCCGACACCGCATCATATATCTGATACGTGCAATAACCGGCTGTGATAATGCCGCTGAGGACACCCGGTATATACTGTCGCAGGAATATGCTTTGAAATACATGCCCGATTACATGGT
>ERZ772918.296-NODE-296-length-37352-cov-12.963_pt1 | contig 37352 bp, 29 predicted proteins | sample MGYA00512118_ERZ772918 | MGnify/ENA primary metagenome ERZ772918 (study PRJEB29015, sample SAMEA2737939) | human oral metagenome | biome: human oral; feature: human-associated habitat; material: dental | place: China | collected 2135 ... | reverse complement strand
GGGCCGGAGGCGGTCATTGCCAGCCGGGGCGGGGCGCCGCGCGTGGCCGTGGTGGTGGACGCCCCCACCTCCTCCCAGCAGGCGGCCCTCATCGCCCCCCTGGCCCACCTGCGCGACGTCGTGGTGGTCTGCCCGCCCGAGGTGCTGGCGCTCCTGGACGGGTCCGACGGCGCCGGGGGCGCCGGGGCCCGCCCCGCCCCGGGCTGGGACGTGGTGCCCCTGAGCGCGGCCGGTGTGGCCGAGCGCCTCGACAGCGTGACCGACGTCCTGGCCGTGGGCCACTACCTGCCCCTGGGCGCGGGCGCCTACCGGTGGGCCCAGTCCCACGGGGCCCGGTTCGTGGTGGTCCAGCACGGGATCCTGACCCCCTTTATGGCCCCGCTGCCGGTGGGCGCGCACCTGCTGGCCTGGAGCGAGGCCGACGCCGCCTTCTGGGCCTCGGGCCGCCGTGACGTCAGCCACGAGGTGGTGGCCTCCCAGCTGCTGTGGCGCGCCGCCCAGGAGCCCCCTGCCAACGCCGGCTCCGACGCCGCGCCGACCTTCCTGGGCCAGCTCCACGGCGTCGAGCTGGGCCGGGCCTACATGACCGCTACCAGCCACGACTTCTGCCGGGCCACGGGCGCCCTCTACCGGCCCCACCCCGCAGAGAGGGACCGCCTGTCGCGCTGGACGCACGCGGCCTGGGAGCGGGAGGGCATTACCATCGACCGCTCCGGGACCCCCCTGGTGGAGACCCGCTCCCCCGTGGTGTCGGTCTTCTCCACCGGCGTGCTGGAGGCGGCGGCACGGGGCCTGGCGGCGTGGGTCCACGCCCCGGGGGCGCCGGACTGGCTCAGCGCCCTCCACGCCCGCTATAGCATGTCCCCCTGGGGCGCGTCCCCCACCCCCCCGCCACCCGCCACCGGGCAGGAACCCGCCCGGACCGTCGCCCTGGCTCTCACACGCCACTGAACGCACTGGCAGATTGAAGGATCCCATGAGCACGCTCATCGTCGTCCCCGTCCGTGGAGGCTCCAAAGGCGTCCCTCGTAAGAACCTCCGCGACGTCGGCGGCAAGCCCCTGGTGGTGTGGACCATCGAGCAGGCCCTGGCCGTGGACGGCGCCCGGGTGGTCGTCTCCACCGAGGACCCCGAGCTCGCCCGGGTCGCGGCCGGGGCCGGGGCCGAGGTCATCGACCGCCCCGTCGAGCTGGCCCAGGACACCACGCCCACCGAGCCGGTCATCCTCCACGCCCTGGACGTCCTGGCCGCCCAGGGCTACGAGCCCGAGCACGTGGTCCTGCTCCAGGCCACCAGCCCGGTACGCCGCCCGGGCACCATCGCCCGGGCCGTGGCCCAGGCCCGGGACACCGGCGTGGACTCCCTGGTCGGCGTCGTCCCCCAGACGCCCTTCCTGTGGTGGACGGCCCGTGACGGGCACGGCCCGACGGCGGACTTCGACGTCGACCACCGCCCCCGCCGCCAGGAGCTGACCGCCGACCAGATGCGCTACCGGGAGACCGGATCCCTCTACGTCACCCGGCCCTGGGTGTACCGGCAGCGGAACAACCGTATCGGCGGGCGCATCGGGCTGTTCGTCATGGACGAGGTCGAGGGCGTGGACATTGACGGACCCCTGGACCTGGCCCTGGCGGGCAGGACCCTGGCCCAGATGCAGCAGGAAGGCATGTGAGAGCCGATGAGCATTGAGCGCTCCTTCACCCCCTACATCGTCTTCGCCGAGGACCCGCTCCTGACGGCCCTGGCCAAGATCACCGCCAACAAGTCGCGCACCATCTTCCTGGTGGACGAGCACGGCACCCTGACCGGCTCCCTGACCGACGGCGACGTACGCCGCTACCTGGCCGCCGGCCACACCGACCTGGAGGTCCCCGCCTCGACGGTGGCCAACCACTCCCCCCGGTCCGTGACCGAGGGCACCCTCATTGACGAGATCGACTGGCTCTTCCGCGACGGCGTCACCCTGGTCCCGGTCCTGGACGAGCGCGGGCGCGTGGTGGCGGTGGCCTGGCCCGGCAACGACTCCTTCACCATCGGCACCCACCGGGTGGGCCCGGACGAGCCGACCATGGTCATCGCCGAGATCGGCAACAACCACCAGGGGCAGGTGGACCTGGCCCTGCGCCTGGTGGACCTGGCCGTGGAGGCCGGGGCGGACTGCGTGAAGTTCCAGCTGCGGGACCTGGACGCCCTCTACCGCGGCGCGGCCGGGACCATTACCGCCGGGGAGGACCTGGGCGCCCAGTACACCCTGGACCTGCTCACCCGCTTCTCCCTGCCGGCCGACTCCATGGTCAGGGTCTTCGACCACTGCCGCGAGCGCGGCATCGACGTCATGTGCACCCCCTGGGACCTGCCCAGCCTGGACGTGCTCCTGGAGTACGGGGTGGACGGGATCAAGATCGCCTCGGCGGACCTGACCAACCACGACCTGCTGCGCGCCGCCGCCCGCGAGGGCCTGCCCCTGGTGGTGTCCACGGGCATGAGCACCGAGGCGGAGATCCAGGAGTCGGTCTCCCTCATCCACCGCTACGGCGCCCCCTACGCGCTGCTCCAGTGCCAGTCCGCCTACCCGGCGCCCTTCAAGGACCTCAACCTGCGCTACATGCGGCGCCTGGCGGAGATCGGGGACTGCCCGGTGGGCTACTCGGGCCACGAGCGGGGCTACCACGTGCCCCTGGCCGCCGTCGCCCTGGGCGCCAGCATTATCGAGAAGCACTTCACGGTCGACCGCTCCCTGGAGGGCAACGACCACAAGGTCTCGCTCCTGCCCGGGGAGATGGCCACCATGGTCCGCCAGATCCGTGAGGTGGAGGACGCCCTGGGATCCACCAGGCCGCGCACCGTCCAGCCCGGGGAGTTCATGAACCGCGCCAACCTGGCCAAGTCCCTGGTGGCGGCCCGCCCCCTGGTCAAGGGCCAGCGCATTACCGAGCAGGACGTGGAGGTCAAGTCCCCGGGCCGCGGGCTGCAGCCCAACGCCCGCCCCCAGCTCGTGGGCCGGGTCGCCAGCCGCGACATCGCCGCGGGGGACTTCTTCTACCCCGGTGACGTCTCCGACCACCCGGCCCGCCCCCGCCCCTACTCCTTCCGCCGCCCCTGGGGGGTGCCGGTGCGCTACCACGACTTCCAGGCCATCCTGGACGCGGGCGCCCAGCCGGACTTCCTGGAGTTCCACTACTCCTACAAGGACCTGGAGGAGGACGTGGAGGAGGTCTTCGCGGACTACCGGCAGACCCCCCTGCCCATGGGCTACACCTGTCACCTGCCGGACCTGTTCAGCGGTGACTTCATACTGGACCTGGCCTCCTTCGACGACGCCGTCTGGGAGCGCTCCATCCGCGAGCTCCAGCGCACCATTGACATCGCCCGCTCCCTGCGGCCCTACTTCCGCCAGGAGCAGGACCCGGTCTTTATCGCCACCCTGGGCGGCTTCACCAAGGAGGGCCCGGCCCCGGCCGAGAGGATCCCGGCCATGTACGACCGCATTATCGAGGGCCTGGAGCGGGTGGACCACTCCGGGGTGCGTCTGGCCCCCCAGACGCTGCCGCCCTTCCCCTGGCTGCTGGGCGGGCAGCAGTACCACAACCTGTTCATGGCCCCCGAGGCGCTGCGCGACTTCTCCCGGCGCAGCGGCCTGCAGATCACCTACGACATCTCCCACTCCATGCTCTCGGCCAACTACGCCCACCGCCCCCTGCGCGAGTACACCGAGATCCTCGCTCCCCTGGCCGCCCACCTGCACGTGGTGGACGGCAAGGGCGTGGACGGCGAGGGCGTCCAGATCGGGGAGGGGGACGTGGACTGGCCCGAGCTGGCCGGCCAGCTGGACCGCCTGGCCCCCGGGGTCTCCTTCATCCCGGAGATCTGGATGGGACACGTGAACAACGGTGAGGGCTTCTGGGTGGCGCTGGACCGTCTGGAGGCGTACCTGTGAGGGGGATGTCCTACCGGGGCGTGCCCGGGGGGGCGCCTACGGCCCTGTGGGTGGTACCCGTGGCGGACCTGGGCGGGGTGGCCCGCCACGTGCTGGACGTGGCCGCCGTCGGGCTGCCCCGCACCCGCCTGGTGGTGCTCTGCCCCCCCGGGCCGCTGGCCGAGCGCCTGCGCCGGGCGGGGGCGGCGGTCCTGGTGGAGGACCTCGGCCCGGAGCACGGTCTGGCGGCCTCCGTGTCCGCCCTGCGCCACGCGGTGGCGACCCTGCGCCCGGCGGTGGTCCACACCCACCTGGCCTACGCCGACCTGGTGGCGGCCCTGGCGGTGCCGCCCACCTGGCCGGTGCGCCTGGTGTCCACCGAGCACGGTATCGCCGCCCCGGGCCACGACGCCGTCTACCACGGCACGGGAGCGCGGGGGCGGGCGGTCAGCCGTCTCATGGCGGCCGCGCACGCCGCGCGGTGTCGACGCTACGACGCCCTCATCGCGGTCTCCCGGGCCACCGCCCAGGCCGTGCGGGACACCTGGCACCCCCGCCGTCCCGTGGTGGTGGTCCCCAACGGGGTGGACGCCCCGGGGCCCGACGCGCGCGTACCGGGGCGCGTACCGGGCCTGCGCGTCCTGTCCCTGGCCCGCCTGGCCCCCGAGAAGCGGGTCACCGAGCTGCTGGCCGGCTTCTCCGTGCTGCACCGTGACCACCCGCGGGCCACGCTCACCGTGGCCGGCACCGGCCCCCAGGAGGCGGCCCTGCGCCGGGCGGCGCGCTCCCTGGGCCTGGAGGAGGCCGTGACCTTCCCCGGCTACCTGGACGCCGCCACCGCCCTGGCCGGCCACGACGTCCTGGCCCAGCTCTCGGTGTGGGAGAACTGCTCCTACGCCCTGCTGGACGCCCTGGCCGCCGGGCTGGGGGTGGTGGCCACCCCGGTGGGCGGCAACCCCGAGATCCTGCCCGTTCGCTGCCTGGTGGAGGCCGACGACGTCCGGCGGGTCGCCGCCGCCCTGCACACCCAGGGCACGAGCCTGGACGAGCGCCCCCACCTGCCCGCGGGCTGGCCGAGCCGGGCCGAGACGGCCGCCGCCGTGGTGGACGTCTACCGGGACGCCTGGAGCGGGAGGTGGCAGGCGTGAGGGGGGCCACGAGCGCCGCCTGGGCCGACCTGACCGAGCCGGTGGTCGGCCTGCCCGCGCGCCTGAGCCGCTCGGGGCGGATCCCCGACTTCCTGCTGTTCGTCTGTATCACCAACAACGACTTCGAGTTCCCGGGGCTGGGGACCACCATCGGGGAGGTCGCGGCGATCCCGCTGGTGCTGCTGTCCCTGGCCCGCCGGGCCGAGCGCGGCTGGTCGCGCATTGGCGCACCGGCGCTGCTGGTGACGGCCCTGGGCGGGTGGTTCCTGCTGTCGGGCGTCATCAACCACCAGATCCCCCCGTTCCGTATCGGCCACATGGTCCTGTACTGCGCGGTCATCCTGTTCATGGCCTGCGGGCGCATTGACGTCGTGGCCGCGGCCTCGGGCATTGGCGTGGGCCTGGTGATCGGCACCGTCTACGGCTACGCCACCTTCGGCTCGGACTACCCCGGGCGCATGACGGGCAGCCTGGGGGACCCCAACGGGGCGGGGTACGTGCTCATCACCCTGGGCCTGGTCTACCTGGGCCTGGAGACCCGCCGGGGCAGGCGCCTGGTGGTGGGCCTGGCCACCGCCGTGGGGATCGTCGGCACCTTCTCGCGCACGACCTTCCTGGCCGCCGGGATGGCCGCCCTGTGGATCCTCATGCCCCCGCGCGTGCCCGTGGCCGTCAAGGGCTCCATCACGGCGGTCCTGTTCACCCAGGTCACCACGGTCGCGGAGTCCATGAAGAACCAGGGCGTCTTCGCCGACCGGCAGGGCTCGGACAACCTGCGGGAGCTCATCTACCCCCTGGAGCAGCAGATCGTGTCCTCCAACCCCCTCACCGGCCACGGCCCGGGCACGCTGACCATCCAGCTGGAGCAGCAGAGCTTCTTCTTCCACTCCAGCTACCTGCTGCTGCGGGCCGAGGGGGGCTGGATCCTGTTCACCCTCATGCTGGCCACCATGCTCGTCGTCGCCCTCAGGCTCGCCCGGCCGGCCTCGGGGATACGCAACAAGGTGCTGGAGGCCGCCCTGCTGGTGCCTCTCATCTGCGCCCTCAACCTGGGCAACGTGTTCCTGGACTTCCCGGTGGCCGTGGCCCTGGGGGCGGCCCTGTGGTGGGCCGGGGCGCCCCGGGACGGGCAGGCAGACGACCCGCCGGGCCGCACGCGCCAGATCCCCGCACCGACCAGCCTGGTCCCCGTCTCCCAGGGAAGGAGGGCAGCCGTATGACCCACTTCACCATGGCCGCCAACAACGCCCAGACCGGCGGGGGTGAGGTCATGCTCCTGGCTATCGGCCACGCCCTACGTGACCTGGGGCATACGGTCAGCGTGGTGGCCCCGGCCGCGGAGGACGGCGTGGGCGCCGAGGCCGCCCGCCAGGGCTTCCCCACCACCGCCATCCTGGCCTCGGGGCGGCGGGAGTACATGCGCGGGCTGCGACGCTGGGACGCCAGCCGGCGTCAGGGCGTCCTGTGGTGCAACGGGCACGTCCCCGCCCTGGCCACCGCCGGGCACCGTGACCGGGTGGTCCACCTCCACCAGGCGCCCTCGGTGGCGCACGTGGTGGCCGGGCGCCTGGCCGGCTACGGGGCCCTGGTGACGCTGGTGCCCTCGCGCTCCACCCAGACCCGTTTCCCCGACGCCCAGATCCTGCCCAACTGGACCGACGACATCCGGGCCGAGCCCCACGTCCTGGACCCGGAGCACGTGGTCCTGGGCTTCCTGGGACGGCCCAGCCCGGACAAGGGCGTCGTGGTCCTGGCCCGGGCCCTGGCCGAGCTCGACGCCGCGGCCCCCGGGCGCTTCCGCCTGCTGCTGGCCGGTGAGCCCCGCTTCGTGGGCGACCACGAGCAGCAGGTCGTCGAGGCGGCCCTGGCCCCGGTGTCCCACCTGGTGGACCGGGTGGGCTGGGCCAGGCGGGAGGACTTCTTCTCCGCCGTCGACCTGGCGGTCCTGCCCTCGGTGTGGGCTGAGCCCTTCGGGCTGACGGCCGCCGAGGCCATGAGCGCGGGCGTGCCCTTCGTGGTCTCCGACGCCGGGGCCCTGCCCGAGGTCGCCGGGGAGCGCTACCCGTGGACCGCCCGGTCGGGCTCGGCCTCCCACCTGGCCCAGGTGGTCTCCGCGGCCCTGGCCGCCCCCGAGCAGACCCGCCGCGCCGTCGCGGCCGAGTCCCGCCGACGCTGGGAGCAGCACTTCTCCGCGCAGGCCGGACGGCGCCACCTGCGCTTCCTCCTGACCGACATCCTCCCTGTGGCCCTCAAGGAGCAGGCATGAGCACGCCGTCACGGGTCCCCCTGGCGATCGCCCACGACTACCTCACCGTGCGCGGCGGGGCCGAGCGCGTCGTCCTGGCCATGCACCGGGCCTTCCCACAGGCCCCGATCTACACCACCCTCTACCACCCTGAGGGGACCTTCCCGGAGTTCGTCGACGCCGACGTGCGCGTCAGCCCCCTCAACCACGTGGGCCCCCTACGTCGCAACCACCGGGCGGCCCTGCCCCTGCTGGCGCCCGCCGCCAGCGCCATGCGCGTGGACGCCGAGGTCACCCTGGTGTCCTCCACGGGGTGGGCGCACGGCTTCCGCACCACGGGACGGACCCTGGTGTACTGCCACTCCCCGGCCCGGTTCCTCTACCTGCGCCGCCAGTACCTGGGACAGGGCTCACGCCTGAGCCCCCAGGCCCTGGTCCTGGGCGCCCTGCGTCCGGGGCTGCTGCGCTGGGACCGCCGGGCGGCCCGGAGGGCTGACCGCTACCTGGCCAACTCCACCATCGTGGCCGAGCGGATCGCCCGGGCCTACGGCATCGAGGCGCGCATCCTCTTCCCGCCCGGGGGGATGGACCCCCTGGCCGGGCAGCAGGCGGTGCCCCAGGTCGAGGACTGGGCCGCGTCCGGCTACCACCTCCTGGTCTCCCGGCTCATGCCCTACAAGAACATTGACGCCGCCCTGGGGGCCTTCGCGGCCCTGGAGGACGAGCGGCTCGTGGTCATCGGGCGCGGCCCCCTCAAGGACCACCTGGTGGGCACGGCCCCGCCCAACGTCCGGTTCCTGGAGGGGCTGGAGGACTCCCAGATGCGGTGGGCCTACGCCCACGCCACGGCCCTGCTGGCGCCCTCCTTCGAGGACTTCGGGCTGACCCCCCTGGAGGCCTACTCCTTCGGCAAGCCGGTCCTGGCCCTGCGCGGGGGCGGCTACCTGGACACGGTGCGCGACGGGGACACCGGCCTGTTCTTCTCCGAGCCCACGCCGTCGGCCATTGCCGACGCCGTCCACCGCGGCCAGCGCGTGTCCTGGGACCGGGAGGCGATTACCACCCACGGGGCCGCCTTCAGCGAGTCCCGCTTCGCCCAGGCGCTCCGTGACGAGATCTCCCTGCTGCGTCCTGCCTCCCCGGAGGCCTAGATGAGCAGGAGGCGCTTCGACCGCTTGCTGCGGCTGGCCGTCTTCGTGCTGGACAGCTGCGTCATTATGCTGACCTTCCTGCTGGCCTACCACCTGCGGGCGTCCCTGGGGCGCCTGAACGACCCGGCCACCCTCAACCAGCTGCTGCTCCAGATCATGCCCCTGGCCACGGCGCTGTGGGTGGCGGCGATCGCGGCCCGGGGCGGCTACGACAGCCGGGAGTACGGCGCGGGCACGGTGCCCTACCGTCGGGTCCTCAACGCCTCGCTCATGGTGCTGGCGGGGATGGCGGCCACCCTGTTCCTGACCCGCACGCCCCTGTCGCGGGCCTTCTTCATCCTGCTGTTCGTCATAGGCGTCCCCCTGCTGCTGGCGGAGCGCCTGGTGGTACGCCGCCTGCTGCACCTGTTCTACCGCCACGGGCACGGCCTCTACCGGGTCCTGCTGGTGGGCTCCCCCGAGCAGGTGGCCGAGCTGCGGGTCCTGCTGGGACGGGTGACGTGGCTGGGGCTGCACCCGGTGGCCACGGTCATGCTGCCCCAGCCCAGCCCGGGCCAGGCCCACACCGGGCCCCTGGACCACACCGACAGGCTCTTTTCCGTGGCCCGCGACAACCGGGTGGACCTGGTCCTGTTCGCCGCCGGGGCGGTGCCCTCCTCCACGGACTTCCGCCGCTACGTGTGGCAGTTCGAGGGGCACCACACCCAGCTCGCCGTCGTGCCCTCCCTGGCCGACGTCGCGGCCGACCGGATACGCACCCGCCCGGTGGCCGGCCTGCCCATTGTCTACGTGGAGGAGCCGCACACCGGGCGGGCCCTGTCCAGCAGCAAGCGGGTGTTCGACGTCCTGGCCTCCGTCATAGGGCTGGTGGCCACCTCACCCGTGCTGCTGATCACCGCGGTGGCGGTGTACCTGACCGACCGCGGCCCGGTCCTGTTCCGCCAGACCCGGGTGGGACGCGACGGCAGGACGTTCACCATGCTGAAGTTCCGCTCCATGGTGCTCGACGCCGAGAGCCGCCTCAAGGAGCTCCAGGGCGGTAACACCACCAACACCGTCATGTTCAAGCTCAAGAAGGATCCCCGGGTCACGCGGGTAGGCGGCCTCATCCGCCGCTACTCCATTGACGAGCTCCCCCAGCTGATCAACATTATCAAGGGGGACATGAGCCTGATCGGGCCGCGACCGCCCCTGCCCCGGGAGGTGGAGCGCTACTCCGAGGAGGAGATGCGCCGGCTGCGGGTCCGGCCCGGGCTCACGGGCCTGTGGCAGGTCTCGGGGCGCTCCAACCTGTCCTGGGAGGAGACGGTGCGCCTGGACCTGTACTACATCGACAACTGGTCCCCGCTCCAGGACCTGGCCATCCTGGCCCGCACCATCCACGCCGTCGTGGCCTCCCGGGGGGCGTACTGAGCGTGGTCCCGCAGGACACGGACGGGGCGCACGGGGCAGTCGGGGCGGCTGGAGCGACTGAGGCAGTCGGGGCGGCTGGAGCGGGCGCACCGGACCTGCCCGGACACCCCGGCTTGCCCGGCCGGTCTGGCTCCCACGGTCAGCTCGGCCCCGGGCAGGCCGAGCGGGACGGGACGAGCAGGGCCCACAATGCGGCAGGGACACCCGGCCCGGCCCTTAACGGGGTACCCGCTGCGGGTCGGAGCGACGAGCAGGTCGCCGGGGGCTGGCGCGTCGGGCGGACGACGTGGGCGGGACGCGCCCGGGGGTGGGGGCTCGCCCTGCTGGCGACCTGGGTGGTGTTCGTCCTGACCCGCCCCGGGCAGCTGGCCGGCGGCCTGGTCATGGGGGCCACGCTGAGCTCCCCCGACTGGCTGGGCACGGCGGCCGCGCGGGTCATGGAGGTCCTGGTCCCGGCACCGGTGGCGGCCTGCGCGGCAGGCTGCCTGCTGGTCGGGGTGGTGGTAGCGGCCGTGCGAAGGCGGTGGTCGGTGCTGCCGGGCGTGGTCGTGCTCCTGTGCGTACCCATTGCCGTCACCGAGGTCCTGGTCCACCTCCTGCCCCGACCTGCCTACGGGGTCTACCCGTCGAGCAACTCCATGCCCTCGGGCCACGCCACGGTGGCGGCGTCGCTGGTACTGGCCTGGGCGCTGGTGCTGCCCCGCTGGAGGTGGCTGCGCGTGGCGGAGACGGCGGTCCTGGCGGGTGCGGCGGGCGCGGTGGTGGTCTCGCGCGCCCACGTCCTGCCCGACGTCGTGGCCGCCCTGTGCGTGTGCGGCCTGGTCGAGGCGCTCCTGGGCCGGGCAGTGCGGCCGGACGGGGCGGGGCTGGGCCAGCCAGGCCAGCCGGGTCAAGCGGGGGCCCTGGCATCCCAGGCCGCTGCAGGGCCCCGGACCAGGGCTGCTGCCAGCACGGGGTTCCAGGCATCTCAGGCTGCTGCCAGCACGGGGTCCCAGGAGACCCGGCAGCCCCGCAACCAGGCGGCCCCGCCCCGACCCGGACTCCCTCGGCTCTCCGGCAACCAGACCCCGCCCCGACCCGTAAGGCTCCCCTGGCAGCCCGCCGCCCTGGGAAGGCCGCGGGCCTGGGCGTACGCGGTGGCCGTCCTGGCCCTGGGGGCGCCGCTGCTGTCCACCAGCCTGCTGTCCGTGCCAGCGCCCGGCCCTCTGGTGAGCCTGGGGTGCGCGGGGGCGGGCCTGGTGGCGGTCAGTGCCCTGCTGGTCCTGGATCTGCCTGGTCCGGGGGTGCCCGCCCCGAGGCCGTCCAACCCGCGCGACGCCTCCTGAGCGTCCTGAGCGGGCTCCTTTAACGCCGCAGGAGGTCGACAACGTCGCCATCTCACCGCCGTGCCAGCACTTTGCCGGAGCTCCCGCTGTACCCTTACCACCCGCGCCACCAGTCCCCGGGCCTCGAATCTCATCGTTCAGGAACGTCAATGGTACCGAATTTGATATCATTGCCGAGACCGGCGTGTGGCCCGTAGGCGGCAACAGCCTGGGAGGAAAATGATTTGCCACTATTGTCGAGGACGCAGAATCCTGGGGGGTTCTGTTGAGTCACGGAGAAGGACTTACTCGCGAGACAACCGCACCTTCGTCAATGATAAGCAGGCTGTTCAGGGAAAGTAGAACTAAATTAGACGGAGTAGGACCCGTCTACTACGCAAAATAAGGAGAGCGGCCTGACCTACTGAATCAAGTAATGGACGGAACAAGAATCTGGAAACCGTAACCACAAGTTAAGGAGTACGGCCGATGATGCCGATCGACAACCCCATGGCCTTGGCGGTGGTAGAATGGATTTCTTCTCCGGCTGGGGGACGGCCTAACGGCCCTCCCTCGTGGCCCTACGCCACGATCTGCGAATTCCTTGAGGAGAACATGACCCGCCATCACGGCCACAAGGAGTTTCCTGAGTTCACGGTGTCCATATTGATCGAGCCGATCGAGCTCATCTCAATCACCGTCTGGAAGGTCAAGGTGGACTACATCGCACGGGAGGCCGTCCTGCCCTGTCTGTGGAAGGGACGGCAGCTGGTCCTCCGAGAAGGTTACCATATCGTCGCTGTCGCGATGATCACCGACGTCCTCGTCACCAAGGTCAGGGATCCCAGACGAGAATAGTGCAGACACAAGGGGCGCCAGATGGTTCTCCGGGAAGACGACCAGGTCGTCGCGGTAGCGATAGTAACAGGCGTTCTCATTGATTACGACAAGGAAATCAAGTGGTGGTAAGACCACGATAACGGTACCGGCTCAGCAGCTAGGCGTTCGCCCGCAGCCAGGCCCGTACCGGCTTGATCGGGCGCATTGGGCGCTTCGCCCCGGACACCTGGGCCTTGGCCCGGTCAAAGGTGATCCCGTTCTGCTCCTCGACCGTCCTCAGGATCCGGGGCAGGTCACGGATATCAGCCGGGGCCGGGTCAATGGCACCGGTCAGGGTGCGGTTGACACCCTCATCGCTGAGGGGGAGCTGGTACGAAAGCGGCCCGGCAACCGGGACCCGCGGCCCGTAGAGCCGGACCTCGTCACCTCCTGACCAGAACTCCTTCGCCATCCGCGCCTCGTGGAACTCAGAGACCAGGTCCGGCGACCAGCGCACCCTGACGTCGACGTCCACGGTCGGGGCCTCACGCGAGGTGACGACGACCTGAAGGTACCAGCGACAGTCGGTAGGCGCCGCCAGCCCGATCTCGGCGGCCCACTGAGCGGCCGGGGTAGGGGGCAGGCCCTGGTAGACCGCGTCAAGAGTCTCAAAGGCGTCGTCTCCGGCAGGAATATCCCGGAACATGCCGAATAGCTCCCAGAAGGCCGAGCGATGCTCGAGCAGCACTGGTTCATTGCGTAGCCGCTTCGCCACCTGGAGCAGGGTCGCAGCGGCCTCCTCGTCGCCGTCACCGGCCGCGTACACCAGCATTACCAGGGCGTTCGCCAGGGGGTTTCCCAGGTACCACCCCCGCCAGGATATCTCCTCATTCCGCGCCGCCTGCACCGCGTCACGGACCAGGTCCGTGTTCGCCGCCGTGACCAGTGGCAGCAGCCGGTCCGCCTTGGCGCGGCTGTCGGGCCAGCTCGTCGACGCCAGCCGTTTGGCCAGCTTGTTGTCACTGCCGAGTACGTCCTCAAACGATGCCACGGCCCCTCCTGGTTCTGGTTGAGCAAAGACTATCCGTCTTATCTTCCCACACAGAATATGGGGAACGGCGTCGGCAGGACGACAGCGACATCCTAGGCGCGTGAGACGCGGGAGGCCTCCTCCACCTGCTCAGGGGTGGGACGGATACCGGTGTAGAGGGCGAACTGCTCGGCGGCCTGGAGGGCAATGACCTCCGAACCGCGCACCACCGGCTTCCCGGCCGCCTGGGCAGCCCTGATCAGGGGCGTGCACGCCGGGAAGGCCACGACGTCGAACACCGTCCCGGCAGCCTCCACCAGCTCCTCCCCCACAGGCAGGTCGTGCTCAGCCGGACCCCCGGCCATGCCCACCGGGGTGGCGTTGAGCACAAGCCCCACCTCGTCGTCAGACAGATCCGCAGGTGAGGCCGTCCAGGACCATCCGTACCGCTCAGCCAGGGCCGGGCCGGTGACCGGGTTGCGGGCCACCACCGTCCCCGGGCCGAACCCGGCGTCGGTCAGGGCCGCCACGCAGGCCTTGGCCATACCGCCCGCACCGAGCACCGCGCAGGAGGTGCGTGCCACCTGGTGGGTGTCCAGCAGGGTGCGGATGGCAATAAAGTCGGTGTTGTAGGCCACGAGGCGCCCGTCGTCATTGACGATCGTATTCACCGAGCTAATGGCGCTGGCCGACGGCGTCATCTCGTCCACGAGCGCAATAACGTCCTCCTTCCAGGGCATGGACACGCCGCAGCCACGAATACCCAGGGCACGCACGCCCCCGATGGCCGCGACAATGTCAGTCGTGGTGAACGCCTTGTAGACGAAGTCGAGCCCCAGGACCTCATAGAGGTGGTTGTGGAAACGGGTACCGATATTGGTGGGGCGGGCCGAGAGGGAGATACACAGGCGAGTGTCCTTGGAGATATCACGCATGACACTATTCTCTCACAGGCACGCTGCCCGGGTGGGCCAGAGATCCCGGGCGGGCCAGCGCTACAGGTTCCGGGCAGGCGGCGCCCACGGCCTCGGACGACGGCGGGTCGGCAGGGACGGACGAGGCCTTGGGCAGGGCCCGGGACCGGCCCGAAGGACCCCAGGACACCGGCCGTCGCCGTACCGGAACGACCGGGGGCAGCCGGGACCGGAGTCGCAACACCCCGACCAGGTAGGGGCGTGCGGGGGACGTCCGCCACGAACTCAACAGCGCACATTAGCCAGCGTGCGGGGCCCTGCCGGGACCGGAGAGCGCCCGGCTAGCCGGGCAGGCGTCGGCCGGGTGCCCGCGGGCTTGAAGCCAGCCGAGTTCATGACTTCGTCACCACCGCCGTGGTGCGGGACACCCCGTCTGACCGCCACTTTCCCGCATGGTCTCGTCCAAAGCCGGCACCGGAAAGGTATCTAGGGAAACATTTTGTGCACAGGGTAACCGATTGCACAGAAAGCGACCTGGATTGGTTACCTTCTGCGCAAAACGTCACCCTGTGCACAAAATGTTCCGCCCTGCACAAAACGTTCCCGTACACCCCCTCGCCCGCACGGCCAGGAGTCCTGGGCTCGCTGACGGTTGCGTCGGACTCGCTGCGGGCCCTCGCCCGCACGGCCAGGAGTCCTGGACCCCGGGCGGGGGGAGGGTCACACAACGCCCCTACGGTGGCCGCCGCCCTGTCAGCCTGGACCCCGGGCAGGGAGAGGGTCACTCTGCCTGGCTCTCGTCCACGCGACCAGGAGCCCCAGCAGCACCGCGCGGCGCCAGCCCCCCAGCAGCTCCACAAGACACCAGTCAGGAAGGCCCCGGGCAAACCATGGATAGCGACCCCACCATTCGCTAGGATGTGAGGTGCACCCTAGAACCATGAGCCACATCAACCAATCCTGACCTGCGCAGACACCGTGTTCCACAGGTCCTTGGACAACCCACCCACCAGAAAGGTCCCCTTATGAATACCCGTCGTCTCATTGCCACTGCCGGCTCGGCACTGCTTGCCACCTCCCTTCTCGCCTGCTCCTCGGACACGACCACGAGCACGCCCTCAGGCGCGACCACGGCCTCCGAGACCACGGCCCCCGCGACCACGGGCCCCGCGACCACGGGCCCCGGCGCCACCACGACGAGCGCGCCCCCGACCACCCCCGCAGCTCCCCCTACCGCGGCCTACGACGCCCCGGCGGACAACCAGGTCGCCCAGCTCCTCACAGTCACCCACATCCCCGCAGGCTGCTCCTACGCGTCGAACACGAAAAGCGACCGCCTGTCATTTGCGACCGTTACCGACCGTGCGGCCTTCGATTCCGTCGAGTCCGTCACCGGGTACACCATCCGTCTGGAGAGCACGATCACCACCGCCGCGGAGGCCATCGCGCAGGAGGCGGCCAGGTACGAGCTGAGCACCGACGTCTTCACCACCACGGGAGAGGCAACCATTGACGGTGAGACCGCACAGACCTACGCGGGCGCATCTGCCCTACCTGACGGCAGCGGATACATTGCCGAGCGGGGCGCCGTCGTCACCCACAACGGGCAGACCTTCCTCGTGGCCGCCCTGGCCATGGGCAAGACCGCCCAGCCGACCCTGAGCGAGGACGAGTTCAAGGACTTCCTCAAGGGCATTGTCTGGGCCGCCTAAGGCCGGCCCCAGGCAACCCCGGCTCCGGCCAGCCCCAAGCCGCCCGCCTCGGTCTCAGGGGCTCCCACCAGCTCACCGACCCTACCAGCTGGCCCCACCAGCCCCAGGGGCTCCTACCAGCTCACCGGCACCGGCGCGCCCTCGCGGTAGCCCGAGGCCGACTGCACCCCCACCACCGCCCGCTGGCGGAAGACCGGGATGGAGTCGGCCCCCGCGTAGGTGAAGGAGGAGCGCACCCCCGCGACAATCTGGTCAATGAGGTCCTCCACGCCCGGACGCCGCGGGTCCAGGTACATGCGCCCCCCGCTGATCCCCTCCTCGAACAGGGCCTTGCGGGCGCGGTCAAAGGCCTGCTCACCCTCCGTGCGCCCCATGACCGCCCGGGTGGAGGCCATTCCGAAGGACTCCTTGTAGGGGCGGCCGTCGGCGTCGGTCTGCAGGTCCCCGGGGGACTCGTGGGTGCCGGCGAACCAGGAGCCGATCATGACGTTGGAGGCCCCTGCGGCCAGGGCCAGGGCGACGTCGCGCGGGTGGCGCACCCCGCCGTCGGCCCACACGTGCGCCCCCAGCCTGGCCGCCTCGGTGGCGCACTCCAGGACGGCGGAGAACTGGGGCCGCCCCACGCCGGTGGCCATGCGGGTGGTGCACATGGCGCCCGGCCCCACCCCCACCTTCACGATCGAGGCGCCCGCCTCGACCAGGTCGCGCACCCCCGCGGCCGTGACCACGTTCCCGGCGACCACCGGCACGTCCGGCCCCAGGGCGGCGCGCACGGCCGAGACCGCGCGCATCATGCGGTCCTGGTGACCGTGGGCGGTGTCCACCACAATGACGTCCACGCCCGCGGTCACGAGGTCGGCGGCCCGCGCGGCGGGGTCACCGTTCATGCCGACGGCGGCCCCCACGCGCAGGCGGCCCGAGGCGTCCAGAGCGGGGTGGTAGATCGTGGCGCGCACCGCCCCGGCACGGGTCAGCAGACCCACGAGCCGGCCCTCGGCGTCCACGACAGGGGCCAGGCGACGACGGGCGGCCCTGAGCCGGTTGAAGGCCTCACGGGCGTCAACGCCCTCGGGGAGGGTCAGGAGCTCGGTGGACATGACCGAGCGGACCTGGGTGAAGCGGTCGACGCCGGAGACGTCACCCAGGTCCACCACGCCCACCGGCCGCCCGGAGCCGGGGTCCACCACGATGGCGGCGCCGTGGGACCGCTTGGGGATCAGCCCCATGGCGTAGCCGCAGGTGTGGTGGGGCTTGACGGTCACAGGGGTGTCGTAGACCAGGTGGGAGGCCTTGACCTGGGCCACGGTGTCAATGACGACGTCGACCGGGATGTCCTGGGGGATGACGGCCAGGCCGCCGCGGCGCGCCACGGTCTCGGCCATGCGCTTGCCGGCCACGGCGGTCATATTGGCCACGACCACGGGGATGGTGGTGCCGGTGGCGTCGTCCGTAGTCAGGTCCACGTCCATGCGTGAGCCCACGCAGGAGCGGGAGGGCACCATGAACACGTCGTCGTAGGTGAGGTCGAAGGTGGGCTCGTTGAGAAACTGCACCATGGCAGGGTACCCGCGGCAGCGCCCGCCAGGGGGCACACTCACCGACCACCTGGGCCCTGCTGCCCCGTGGCACGCCCGTCAGGGGCACGGGCGACTGCTGCGACGGCTCCGCCCCAGGGTCATGTAGAGTGCTCTACGTCACAATTCAGTGTGTCCGCGCACCGCCGCCAGCTGCTTTCGTATTTCCCAGCAAGTTCACAGATGATTACGGGGTCTCCTTTCAGGAGAGGGGAGTTACATATGAATCACCACCGGACGGAACTGGTCGTGAGGGTTGGGGAACCCGTTGACCGGCCAGGACCGAGACATGCGAGGGTCCCAGGGAGCCCAAGCAGTCGCTCTGGCGAAGGAGGACCCCTCCCCTGACATGGGAACCAGGGTCGAGGACCTCATGGACGCAGAGCCCGTGGCTCGGTGCAGAGACCGAGCCACGGGCTCCGTCATACCTACCTCACGCTCACACCCGCCCCAAGTTGGCTCACCACCGGCTCACGCCGACTCGCACCCACCCACGCCAGCTCACCGGCAGCTCACCCGCCACGCCAACTCACCGGCGCCCAGGCGCTGGCCGCCGCGGCGTTCCGGACGCCGACCGTCCGGGACGCCGCAAACCCAGCCCGTCCACCACCCGCAGGCGCCCCGTCACGGGACACCCGTCACGGGACGTCGCAGACGCCGAAGGCGAAGGAGCGCAGCGGCCCCACGGAGCCGTTGGCAATGTCCTCAATGTCCGGGCGGTCCTTGTTCCCGGTGACGCCGTTGAGCGCGTACTCCGTCCCGTCCGGGGCGGTAAAGAACAGGGCGGGGTCGCCGTCGGCGTCCTTGGTGCAGCCAATGGTGCCGTGGTCCACGTTCAGGGTCCAGGTGTGGCCGAAGTCGGCGGCCGTGACCGGGGCGGGGTTGGAGGTCGGGGTGACGTTGAAGGTGGGTCCGCTGGCGGGGTACTGCTGGGAGCGCATGTGCATGCACCCCAGGACGCCGCTGACAATGACGATCCCCCCGACGCCGAGGGCGATCCGGGTTCGTGCTGGTCTGCTGATCATGATCTCTCCTTGTTGACTGTCAGGGCCATGTAGCCGTCCTCGAGGCTGGGATCGACCGGCTGCGCGCCGTCGGGCGGGACGTCGGAGACGAGCCGGTAGCGGGTGCCCTCGGGGGTGGATGTCGCGTTGACCACCACCAGGTCGCCCGACGGCATGGTGCCCAGCGGGCCGGTCAGCCAGGTCCGTCCCCGGGCGACGTCAATGAGGCCGCTGGTCGGCCCGTCGTACCGGGTGCGCCCGTGCCCCAGCACGAAGACGTAGGGGCAGGTCTGGGCCACGTCGTCGAGGATGTGCGTGGACAGGACCACGGTGCGGTCCGCGCCCAGCCCCGCCAGGAGGGAGCGGAAACGCATGCGCTCCTCCGGGTCGAGGCCGGCCGTGGGCTCGTCGACGACCACCAGCCGGGGATCGCCCATGAGGGCCTGGGCTATCCCCACCCGACGGCGCATCCCGCCCGAGAACCCGCCAATGCGTCGGTCCCTGACCTCGGCCAGGCCCACCCGGGCCACCAGCTCACTGGCCTGCCGACGGCGCTCGGCCCGGCTGTCCAGCCCCTTGAGGACGCCCACGTAGTCGAGGAACTCCAGGGGCGTGAGGCTGGGGTAGGGCTCAATATGCTGCGGGAGGTAGCCGAGCACCCGCTTGACCGCCCGGCGACCCGCGGGGTCGGCCAGGTCCTGGCCGTCAACGTGCACTGAGCCGCGGGTGGGCTGGATAATGCCGCACAGGATGCGCATGAGCGTGGTCTTGCCGGCGCCGTTGGAGCCGAGCAGCCCGATCATCCCGGTGGGCAGGTCAATGGTGACGTCGTCCAGGGCTGCTGGCCTCCCCCGGAAGTCCTTGGTGACGTGGCTGATGGAGATGTACACGAAAAGGCTTCCTCTCAGTTTCTCGTGTGGTCTGGTGGGCGGATCCGGAGCCCCTCACCCGGGCCGGGCCTGGGCCCTCACCCGGGCCGCTCCCAGACAAGATGGTGGTAGTGGACCGGGCCGGGCCCCTGGCTCCGGGGCCCTCCGGCCGCGTCTGGTGGAGGAGGTCAGGGCCGTCCGGGCCCTGGCCCTCGGACCCCTGGCCCCGGGTCCCTCAACGGCGTGAGCGCCCGGCCAGCCGCGAGCCGACCACCAGGCAGGTAAGGACCAGGGCGAGCTGCCACAGCAGGGACACGGCGGCCACGACCGGCCCCGGGGCGGTGGCCAGCGGCCCGTTAACCCAGAAGAAGCGGGGTGAAACCAGGGAGGCGAAGCCCTCTCCGACGACCCCCAGGACGGTGCCCGTGACGCCGGGAACCGGTATGGTCGGGGTCATCATGGTCAGGTAGAGCCAGGTCAGGACGGCGACCACCCGGGCGAGCGCCTGCGGCAGCACGGAGCCGGCCAGGGCGGAGACCGCCAGGGCGCACAGCACCGTCGGCACCTCCATGGCCACCGCCACCAGGAGGGCGGCCGGCAGGCCCGTCCAGCTGCCGCCGACCGTCTGCACCAGCCCCACACCCACCAGGACCACCAGGGGCGGGACCATGACCACGGCAAAGGTCCCCAGCACCCGCGCCGCCCCCAGCGTCGTGGTCCCCACCGGGGTGGAGAGCTCCAGCTCGTCCACCCCCAGGCGGGCGGGTGCCACCAGGAGCCCGGTGAAGGCCGCCGCGTAGGCAATACCGATGAGGGTTCCCATGACTCGCGCCACAAAGACCAGGTCATCTATGCCCCCGGTGCCCGGCGCGGCGGGCGCGTCCACGCTCAGCAGGACGGTGAACAGGGTCAGGGGCACGGTGGCGTACCACAGCGACCTCTGCCGACGGGCGGTCCGGGCGTGGACGCGCACGAGCTCCCCGAACCGCACGGCCCCTGAGTACCTCACGCTCATGACGCCCCCACCTCGGCGGCCCCGATGCTGTGCCCGGCGTCGCCGAGCCGTCGCCAGGCGACCACCGCGAGCGCCACCGCGCCCACCAGCGGCAGCCCGCGTCGCATGGGCAGCGGCTGGACGTAGGAGTCCCACACCAGGACCAGGAGCCACGCGCTTATGACTGTAATCACAGTGGACGACGCCGTGCCACCAGCTGCCGCGGCGAGGGCCACGGAGGCCAGGACGAGCACCGCACCGACCGGGACGACCAGGGTGACCCACCCCTCGTCATGGGGCCAGATCCCGGCCAGGTGCAGGGGCGCGAACATGACCAGGGCGCCAACCGCTCCGGAGGTGGTGACCAGGGCGGCACGGACCACCTGGACCGGGCGGAACGTCGTCGGCGTCGACTCGTGCAGCTCCACCAGCGGGTCGCCAGTGAGCGCGGCCGCCAGCGCGGCGCCCGAGCACAGCACGAGGACCTGCTCCAGGCCCATGACCAGGAGCACGGCCTGGCTGGGTGACCAGGCGGCCGCCGCCCACCTGCCTGAGGCCGCCCCGACGGCGCCCGCTGTGAGCGGGACGACCAGGGCTACGCCGGTCTGGCGCAGCTGCGCCATTATGAGCGGGAGCGTCACGGTGCCTCCTGATGGGTTGGTGTCACCCTGTAGGTAGCCGGTGGGCCCTCTCCGGTTCACACAGCTACTGTGGCGAAGGCCACTTCCAGCGTGCTCGGTAGCCGCGTCCACGGACCTGGGCGCGCCCGGAGTGCTCCTGGGGACGCCCGGCGCAGGTCGTGCCTACGGCTGCTGGCAGGCACACAGCACGGGTGCGCGGCTCACCAGGGTGCGGCGGTTCACCAGGGCACAGCACGGCCCAGCTCAGTGCGGCTCGGTACGACGCGGCTCACTGGGGTGCGGCGTGTCACCGGGGCACAACACAGCGCGGCGCGGCGCGGCGTGTCACCGGGGCACGGCCCAGTGCGGCCCATCGGGGCACAACACAGCCCGGCTCACCGGGGCGCACGGGCGGTGAGCGCGTGGCGCGCCGAGAGGGAGACAGCCAGGACCAGGACCAGGCCCAGGACCGGAGCCCCCGACAGAGTGAGGACCTGGTGCAGGACCTCGGTGAGGGCCCCCAGCCGTACCACTGAGACCGCTGGTCTGGCGATGGGGGCCAGGACCAGCCCCACCACCACCCCCACCCAGGGGGCCGTCCAGATGGCCAGGAAGGCCACCACCCCGGCCACGCACGTCATGGGGACCAGCCAACCTGTGAGCAGCGCGCCCACCGGTCCGACCGGTGCCCACACGGACACCACCGCGCTGGCCACCACCCCGGTGGCCGCGTCGAGGGCGAGTACCGCCGCCACCCGGGCGAGCACCACGGCCTGCGGCCCCAGGGGGGTGGCCAGGCACACGGCGTCCTCACGCACCCGTGACAGCGCCGTCGTCACCGTCAGGGTGACCCCGTGGAGCATGAGGGTGGAGAACCCCGCCACCGCGACGTCGGCCCCCACGCCCACGGCGCACAGGCGCGCCAGGAGCGCTGCCGCCGACGCCGTCAGGAGCGCCAGCGGCACCACCAGCCAGGGGACGACCTTGAGCTGGGCCCGTGCCAGGGCCCAGGCCAGAGCGAGGCTGCGTCGAGCCGTCCAGCGGCGGGCGTCCAGGGTGGGTGCGGCGGTCAGCCGACGGCGCACCGTCTCAAGGTCCGGCCCCTGGCCGCCGAGCTCGTTCTCCCACCGGAGCAGGGCCTCCCGCAGGGCCTCGTTCCCGGGGCGCCCCACGCCCCGGTCCATACCGTTGTCAGGCACTGTCCCTCCTCAGTACGTCCTTGAGCAGCCGTCGTGCCCGCGACACCCGGCTCTTGACGGTCCCCACCGGGACCCCCAGGGCCTGGGCGATCTCGCTGTAGGGCAGCTCGTGCAGCCAGGCCAGGCTGACCACCTCGACCAGGTCCGGGGGCAGGGACCTGAGCGCCTCCAGGAGCTCCTCGACACCGGCCGTCTCCAGGACCTGGTCGTCCGGGCCGACGGTATCGTCCACGAGGCCCTCGACCTGGGTGTCCAGCGGCACGGCGGGCAGCACCCGGCGACGGCCCCGTGACCAGGCCTGGCGCTTGGCGATCCCCAGCAGCCAGGTCAGGACCCGGCTGTCCCCCCGGAAGGCACGGGCCGACCTCCAGCAGCCGAGCCACACGTCGGCACTGACCTCCTCGGCCGTCCCCCGGTCCGTCACCCGGGTGGTCACGAAGGCGAACACGGTCGCCGCGTAGCGCCGGTGCAGCTCGGCCAGGGCGCGCTCGTCGCCCTGACCGACGGCCGCCAGGAGCGCGGTGTCAGGCATGGTCTCCACCTCGGGGCTCACCGAGACGCGGCTCCTTCCCTATTTGCGGGCAACGGCGGTGGCCGTTCCTGGGCGACGGCGGTGGCCGCCAGCCGCAGGCACGTCCTGCTACCCGGTTCGTAGCCGCCCGGGGCCCAGCGGTTCACGGGCCGCTCCAGGGTGTGGGCGCACCCACAATCCGGCACGCGCCGGGGACCAGGGCGCCCAGGCCGGGATCGTATACGTCCACCTGGCGCCGCAGAGCTGGCACCACCTGCGCCCTGGAGCAGGTGACTACGTCCAGGGCCCGCCAGTAGACGCCCTGGGCTAGCGCACCCCGGAGCGGAGGCGACTACGCGCATGGCGGCCAGGCGGCGCAGCACGAGTTGTCTGCGCCCCGGGACGGGAGCGATGACCTCATCCGTGGTGACGAGCTCCCTGCGCCCTGGGACGGGGGGCGGCTACCCTGGTGACGTGCCCGAGCTCCTGACACCTGTCGTCGACGTCCTGGTCCAGGCGCCCGTCCTGACCGTCTTCCTGGTCATCGGGCTGGGTACCGCGCTGGGCCAGATACCCTTCGGCCCCATCCGCTTCGGTGCGGCCGGGGCGCTGTTCGTGGGTCTGGCCGTCGGCGCCCTGGACCCCCGGCTCGGCGCGGACCTGGGGCTCCTGCGCAGTCTGGGTCTGGGGCTGTTCTGCTACACGGTGGGCGTCGGGGCAGGCAACACCTTCTTCCGCGACCTGCGCCGCCAGCTGCCCCTCATGAGCCTGTGCGTGGTGGCGCTGGTGGCCGCGGGCCTGGCCGGGGCCGGCTTCTCCCACCTGACCGGCCTGACCTCGGCCACCGACGCGGGCGCCTACGCCGGGGCCCTGACCTCCCCGGTCCTGGACGCGGCCATTGAGGCGGCCGGCAACCAGGAGCCCGCCGTCGGCTACGCCCTGGCCTACCCGGTGGGGGTGGCGGTGGCGATCCTGGTGGTGTCCGTGGTGGTGGGGCGCTCCTGGCCGGCGCGCCGCGACCCGCGCCCGGCCAGCGCCGACGGCATCACGGCCACGAGCGTGCTGCTGCTGACCCGGGTCAGGCTCGACCAGATGGAGGCCTTCCAGCGGGCACGTATCCGCATCTCCTACCTGGAGCGCGACGGCGTCACCCGGGTGGCCCACCCCGGTGAGGAGCTGCTGCCCGGGGACAAGGTCGTGGTGGTGGGGGCGCCGCGGGCCGTGGCCGACGCCGTCCAGGAGCTGGGCTCGGGGCTGGACTCCTGCCTGGCCAAGGACCGCACGCAGGTGGACTACCGTCGCCTGACCGTCTCCAGCCTGCGTGTGGCGGGGCGGACCGTGGGCGAGGTGGACATGCCCGGACGCTTCCAGGGGGTCGCCACGCGCGTGCGCCGTGGTGACCTGGACCTGCTGGCCCGTGAGGACCTGGTCCTGGAGCTGGGCGACCGGGTCCTGGCGGTGGTCCCCTCGGACAGGCTGGAGGAGGCCGCCGACTACTTCGGGGACTCGGAGCGCTCCATCGCCCAGATCGACGCCTTCAGCGTGGGCGTGGGGATGGCCCTGGGGGTCCTGGCGGGGCTGGTGCCCGTCCCCCTGCCCGGCGGGATCACGCTACGGCTGGGGGTGGCCGCCGGCCCCCTGGTGGTGGGCATGGTCCTGGGACGGGTGGGGCGCACCGGGCCCTTCGTGTGGGGGCTGCCCCACGCGGCCAACACCACCATCCGGCAGCTGGGGCTGCTGTTCTTCCTGGCCGCCATCGGCCTGGCCAGCGGGCCGGACTTCGCGGCGTCGGCCTTCTCCCTCACCGGGGTGACGGTTGGTGCGCTGGCGGCCCTCATCGTGGGGGTCAACGCGGTGGTCCTGCTGGCGGGGGCGCGCTGGGCCGGGGTGAGCGCGCCCCGGGCCGCCGGGGGCCTGGCCGGGCTCGTGGGGCAGCCCGCCATCCTGGCCTTTGCCCTGTCCAGGTGCGACGACGAGCGGGTGGAGGCCGGGTACGCCACCCTCTTCGCCCTGGCGATCGTGGTCAAGATCATTATGGTGCAGGTGCTCGTGGCAGTGTAGGCCGGTAACCGCCCCACACACCCCCTGCCCGCGAGAACGGTACTTATTCGCCGCGAGAACGGTACTTATTGCTCGCGAGAACGGGCAGCACCCAGGGCGTCCATCGTATCCGCTGGTACCGGGAGGATCCCTGGCGAGGAAGAGCAGGACGCTGAGCGGGGCGGCCTCGCGAAGGTGCCGGGAGGGCCTCAGGGCCGACCTAACCCGCACCAGCCCCGAACAGGCCCCGCCCCCAAGGTGCCGGGAGAATCCCCCCTGGGGGCCGCCCCGCCGATCCGGCTGGTCACTTTGACCGAAGGTACCGGGAGAATCCATGCGGTCTATGCGGTTCATCGCATGAACTCTCGCCCACTACGCACTGCTCGCCACCCCCGGCACCTGGTTCTGTCGCAATCCGAGGATCAGAACGGAGGGCACTCCCAGCCCCATCGGGCTCCAGGCCCCTGACCTGCGCATACACCGGGCCATCCGAGCCCGAGACGGCGTGGGACCGGCCCTGATCCTCAGATTGCGACACGAACCCGGGCACCCGCCGTGAATAAACTCGCCCGGCACCACCACCGCGTCCAGCTAGAGCCCGCACTCCCACCTAAGCGGACCCGGGGCACCAGAGGAGGGGACACACCGGGTACCCAGCTCACGCGAGCAGATCCTCCCACCACTCAGCAAAGACGGGGCAACGCTCAAGAACGGCACCAAGCCCGGCCTGGGCAATGAGCAAAGGTCCGGTGACGGTTTTCATATAGTTCGGATCCGCCTTCTCCAGCCGTTTGGAAGGGCTCGTGGCGGGGCCGTCGTCGACACACTCAGGCCCGCCCGCCTCCTTGACGGCGCGACGCAGGGCAGCCAGACCCTTGCGCGGAATCCACCCGTCACCCTGCCCGGCATCAATAGCAGCAAGGACCAGGGTCTCGACCTCGTGCAGGACCACAAACGGACGGAAACGAGGGTCAGGGTATGTTCTGCGCAGTTCCCTCACCAGTTTCCGCTGACGCGCCTCCCCCAGCCCCTCACAGTCCCGCCCGGGAGCACTCTTAGGGTACTGGTAGTAGTCAACGAGCAGGGCCACACGATACCAGTGCCTCTGTCCCAGGAACCCGCGGAGGCTATTGTCATAATGCTTCCAGTGACCACCTCCACGGTATGCCCTGGTGGGGGTGGCCGAGGTAGTGACTACAATCGGCACGAGGTAGAGCCCCCGCTTTTCGGCGACAGGTCCCAGGACATCCTCGACAAGGCACTCCTCCGTCCGGCCCTCGACGAGGACGGCAACTTGTCTCATACGCAGACATCCTCGCGCACGGGGCGCCCGCCCAGCAGGTTCATCTCCCACAGGGTACCGATGGAGTGGTCCTCCAGGAACCCATCCAGGCTCTCTGCACTGGGACGGCTCGCCTGCGTGGCGCCGTCAACGCGGTCCAGGACGACGACCTCGTCAAGCCCGTAGTGGGACAGCAGCGGCACGGACTGGGTGGCCACGATAACCCGGTGCCCGTTCCTGCCGGCAATATGCGTCATCTCCGCGAGCAGGGCGATAGCGGCCGGGTGCAGCCCGAGCTCAGGCTCGTCCAGGACCACAGTAGCCGGCAGGTCCGGCCCCAGAAGCAGCGTGGCCAGGCAGATAAAACGTAGAGTGCCGTCGCTGGCCTCTCGGGCCATCAAGGTACGGTCCATGCCACGCTGCCTCCAGCGCAGCCGCACCCTGCCAGCGGCACTCGGAACCAGGACGAAGTCGTCAAAGAAGGGGGTGACGTGACGGACAGCAGAGACTATACGTCGATAGCACCCGGGACACTCGTCCCGAAGACGCAGCAGGTAGGCGGCAATATTCTCCGCATCAGAGCGCAAACTGACGTCGTCCCCGACGGTTGACCACCCCTTGACAGGAGCCCTCTCGGAGACGTCGTCAAAGTGGAAGACGCGGCACCCCTCCAGAAGCGGAGTAAAGTAATTCACGAACTCGTACGACGGTTCCCCAGGGTCCGCGCTGGCCTGCCTGACCCAGCTCCTCCTTGCTGGCCGGGAGCCCAGGGAGAACTCCTCGTCCTGGCTGTCCGCGACACGAACAGAAAGAACTTCTCTTATGATGCAGTCGTCCTCGTCCGTGGCCTCCAGGGTGACCCGGTAGGTCCCGGTCCTGTCGGGCCCGTCCGGGAACGGCGCACTGACCTCTATCACCGCTCTGGGCGCAGTCCCTTCCGCACCAGAAAACAGGGAGCCCGCCATCCCGCCGCGACGACGCAGGTAGTCCTGGAAAGAACCGTCCCAGATACGCGAGACCAGCTCCAGGGCACCCACGAGGTTCGACTTACCCGAGCCGTTGGCCCCAATAAGCACGGTGACGTCGGTCGTCAGGTCCAGCTCAATACGTCGAACCGACCTGAGCCCCTCCACGACGAGGCGTCCGAGTCTGGCGGTCATGCTCAGAGCCTAGCGAACGGGGCCGTCGGACGCACCGGGCCGGGGACGGAACGCCTCATCCGTCCCACCTGCCCCACCCGCCCCATGTGCCACCAGGTCATCAGGAGCACTACGATGGGAGCACGTACCAGCAAGCCATGTGAGGACGCGCAGTGAGCCAGACCAGCACCGTCACCGCCAGCACGCCGACCAGCACCGACGCCACCACATCCCCGGACCGCGAGGAGCTGACCTGGGAGCTCTTCGGTACCGCCAGCCGGGAGCTCTCCGCCCAGGTCGTGGCCTCGGGCTGGGTCCCGGACCTCATTATCGCCGTCGCCCGCGGAGGCCTCATCCCCGCCGGGGCCATCTCCTACGCCATTGGCGTCAAGGCCATGGGCTCGATGAACGTGGAGTTCTACACGGGGATCGGCGAGACCCTGGCCGAGCCCGTCGTCCTGCCCCCGCTCATGGACGCCTCGGAGCTGCCCGGCAAGAAGGTCCTCGTGGTGGACGACGTGGCCGACTCCGGCAAGACCCTCAAGATGGTCATGGAGCTCCTGCGCCACGAGGGCCTCCAGCTCGGCGGCGCCTCCGTGCCCGTGGAGGCCCGCAGCGCCTGCATCTACCTCAAGCCCCGCTCCGTCCACCGCCCCGACTACGTGTGGCGCGAGACGGACAAGTGGATCAACTTCCCCTGGTCGGTCGCCCCGGTCATTACGCAGGAGAACCTGGCGGTCCTGGGCCTGTGAGCCCGGGCGTACGACGCCCCCAGGGTCCTCACCGTATTCACACACCTGGGATCACTAGGGTGCGCCCATGAGCCCTGACCAGTCACCCACGCGGCCCGAGGCCCCGGAGCCGCTCTCCCGCCTGCGTCGGAGCGCGCGAGGGGCGGCCGTCTTCTTCCTGGCCCTGACCGCGCTGGCGGTGCTGTGGCCCTCGGGCTCCGACATTGCCGACGTCAAGGAGTCGATCGGCCCGTGGTTCCTGGGCGCCGTGGGCAAGGACGTGGCCCTCAACCTCGTCATGCTGGCGCCCTTCACGTTCTGCGCCGTGATCGGCTGGCCGCAAACACCCTGGTGGGTCTGGGCGGTCCTGGGCTGTGAGGTCAGCCTGGCCTCCGAGACCGCCCAGGCGCTCCTGCCCGTGCTGCACCGACGCGCCAAGGTCGCCAATATCCTCCAGAACAGCACCGGGGCCTGGGTCGGGGCAGCCTGCGGCTACGTGGCCGCCCGGTTCGCCCTGCGCCGTGCCGCGCGTCGGCAGGAGGCCCCGCGCGAGCAGGGGTAGTGCCGCGACGTCGGCTGCCCCAGGGCCTTCTGCCGAGGATCTCACGCGAGCGAGGGCAGTCCCGTCAGGCACCCGGGCCGCGGTCAGTGAGGATCTCACGCGAGTAACGGCCCTGGATTGCGCAGGCCGCCGCCGTACCAGAGGCCCGCAAGCAGGGACAAGAGGACCTCCCGCCGGAGGCCGGTTCTCCGGTGGCCGGGAAGGCCCGTACCACCCGGCGGACCCGCGGTTGCCGTTGCTCGCGCCACAATGCCAGTGCTTTATACCACCGTTACCCTGTCAGACGGCGCCGCCCGCGCAAGAATGAGTCCATGCCCCTCCCCGTCCGCCCTGCCTGCGCCCCCACCGAGCCGCCGACCCGGAACCGGCCGTCGTCGTGAGAGGAGTCCACGACCCCGACGCCGCCGACCGCCTGCTGAGGTTCTGGTGGACCGTCGAGCTGTTCAACCCGCAGCAGATACCAGCCCTGACGCCGGAGCCCGGCAGCGGGGAGAGGACCGTCCTGTGGCGGCCGGGCGACCCCCTGCCATGGACGCAGACGCCCCAGGACCGGCTCCCGGGCGGGCCCCGGGACCACGACGCCCCTGCGCCCAGCGCCCCCTCCCCGGGTGGTCCGCCCCCCGGTGTGCCGGGCGCGCCGGACGCCCCGGTGGTCTGGCGCCACGAGGTCTACCTGGGCGTCTACCAGCTGCGGCACACCTACGACTGGATCAGCCACGCCTTCGGTACCGACCCCCGGGCGTACTCCGAGGGCCCCCGCCGCTCCAGCGCCTGCGCCTTTGTGCGCGTTGACGGCTCCGGCCACCTCGAGGTGAACACGGCGGTCCTCTCCTCCGCCCTGTGGGGCGTGGGCCGCATACGCCACGACGGCCCCGACACCAGCCGCTGGGCGTCGGCGTTCCGTGAGGCGTGCGGCGAGTTCGTCGAGACCGTCGCCTCCCTCGCCCTGGGGCGCAGGGACCCGGCCAGCGCCCCCGCCCCCCTGCCGGTGGACGAGTACGCCCTGGCCGACCTCCTGCGGGCGGCGCACACCCACGTCGGGGTCACCGGCCTGCCCGCCCTGGCCACCAACGACGTCCTGATCCGGTCGGTCGCGACCCGGCCGGCCCCGGAGGCCCGACCGCTCCCGGCCGCCTACCCGCCGACGTCCGCAGCCTCTACGCCCTCGGCCTCCCCCGCGCTGGCGCCCCCGCCCCCGCCCACTGCCACGGAGGTCGCCGGCTCGGACCGCCTCAACAGCCTGTTCCTGACCGGTCTGGAACGGGTCCGTCAGGGCACCGTGCGCGGCGACGTCGGCCCCGCCCTGGCCTTGTACCTCACGCCCGACGACGTCCTGGACACCACCCGCCGCTGCGACCTGGCCGCCCACCCCGAGGTCGTCACCTCCTGGGTGGCCCCGCACTACGTCCCACCGGGCCGGTGGCCCGCCGACCCGGAGCGCCCCCTGGCCCGCGGCCAGCAGCTCGCCGTCAACCGTGCCCTCGCCCAGCTCGCCGACGCCCCCGGGCTGCTGGCGGTCAACGCCCCGCCAGGGACGGGGCGGACCGCCGTGCTGCGCGACATCCTGGCGGCGAACGTGGTGGAGCGCGCCCGCCGACTGGCCACGCTGGCCAGCCCCCGGGACGCCTTCGACGGCTCGGTGCTCTCCTGGAGGACCACCGACGGCGTCAACGTGCGCCGGGTCCACCCGCTTATCCCCGAGGTCACCGGCTTCGAGATGCTCCTGGCCGCCGCCGACCTGGACACCGTCGACCGCCTGAGCGCCAGCATCCCGGACCGCCGGGGGCTGGCGGCCCGGTGGAGGGGGCGGGCGGGCTACTTCGCCCCGCTGGCCGGGGCGCTCAGTGCGGCCGCCCGCACCGCCAGCTCCCCCGCTCCCGGCACCCAGGTCTCCGCCCCCGGCGCCCAGGACCCCGCCGCGTCCCCGGGCGCGGCGAAGCCCCCCGGCCAGCAGGTGCCCCAGGGCGCCCAGGCGGGTACGCCCCCCCAGGGGGAGCCGTGGGTCCTGGCGGCGGCGCACCTGGGCAGCCGTCAGCACCAGCTCGCCTTCCGCTCGACCTTCTGGTCCGGCCGCCAGCCCGCCCGGACGGACGGCCCGGACCAGCCCACCACCAACACCCCCGCCCAGGGTGAGCCCGCCGCCCAGGTGGCGGGGATGCAGGAGACCCTGAGGGCGTGGGCCAGCGGCGAGGCCAAGGTCGTCTCCTGGAGCCAGGCCACCGCCAGGTTCAACCAGGCCTACCAGCAGGTCGAGCGCCTCCTCCAGGCGCGGCGGGAGGCGGCCGAGCGCCTGGAGCGCACCGCGACACTGGCCGCTGAGGAGGAGCGGCTCCAGGAGCGGATCGTGCAGGCGGAGGCGGAGATCCGCCCGCTGCGCCTGAAGGAGGCGCAGGCCGAGCGCGTCGCCCAGGTGCGCGCCGACATCCTGGCCCAGGTCGCCGCGGAGCACCGTGAGTACCTGGAGAGGCGTCCCCGCTTCCTGGCGACCGCGCTCAAGGGGAGCGCCGCGCTGCGGGCGTGGCGTGAGGGCGAGTACGACCTAGAGCAGAGGCTCTCCCAGGCCACCGAGGCCAACGCCGAGGCCCAGGTCGCCCACACCCAGGCCGCCGCCGCCGCGACCTCCGCGCAGAACCGCCTCTCCCAGCTCACCTCGACCCTGCGCGCGGCCGGGGCGGAGCAGCACACGCTGCGCAGGCTGCGTGCCCGCGACGCCGGGGCCCTGGGCGAGAGCTACCCGCCCCCCGACGACGACCCCTCCCGGCGTGAGGCACGCGAGAGACGCACCCCGTGGCTCACCCCCTCCCTGGACACGGCCCGCACCGAGCTCTTCCTGGCCGCCCTGCACCTGCACCGGGCCTTCCTGTCCAACACCGCCTCCATTATGCTCCGCAGTCTGCGGGGCACCATGGACGTCATGACCGGCAAGGCCCCCTCGGACCTGGAGCCTCGCACCGTGCAGGCCGCGTGGCAGACGCTGTTCCTGGTCGTGCCCCTGGTGTGCACCACCTTCGCCGCCGCCGACCGCATGCTCCGCGGACTGCCCCGGGAGGGGCTGGGCTGGCTGCTGGTGGACGACGCCGGGCGGGCCGCCCCCCAGCAGACGGTCCCGGTGCTGTGGCACGCGCGCAGCGCCGTCGTCCTGGGTGACCCCTTCCAGACCCGGCCCGCACCGGCCCTGCCGCCCGCCGCCGCGGAGGGGATCGCCGTCGGCTACGAGGTGTCCGCGACGTGGATCCCGCCCCGGGCCTCGGTCCAGACCCTCGCCGACCGTGTCTGCGAGCTGGGGACGAGCCTGGGGCGCAAGGACCAGCCCGTGTGGGTCGGCACGCCGCTGCGGGTGCGCTACCGCTGTGACGAGCCCATGCTCAGCCTCTCCAACGAGCTCGCCTACCACGGCCTCATGGTCCCGGGGGCGCGCCAGGACCCTCCCGACCCCCACGACGTGTTCTCACTCCCCGCCTCCGCCGAGACCAGGGTGGTGGAGAGCTTCTGGGCCGACTCCCCCGCCACCACCGCGGGGACCCACGTCCAGCCCGACGAGGTCGTGCGCGCCCGCAAGGTGCTGGACTACCTGGGTGCGCGCGGCGTGCCCATGACCCAGGTCATGGCGCTGTCCCCCTTCCAGGAGGTCGCCGAGGTGCTGGCGGACCTGGGGCGGGACTACCCGGGGCTGGGCGGCGGCACCATTGACGACGCCCCGGGCGGACGGGCCGACGTCGTCCTGCTGGTCCTGGGCGGGGACCCCCTGCGCCCGGGCGCCAAGACGTGGGCGTCGGGGGACGTCAAGGCGGCCAACACGGTGCTCAGCCGCGCCCGACGTCGGATCTACGTGTTCGGCGACTACGCGAGCTGGAGCACCTACCCCTACTTCCGGGACATTGCCGCGGCGCTCAGGCGGGTCCGGTAGGGCGGGTCCGGCAGGTCAGGGCGGATCCGGTAGGGCGGGTCCGGCGGGGTCCGGTAGGGCGGGTCCGGCAAGGTATGCGCGTCAAGGCACGTACGACGTCGGGGACGTACCTTGGTCATGGAAAACGTACCTTAGTCATGGGGAACGTATCTTTAAGGTACGTCCCCGGCGACTAAGGTACGTCCCCGGCACCTTCCAGGCAGCCGGTCGCCGGGCGCGGGGCGGGCAGGACGTCCCGGACGCACACCAACCGGGTAGCCAGTCGGCCCACCTGACGGCGCCGGTCGTGGGACAATGGGGTCATGCTCTTTCCCTACGCCCCCACCGCCGAGCCACTGACCCGACTGGCCGACGGCACCGTCAAACAGATCAGCCCCTTCACCGGCACGGAGGTGTGGACCGTGCCCGGCCGCGGCAACCGCCCCATCGCCCACGCCCCCACGCTGGTCAGCCCCATTACGGCCGAGGACCGCAGCCACGCCTGCGCCTTCTGCTCGGCACGCTACCTGGAGACGCCCCCGGAGAAGTCGCGCATTGTGCGCACGGCGCCCGGCGCAGGACCAGGCGGCACCAGGCTGGGGTCCGGGAGCAGCGCCACGGGTGGCACCGCAGGAAGCGGCACAGGTGGTGCCGCAGGTGACGCCGCCCCCACCTTTGAGCGCATTGACGCCCTGCCCGCCTCGGCCCTGTTCGACACGGTGGCCGAGTTCCGGCGCATCCCCAACCTCTTTGAGATCCTCTCCTTCGACTACTGGCACACCAACCACGGCTACGAGGTGCCCGACACCGCCCGCGAGCGCATGGAGGCCTACCTGGCCGACCCGGCCGGGGCGGCGCACGTGGCGGCGGTCGCCCGCGCCAAGCTGCGCGCCAGCGGGCAGGACTCGGCCCGCTGGGAGGCCATGGACGACGCCGCGCGCCGCGCCTACCTGGCGCCCTTCTTCGCGGGCGGGCACGACGTCATCGTCGCCCGGCGGCACTTCACCGACGCGGCCACCGACACCTCGGGCCGGGCGGGGTCGGGGACCCTGAGCGTGGCCGAGCACCGGGTGTACACGCACCTGGCCGTGGCCTCCATGCACGACCTCTACCGGACGAACCGGTGGGTGCGCTACGTGGCGGTCTTCCAGAACTGGCTGCGGCCCGCCGGGGCGAGCTTCGACCACCTGCACAAGCAGCTGGTGGGGATTGACGAGCGCGGGGTGACCAGTGAGCTGGAGCTGCAGAAGGTGCGGGCCAACCCCAACCTGTACAACGAGATGGGGGTGGACTACGCCGCCTACCAGGGGCTGCTGGTGGCCAGCAACGAGCACGCGGTGGCCTTCGCCGGGTTCGGACACCGCTACCCCACGCTGGAGGTCTACTCCACCTCGGCCACGCCCGAGCCCTGGCTCATGAGCCGTGAGGAGGTCGACGCCGTCTCCGACCTCATCCACGCCCTGCACGCGGCCACGGGGGCGGACGTGCCCAGCAACGAGGAGTGGCACCACCGTCCCCTGGGCGTGGACCAGCCCATGCCCTGGCACGTGACGCTCAAGTGGAGGGTCTCCACCCTGGCCGGGTTCGAGGGGGGCACCAAGATCTACCTCAACACGATCGACCCCTGGGTCCTGCGTGACCGGGTGGTGGGACGGCTGGAGGACCTGCGGGCAGACCGGCTGGTGGCGCCCATGGCCGTGGGTGAGGAGTGCCCGACGACGCCCAACCGCCTCCGCTACAACCCGGTGCTGGGGCGGTGAGGATGTGCCAGTGGCGCAAGCCCGCACCAGGGCAGGGCACCTGGCAGAAGCCACGTAGTAGAGTCCACCCGTGTCACGTACTGTCATTATCGGCGGCCACGGCAAGGTCGCCCTCCTGACCGCCCCGTTGCTCGTGGCTGCCGGCCACGACGTCGTCTCCGTCATCCGCGACCCCGCCCAGGCCGACGACGTCGCCGCCACCGGCGCCACTCCCCTGGTCCTGTCCGTGGAGGACGCCGGCGTGGGGGAGCTCGCCCGGGCCCTGGCCGGGGCCGACGCCGTCGTCTGGTCCGCCGGGGCTGGCGGCAAGGGCGGCCCGCAGCGCACCGACGCCGTGGACCGGGCGGCCGCGATCCGCTCCATGGAGGCGGCAGCCGCGGCCGGGGTGCGCCGCTACGTCATGGTCTCCTTCCTCACCGCCTACGGTGAGGTGGCCGACGACCACCCGCTGCGCGCCTACGCCATCGCCAAGATCGCCGCGGACCGCCACCTGCAGTCCACCGGCCTGGACTGGACGATCCTGGGCCCCGGCCGGCTCACGCTGGACGAGCCCACCGGCGCCATTACCGTGGGACGCCTCGAGGCCGGGGCACCCACCTCCGAGACCCCGACCTCCCGCGGCAACGTCGCCCGCGTCATCGCGGCCGTGCTCGCCGAGCCCGCCAGTATCGGCAGGGTCATCCCCTTCCGCGACGGCGACACCCCCATTGCCCAGGCGGTCGCCGACGTGCCGCTGGCCTACGCCGACCTGTCCTGAGCGCCGCCCGCCCGCGGACGAACGGGCGGCGGGTGAGGGGGACGGGCAAGACCGGGTACGGCACCCCTCCCCAGCTGGCACGCGGCCGGAAGGCGGGTCAGACTACTAGGGTGAATGGAGCCGTCTGCCGTCAGCCCCGCCCTCACGTGCACACCCCTGGCGTCGACCCGAGCACGGTACCGCGGCCGGGAGCGCGCCGTCCGGCTGCCCCGCGCACCCACGCCACCCAGCGCACCCCTGGCCCCGCCTCTTCGTCCGTGAGGAGCACACCATGACCTTCACCTACACCACCACCTACACCCTGGACGCCATGGCCCTGCCGCCTGTGGCCGGCAGCCGGGAGCAGCGCGCCTACTGGGTGGCCCCCACCCTGCTGGCCTGGCCGCTGTCCCTGCTGCCCAAGGGGATGAACCGTGAGAGCGTCGTGTCCGGCTCGGGTGAGCCCGTGGCCGGCACCGGCCTGTCCCTGCACCTGGTCACCGCCCCCCGGGGCGGCGCCGCAGCCGTCCACGGCCGGATCCTGGGCGCCGACTCCCTGCCCGCCCCCACCATTACGCCACTGCGCGTGGTCGGCAACCTGCCCCAGGACGTGCGGGCCGCCCACCCCCACCTGGAGGGGTACATCGCCCTGAGCGCCACCGGCGCCGACGGCACCCCCCTGCTCGACGTCGACGCTGTCAAGGCGGCCCTGACCGGCCAGGTCACCATTGTCCAGTACACGGACACCGAGGCCGAGGGCACCGGGGGGAACCTGGACGCCCTCACCGGGGTGCAGACCGCCATCGTCCTGGACCACCTCTACGCCCGGTCCGCCGCCGAGGCCGAGCTGGGCGTCGTCTTCCACCACGTCCGCGACGCCAACAGCACCACCGACGGGACCACCACCAACGGAGCCGCCACCGGCAGTACGGGTACCGGTGCCACCACCCCTGCCACCGCCAGCACGGGTATCGGTACCAGCGGAACCACCACCGACGGGACCGACGGCACCACCGACCCCGCCGCCAACGAGGCCGCCACCAATGGCACAGCTCCTACCAGTACCGGCGCCCGCCCCTCCTTCGCCCTGTGGGCACCCACCGCCCGGGCCGTCACCCTGCTGACCTGGGAGACCGGGGACCCGCTGGGGTCCGTGCCCGAGGTGCCCGGCCCGCCCGTACGCACGCCCGCCGTGCGCGGCGAGGACGGGCGCTGGTGCGTGCCCAACGCGGAGGGGGCCATTGGCGTCGGCTGCCAGTACCTGTGGGAGGTGGAGGTCTACGTGCCCTCCACCCGGACGGTGGAGACCAACCTCGTCACCGACCCCTACTCGGTGGCGCTGACCCTGGACTCCACCCGCTCGGTCGCCGTGGACCTGGCCGACGGGCGCCTGGCGCCCCCCCAGTGGGCCACCACCCCCGCCCCGAGGCTGCGCAACGACTCGGCCCGCAGTATCTACGAGCTGCACGTGCGGGACTTCTCCGCCGCCGACCCCACCGTCCCGCCCGACCTGCGCGGCACCTACCTGGCCTTCACGGTGGAGGACTCGGCCGGGGTCCGTCACCTGGCGGACCTGGCCGAGGCCGGCATGAACACCGTCCACCTGCTGCCCACCTTCGACATCGCCACCATCCCCGAGGACCGCTCCGCCCAGCGGGCCCCCAGCATCCCCGCGGGCGCCGGCCCGGCCTCCACCGAGCAGCAGGCGGCCATCGCAGCCGTGGCGGACAACGACGCCTACAACTGGGGCTACGACCCCTACCACTGGGGGGTACCGGAGGGCTCCTACGCCACCGAGGGCCACCAGGACGGCGGGGCGCGGGTGGTGGAGTTCCGCCAGATGGTCGGCGCCCTGCACGCCCTGGGCTACCAGGTGGTGCTCGACCAGGTCTACAACCACATGGCGGCCTGCGGGCAGGACCCGTTCAGCGTCCTGGACAAGGTGGTGCCCGGCTACTACCACCGCCTGGACGCCGTGGGGACCGTGACGGCCTCGGCCTGCTGCGCCAACACCGCCACCGAGAACGCCATGTGCGAGCGCCTCATGATCGACTCGGTGGTGCGCTGGGCCCGGTGGTACCGGGTGGACGGGTTCCGCTTCGACCTCATGGGACACCACCCGCGCGCCACCATGGAGCGCCTGCGCGCCGCCCTGGACCGTCTCACCCCACAGGCCGACGGCGTGGACGGGGCCGGGCTGTACCTGTACGGGGAGGGCTGGAACTTCGGGGAGGTGGCCAACAACGCCCTGTTCACCCAGGCCACCCAGGGCCAGCTGGACGGCACCGGGATCGGCACGTTCAACGACCGCCTGCGCGACGCCGTCCACGGCGGGAGCCCCTTCGACCCCGACCACCGCACCTACCAGGGCTTCGGCACGGGCCTGCTGACCCAGTCCAACGGGCTCGACCCACGCGGCTGGAACGATCAGGCCGCGGACCTGGGCCACCGCACCGACCTGGTGAGGCTGGGGCTGGCGGGCAACCTGAGGGACTACGTCATGACGCTCTCGGACGGCTCGGTGCGACGGGGTGCGGACCTCCTCCACAACGGCTCCCCGGCCGCCTACGCCTCCGCCCCGCAGGAGAACGTCAACTACGTGGACGCCCACGACAACGAGACCCTCTACGACCTGCTGGCCTACAAGCTGCCGCGGGGGATGCCGGTGGTGGACCGGGTGCGGATGAACACCGTGTGCCTGGCCACGGTGACGCTGGCGCAGTCGCCGGCCTTCTGGTGCGCGGGCACCGAGCTGCTGCGCAGCAAGTCCCTGGACCGGGACTCCTACAACTC